>Ga0075123_10001767_pt1 | contig 10704 bp, 5 predicted proteins | sample AntAceMetag02UKX_FD_69808 | JGI IMG/M metagenome (GOLD analysis project Ga0075123, IMG submission 69808) | Saline lake microbial communities from Ace Lake, Antarctica - Antarctic Ace Lake Metagenome 02UKX | ecosystem: Environmental > Aquatic > Non-marine Saline and Alkaline > Saline | place... | reverse complement strand
GATAGTTGGAACAGGCCAGAAATTTTCCATTTTTCCCCCATTTTATCACCATGGGGCTTTTGCACTTATCGCAGATAAGATCGGTGGGTGTCTCTTCCCGCTTGATGTCCCGCATCTCTTCGCTGGCCTTTTCCAGTTCCGCGCTGAAAGGGGTATAAAAATCCTCCAGTGTCTTGTGCCGAGTGAGCGTTCCCTCCTCGATCATGTCCAGCCGGTCCTCCATGGAGGCGGTGAACTTGACATCCATGATATTAGGGAAGTTTTTGACGAGAAGCTCGTTGACGATACCCCCGAGCTCCGTGGGGTGAAATCGTCCCTTTTCGAGGCTGACATATTTTCTGTTTTGTATCGTGCTTATAATGGCGGCGTATGTGCTGGGCCTGCCGATTCCCTTCTCTTCCAGCTCTTTGACGAGGGTTGCTTCGGAAAAGCGCGGAGGCGGCTGTGTAAAGCTCTGCTGCGGATCCAGGGAACTCAACTTCAACTCATCCCCTTCGGAGACCTCTGGAAGGATTTTCCCTGCCACCTCTTCGTTCCCGTTATCCTCTTTATCGGTGGATTCCGTGTAGACGGCGCTGAAACCGGGGAATTTCATAATGGAACCCTGTGCGTGGAAACGGCAGCGGCCGGCCTGTATGTCGATGCCGGTCTGATCGAAGACGGCGGGATTCATCTGACTGGCTATAAAACGGTTCCATATCAACTGATACAGGCGAAATGCATCACTTTCGAGATACGGTTTGATCTTGTTTGGCGGGTATGATGTCGCTGTCGGCCGTATCGCCTCATGCGCGTCCTGGGAAGACTTTGATGACTTGAAGACCCGAGCCTTCGCCGGGAGAAATTCTTTCCCGTATGCCTCTCCTATGTACCCTCTCGCGTCTTCCAGTGCCTCCGCCGCTAACCGGACCGAATCAGTCCTCATGTAGGTAATGAGGCCGACAGGGCCTTCCTCTCCCAGGGATATACCCTCATAGAGCCGCTGGGCCACGCTCATTGTCTTCTTTGCTGTGAAACGCAGCTTCCGTGATGCCTCCTGCTGGAGCTTACTGGTGGTGAATGGAGGGGCCGGAGAACGCTTTACCTCCTTTTTCTCGACCTTGCTGACGATGAAGGGGACGTCATTCAGTTCTTCAAGGATCTTTCGTGTCTGCGATTCATTGACGAGGTTAAGCTTCTTGGAACCTATCCGTGTCAGCCTCGCCTCGAAGGGGGGGGGATTCTTTCCCTCCAGCAGGGCGGTGATGTTCCAGTATTCCTCCGACACAAACGCCCGTATATCGGTCTCCCGGTCGCATATGATCCTGACGGCGACCGACTGGACCCGTCCCGCGCTCAGCCCCCGTTGCACCTTTTTCCAGAGTATGGGGCTGATCTGGTATCCCACCAGCCGGTCGAGTATTCTCCGGGTCTGCTGGGCCTCATATTTGTTGATGTTCAACTCCAGGGGGTTGTTGATGGCCGCGATAACGGTCCTCTTGGTCAGATCGTTGAAAAGGACCCGGTAAATTTTTTTGTTTCCGCCTATTTCACTCGCCACATGCCACGCGATGGCCTCTCCCTCACGGTCGGGGTCGGGTGCCAGAAAGATGGTATCCGCCTTCTTTGCCGATTTTTTCAGATCAGCGATGACCTTCTTCTTTTCGCTGATGACCTCGTAGATGGGCTCAAAGTTATTTTCAATATCGATCCCCAACTTGCTTTTGGGAAGGTCTTTGACGTGTCCTACGGAGGCCTTCACCTCAAATTCCGGGCCAAGGTACTTCTGTATGGTCTTTACCTTGGTTGGGGATTCAACAATAATAAGCGAGTTGGCCATAGTTACTCCTTTATAACGAATTTCTTCCCGGGAAGCTGCTTGACATACCCCTTTAGTTCAAGGGACATGAGGACGCCCAGGAGGTCCTGTATCTGATAGCCGGTATCAATCGCCAGCGCGTCTACATGGATCGGGTTTCCCCCCAGTACCCTAAGGATGGCCTGTTCGTCAACCTTCAAGGCTTCAGATTTTCCGGGGCATCTCTCCATGGGAGGTTCCACCGATTCGGAAGGCGCAGGTTGAAGGTCCACCTGGGGCAGGATCTCCTCGAGTATATCACGTGTATTCTCAACCAGTTTTGCACCTTCCCGTATAAGTTTGTGGGTTCCCTTCGTCCCCGGGGAATCGATACTCCCCGGTACGGCAAAGACCTCTCTTCCCTGTTCAAGGGCGACCCGCGCCGTAATCAGGGAGCCGCTCTTCTCGCCCGCCTCAACCACGACAACCCCCAGAGAGAGCCCGCTTATGATCCTGTTTCTGGCAGGAAAATTGGCAGCCAGGGGCTGGGTGGAGAAGGGAAATTCGGTAATCACAGCGCCACTTTCCGCTATCTTTTCGAATAACTTTACGTTCTCAGGGGGATAGACAACATCAATGCCGGAGCCCAATACGGCGATGGTCCTTCCCTTTCCCGCAAGCGCCCCGGCATGAGCGGCGGAGTCAATGCCCCGTGCCATACCGCTGACAATGGTCACTCCACCCATGGCAAGTTCGCGGCAGAGTCGCTCCGTTGTGAATCTTCCGTAGGTGGTTGCTATCCGGGAGCCTACCACGGCGAGCGTGATATCATGGGCGGACAGGGTTCCCCTGACATACAGAATAGGTGGAAAATCGTATATGTTTAGAAGCAACCGGGGATACAGTGGTGAGTCGGAGGTGACCAGCGAAACACCGAGCCTGTCTGCCGACTCTATCTCCCTTTCGACCCGCCGCCAGTCATCAAAGCTCCGTATGTTGCGTGCCGTCTTCTGCGTGATGCGTGGCACCTTTTGAAGGGCGGCCGCAGGGGCTTCTAAGACGGCGCGTGGGGAGCCGAACGTCTTGACAAGACTGTTGAATCCGACATTTCCCACGGTCTCCACGAATTTTAGGGCAAGCCAGTATTTTAAATCAGTGTGAGTCATTATCTTGCCGATAAAAGATAAAGTCGTAAGGGTTTTTGGGTTATGGTTGATGGATAAGGCCGGGACTATATATGGTATCTTTAAGAGGTGTCAAGTCTTTTTGGACGGCCGTCTGCTTGACATAGCTCGGAAGTTATAATAATTTCACCCACGCGGAGCGGTCCACATCGGGCTTGCTCGGTATGGTGCGTTGATACTATCTGTGATAGAAAGAGGTATGACAAAATTGAGTCTGAAAGTTATTGTTGCCGCAGCCCTCGTCCTGATTCTGATGCTTGTGGGATCGCCTGCTGCTCTGGCCCTGACCGACCGGTCTGTGAACCCAACTCGTTCCATAACGTCCGACAGGCTAGATTTCGGTGTTATGAGAGATACGGCGACCGAGGTTCGTTCGATTGAGATAGGTGGCAGAGGGAAGGTCACGTGGAGGGTTAAGTGGATAGAGCCCTGGTTGACTCTGGATACGTATTCAGGGGTTGTTGAGGACGGCACACAGATCATATCGGTCACGGCAAAACCGGATAGTCTTTCCCTGGGGCGTTACGAAACCGAAATAGTCATAACTACCTCTGCCGGGACCAGAGTGATCCCGGTTTCCGTTACCGTTCTGCGGGGCAGCGATGTTGTCCTCAGGCCGTATCTTGAAGAAATCATCCTGGTACGGCCCGCCTTCGCCGCGCAGGTCGGCAGAAAGCTTCGCCTGAGCGCTTTCGGTGTATATTCGAATGGCTCGAAGAGAGATATTACAAAAGAGGTACGGTGGATATCGGAGAACAAGAGGGTAGGGGATTTTGTTGAAAAGGGGCTCCTGATCGGAAAGTCCCTGGGAAATGTGCGGGTATTCGCGAAGGAGGCGAGGGTGACAAGCCCTGTCATGGCCATTCATATAGAGGTCCTCGATGGTCCCCTTCTGAAGGTGCGCCTGCCGAAGGTCACGCTGGATCATATGGAGAAAGGCTCGACAGAGGACCTTTCCCTGGCCCTGCGAAATGCCGGTACGGGTGAATTGGAATGGGAGATCATAAGCCGGGCCCCCTGGCTGGCAGTAGAGGGGAGCATCCCCTCGACCTACAGGGATACAATGGCGGCAGATGAAGAAGCCCCCAAATCGGGGGATGCGAAAGAGGGCGCACCGAAGCGATGGGAGGACGTATACAGCAGTCTGCGCGGTACAGGTACGAAGAACATAAAGATCACCGTTGATACCACAGGGCTTCCGGAGGGACAGTACGAGGGGGCCATTGTCGTGCGATCAAACGGAGGCGATGAAGAAATAACCATTCCGGCCACTATCCTCTCCCTTTCATCCATATCCCTTACCCCCGTTTCTACAAAAATGGCGATAAACGACAGAATGATGCTCCGGGCGACCGGTATATGGTCGGACGGGAGCAGGACCGATCTTTCAAGTGGTTCGGGTGGCAGGTGGGTAAACTCTAACCATTCAGCCGGATTCTTCCTGCGCAGACGGCCTGTTTTCGTGGCGAAGAGGTCCGGTTTCGCCGAGATCAGGAGGGTGAAGGGTGGAGTGAGCAGTAATGTGGCTGTTATTGAAGTTGAAGAAGACTCGGCCGCCCCTGTCTTGCTGGTATCTCCCCACGAAGTGGATTTCGGCGCCATAGGCCCCGGTGAGAGATCGAAGGGTGTTATTTCCCTGAAAAATGTTGGTGGAGGAGAACTGATCTGGCAGGCTTACGGAGTGGGCGACTGGATATCTCAGGAGGGTGGCGCCCCTTCAGGGACGGTCGGGAGATCCGGGCGTCGCCTTCGCGTCTCTATTGAGTCCGTGGGGGGAGAAGATGTTCCTGTGGGCGGCCTGTTTGCGATTAGAATACGTATTGAAGAAGGGCACAATTCTGTATCCTACGAAAAATTCTTGACTGCGGGAAGTTACAGGGAAGAGCTGAAGCTATACTTTAATGGAGGCGGGCGCTCCATATTCCTGAAATTTGATGTAGCGGAGAAGGGGTCTCGCCCCTCTATGGGGATACAACCCCTTGGGATAGATTTCGGAAGTGTTGCTGCAGACGGGATATTGATAAAAAAAATCGAATTGAGAAACGTGGGGAAAAATGTCCTGAAATGGAGAGCGTTGCTACAGGGCGGCAGAAAGACATTCCGGGGAGTGGTTTTTGAAAAGGGGCGGTACGTTTCATTCGCGAATGAGGCCGTTTCTGGAAAGGATTATTACTCCGTTCCAGAGCGCCTGAAAGGCAAGATTGAAACCTCAGGTGAGTGGACCGAGAACAGAGGAACCCCTTACAGTACCGGGGAGAGCACTCTTTTTCAGTATTCGTTTTCAGGGAGCGGCATAGCCCTATTCCTGTGGAAGGATATCTATGGGGGCATTGCTCAGGTATTTATTGATGGCCGCTTGAAAGGCGAGATAGATTGCGTCTCCGAGGAGAGAGAGAGGGTCGAGTTCACGGCTGCAGAAAATCTTGTAGAAGGGGAGCCGCATGTTCTTGTCCTCTCGGTACGAGGGGGAACCGCGGAGATCGAAGGCGCGCGGATTTATACCGAGGGCCTCATGAGGGGAAAGAAGGGGTGGATAGGGATATCTCCTGAAAGAGGGACGACAACCAATGAAGCGGATTACATCACGGTGTCGGTTACCCCTGAGGACCTGCCCGTCGGTTCTTACAGCGAGAACATCATTTTCTACTCAGACGGAGGGGTTGAAATCGTTGAGGTGTCACTTGATGTTACCGGCGATAAACCTCCAGAATTTATAGACATATACGGATATCCAAAAGGGACGAATTTCCAGCTGTATCCCGAAAGTGAACAGGGAGATCTCCGCCTGCAGGGGTACCGGAAAGAGGGGCCGCTCTTCAGACTCTTCCGCAAGGGAACATCCGGAACCTCGGAATTCTTCCAGTGGCATAACCCGTCAAAAGGGACGTACTTTTATTCGTATGACCGCTCGGGCGGGAAGCGTTCCCTCAGGGGGTATGTCTTTGACGGGTCGATAGGAAATATCGCAACCCTGAAACTGCCCCGTACCAGGGATCTGTACAGGTGGTTCAACCCTGAGACGGAGGCATATTCCTACACGACAGACCCCAGGGGTGAAGATTACAGGAAAAATGGATACCTGTACGATGGGGTAGCGGGGTATGTCAGATAACACCACCGGCCGGTGTTTTGTCTTGACAAATATAGGCAAAGTGACTACAAGAACTTTCTTTTTACGAACAATGCGCCAGTAGCTCAGCTGGATAGAGCAACGGACTTCTAATCCGTAGGTCCCGGGTTCGAATCCCTGCTGGCGTACCATATGTGTGGTGGGTGTAGCTCAGTTGGTTAGAGTGCCTGGTTGTGGCCCAGGAGGTCGGGGGTTCAAGTCCCCTCATTCACCCCAGATTATCCCTTAGTTATTCAGTAACTTCGGGTGAAAATCGGCCCCCAAAAGGGGCCTTTTTTCGTTATCGAACGAGAGTTGCACAACTGTCTTAGATGATCTAGAAAAGGAAGAGGGGTACGGGAACATTCCGCACCCCTTTTTTTAATTGCTTGGCCCCCTCAGCGCTGACTGAATCGGCGCCCCAGCATGGCCCCGGCGATGTTGACCCGCTGGATTTGGACGGTTCCGGCCGCGAGAGGCCAGCCCCGGCTGTCGCGGAGCATTCGCTCGACGGGATATTCCGTCGAGTAGCCATATCCTCCAAAGACCTGGAGGGCCATATCCGTCACCTCCTTGCCGATTTCATTGGCAAAACACTTGGCGACGGACGATTCATAGATGGATGGATGTCCCAGTCCGGCATTGACGGCAGCCCGGTAGATGAGAAGCCGCGCGGCCTCCACCTTCATGGCCATATCGGCCAGGAGGAACTGGACGCCCTGGAACTCGCAGATGAGCTTTCCGAAGGCCTTGCGCTCCTGGGCATACTGCTTGGCTGCTTCCAGTGCCCCCCATGCGATCCCGAGGGACATAGTGGCGTTGCCGCAGCGCTCCACATCGAATGCCTGCATCAGAAAGGCGAACCCGCCTTCGGGGACGACCAGATTCTCCTTGGGGACGATGCAATCTTCGAAGAGGAGGTCGCAGCTCGGTGCGCCGCGGAGCCCCATGAACGTTTCCTGTTTGCCGAAGGTGAAACCGGGCGAGTCCTTCTCCACGATGATGCCCCCGATCCCTTTAGCCCCCTTGGCATCGCTCATCCGGACATAGACCATGTAAGAATCCGAATAGCCGCCCCCGGTAATGAACCGCTTCTGTCCGTTGACCACGTAATGATCCCCTTCGAGGATGGCGCGGGTGGTCAGGTCCGTCAGGGCCGAACCGGCCTCGGGCTCCGTCATCGCCACGGCCATCAGCTTCTCGCCGGTGCAGGCGGGGGGAATAAACCGCTCTTTCTGTTCCTCCGTGCCGAACAATTCGACAACGCGGATCGGGCCGACGCTGGTTTCGAAAACGGGCATGGCTGCGAGGGGGCTGACCCGGGCCAGCTCCTCGATGGCCAGGATGGCGTCAAAAGCGGACAGGCCGGCTCCCCCGTACTTTTCAGGAAGCGTGATCCCCAGAAGCCCCATGTCCAGATATTGAGACAGGATGGAGTGATCCAGGATCTTGCCCTTTTGATCCCATTCTTCTACCAGGGGGGCCAGGCGTTCATCGGCAAAATCGTGCACTGACTGCTTAAACATCCGCTGCTCATCACTTAATTGAAAATCCACGGGGCACTCTCCTTTGATGTAAGAATTTTTTTGCGGCACGACATAAGATGGTTTCGTAAAAAGTCTCAATAATTTGTCATTTTGAGTGAAACGAGCTATAGTGCCCGCAGGGTGGAATCTTTAGTCTGCAACACGTAAAAAGATAAGATTTCTCCCTGTGGTCGAAATGACAGATTTGCTGAATCTGACATTTCGCGAAGTCATCACATAAGCACTATATAAAATCTATATAGATCAACACATTAAGTCAACAAAATTATCGCCCCAATCCCTCCTGGGCCTGATGGCAAAAATCCCTTGACATCCATATCTTATCTCCTATACTTGGTTTGAGTTCATTCAAATTGGTGTCTTTAAAATCTCATGGTGGAAACCGGTCACTGACAGGAAACAGGGGGGGGGACGATGGAATCCAAGTACAGGTTTGAAGAGAAAAAGGTAGGTCCAGCGACGATCAAGGTGTACGCCGATCGGCCTCAAACGGTTTTTGAGATGTTTCTCAAGACGGTAGATACCCATCCCGAGCGAGACGCCGTCAAGTGTGGAGATATCTGTCTTTCCTACGCCGAACTGGATCGCCGCGTGGATGCGTTGGCCTCCTATCTGAAAAACGACTGCTGCGTAAACAAAGGGGACCAGGTGGCGATTTTCCTCCCGAATAACGATATCTTTCCAACGGCGTTCATGGCCATATCGAAGATCGGGGGCATATCCGTCGTTCTCAACACCCGCCTGACAAAGCCGGAGCTGGCATATCAGCTGGAACTCACCAGGCCCGTGGCCGCCATTGTCGACAGTGAGACGTGGAACACGGAACTGGACGAATGGGTCACACGCAAGGTGGAAAGCGCCTCTCTGGCCGACCTCTGGGGGAAGGGCGGTACCTGTCCGCCTGCCGACGCGGGCGAAGAGGACGTCCATACCATTCTGTTCACCTCCGGCACGACGGGCAAGCCCAAGGGCGTGCGGATCGTCCACCGCAATTTCATCCACAGTGCCATCCGGCTGGAACAGTATATGGAGAGGCTGGACGTCGGCAACCCGGAAACAGGGGGAAAAACGCTGATCGTCGCCCCCCTCTTTCACGTCATGGCCCTCCAGGAACAGCTTATGGCGTGCCTGCGGATGGGAAACACCGTCGTGATGATGAGCGTCCTGAACATCGAGGCCTTTCTTGAACTGGTCGAAAAGGAGGGGATCAATTTTCTTGTCGGCTCGCCTGCCATCTACCGGATCCTGCTCGGATCGGAGGACATCAAGAAGTACGATCTGAGCTCCATTCGGCTTGCGGGCTTCGGTGCGGCGCCTATGTCGCCGGACCTGATGAGTGAAATGAAAAAGGCCTTTGTCAACGCCAAATTCTTCAACGGCTTCGGCCTGACGGAGGCCTCCATATCGCTTGCCGCGATAGATCAGGAGTGCATGGAACACCCCACCTCTATCGGGCACCCGAGCCTCGGCTGCGAGGCGAAGATCGTCGATGCGGATATGAATGAGGTACCGCAGGGCGCCGTGGGTGAGATCGCCATCAGGGGACCCAACGTGGCGGACGGCTATTACGAAAACCCGAAGGATACAAAAAAGTCCTTTAGAGACGGCTGGTTTCTGACGGGCGACCTGGGCCGTCTGGAGGATAACGGGTTCTTCTACGTGGCCAGCCGGAAGAAGGACATGATCAACCGCGGCGGTGAGAATGTCTACCCCGTCGAAGTGGAAAACGCCATCTACCTGCACCCGAAGGTCATGGAAGCGGCTGTCTACGGCGTCCCGGACCCCGTGATGGGTTCGAAGGTGGCCGCCGCCGTTGTTGCCGTTCCCGGAACAGACCCGACCGTCGAGGAGATCAAGGTGTTTTGCGCCGACAAGCTCGCCAAATATAAGATCCCCGAATACGTCCAGCTGATCCCATTCCTGCCCAAAAACGCCGGGGGCAAGGTAATCAAGGAGCAATTGCCGAAGGAATTTTGATCGATCGTAACCAAGGGGTCTTATGCTGGCAAAATTGCCGTGTTTAGGTTTTTATCAGGATCCATATAACCATTGTTGGCCAAAAAGAAAGACACACGAGGAATGATGAATCAGCACGTGATTATCAGGGACGAGACGGATGGCGATGTCTCCGCGATCACCGAGGTGACAATCGCGGCCTTCAAGACCTTGGAGATCAGCAACAAGACAGAGCAATACATCATTGAGGCGTTACGCGCGGCCAAGGCCCTCACGGTGTCACTGGTCGCAGAGGTGGATGGCCGTGTGATTGGGCATATCGCCTTCTCTCCCGTGACCATATCAGACGACACCCCAAACTGGTATGGACTCGGGCCTGTTTCAGTGCTGCCGGAGTACCAGCGAAAGGGCATTGGCAAAGCTTTGATACAGGAAGGGTTTGCGCGACTTAAAAACCTGAAAGCTCAAGGGTGCTGTCTAGTAGGGCATCCGGATTACTACAGGAAATTCGGGTTCAAAAACCCGTCGGGACTTGTGCATGAGGGAGTGCCACAGGAGGTCTTCTTCGCCCTCACTTTCGATGGTCATACTCCGCAGGGCACCGTCACGTTCCACGAGGGATTTAAAGCGGATGGCCAACAAGCCGCTCCAGCGGACGACTGATTGTTGCTGCCGAGCTTTTCGTGTTGGAGCTAGAGAGATAATAATGAAACAAGAACGCTATAACTTAATATGGAATATTGTTGGTGGCTTGCTTGTTGCCTCTCTTATTTACTCCATTCAATGGATCAGGAAAAAGTTCAGTTGTTGGAAATTCAAGCAGGTTTTTGGTAACGATACCGATGAATTCTTCATTGTTTTCCCCTCTTATAATTCCCCAAGCAGTGATACTGTATTTCCAAAGCCACTGCTGAGAGTACCACGACCTAATGTCTCCGCAACAACACACCTTTCAACAATCAATTCAAATGCCTCAACACGTGGGATCAGTCACTTATCTTACACTATAGGTCACTACTGTCCCAACGTTGATTTTTGATAACACCTTAACATAACGATATTTCATTCTTTATAGCGTAAAATGTCATTTTTCGATTTGAAAATTTCTTCTCGGATGTGCGAGTCTCCTGT
>Ga0075123_10001757_pt1 | contig 10716 bp, 15 predicted proteins | sample AntAceMetag02UKX_FD_69808 | JGI IMG/M metagenome (GOLD analysis project Ga0075123, IMG submission 69808) | Saline lake microbial communities from Ace Lake, Antarctica - Antarctic Ace Lake Metagenome 02UKX | ecosystem: Environmental > Aquatic > Non-marine Saline and Alkaline > Saline | place... | reverse complement strand
CCCGAAAGTATTTGGTGATTCTGATAAATATACTCGTACTATGAAAAGTTTTAATTTTGAGAATTTTTCTGTTGTTATGAATCCAGCTATTAAAACAGCTTATATAAATAATTCGGAGAGGAAAAAAGCTATGCCTAATGAAAACATTGAAATAGATGAAGAACTTACAGAATACTCTAGTTTCATAAAGACCATGAAGGCTGAAAATCCAGATATGTCTTATGAACAGATTGCTGTTGCTTGGGTCGAAAGACCAACTGAGAATTCAGAATTGAATGAAATAAAGTCACAGTTAAATGAATTAGAAGATATTAAATCACAATTAGTTGATATAAAAAAGATACTCAAAATTGATAATGGGGGAGAAAACATGGTAGAAGAAGTGAATGCGGTGGCTCCTAAGGCGGCAGTTCCGATAGTGGAAACAAAAGTATTGGAACCAGCGCCTGAAGTGGCTCCAGTTGTGGAGGCTCCAGTTGTAGCTCCAGTGGTAACACCAGTGGAAGTTCAAGCGGAGATACCAGTAATCAAAGTAAAAGAAGAACCTATAGCCGTAGCGCCTGAACCGGTTGCAGTAGCACCTGCTCCAGTAGTAGCGCCTATAGAACCGGCAAAGGATGAATTGGCAGAAATCGCTAGCAAACTTGCAACGATTGAGAAAAAGCTGGGTGCACCAGACAGACTTTCAGTAAAGGGAGCACCTAGCAACGCAGTTGCTATGGATCCTGATGAAGGTATGTTGAAATATTTGGAAAACATGGGATCTAAGGAGGTTAGATAATGAGAGAATATTTTGAGCTCGCAGACAGTACCTCAGCGGCAACGCAAGGAACAGCAGTTACAGCGTATGCTAACCAGCCAACATTATGGCTTAAAGGTATAGTCGAAGCGGCAAAAAAGAGACACTACTTTGCCCAGTTTGTCAAACAAGTTGATGTCCCAGCAGGATCTAGGTCAGTTGTCCTTCAAAGAAGGAAAAACTACATTAGTTCATGGGAAGCATCAGCTGCAGAAGGTGCGGCAGTAGCTTACACCACATTTGACACATTGGACGGGCAGGAACTGTTACCTGCAGATAGTAATATGGGTATTGCAATTCCGAACAGGTCACTTAGAGTAAATAAGATCGACATGATTAGAGCGGCTAAAGATGAAATGATTTATAAGGCGGGAGACCTCGTTGATAACGCGGTTCAAACAGCCTTTGAAGATGCAACTGAATCTACTAACACAGTAGCTGGAGCACAGCTAGTGTATGGTGGGTCTGTAGCAGAGGATGAAGATTTGGCAGCTGGTGACGTAATCACTACAGATCTTGTTTCAGATGCAATCTATAAACTGAAAGGCAAAACAAACTGGGTGTGGGATCACACTGCAGGGACTGAAGCAGAGGGATCAACTGTTGCTGTGAAAAACACGTGGCACAACGATAACGACTTCGTCTTATTTGCAGGTCCAGCTCAAGAAAACGAGTTTAGGAAGGACTCGCAGTTTGTCAACGCGGCAGAGTATGGTGGAAATAAAATAATCCACAACGGTGAAATTGGAGATTATCTTGGATGCAAGATTATTGTTTCTAATAACATCGCTGATGAAGCCTCTGGTGGAGCTGTATTTGATTCAGGTGGAGGTACACTTGCCACAGCGGCAACAAGATGTACTTTAACCAAGCCAAAGTCAGCAGTAGCACTAGCGTGGGGTCAGAAACCAAGACTAGTTGCAATCGACTACGAGAGCCAACTTGAAAAGCGTCTTATTTTAGAACAGGCGTATATTTCAGCTACCGTACACACCGATGCAATTTGTCACATAGATGTTGCAACGAAGTAAATGAAGATATTGGACATATGCTAAAAAAAGTCTAGTAAGAGTGAGGGTATAGCATAACCCGATGATCTTTCGCTATGTCTCTTTGGAGGGGATAAAATGGGTAGAAAAACAGGATGGCACAGTGGAGTATTCCATACATGGAAACTAGAAGGTACTGGTACTGGTTCTAATGGACTAGTAATTAAGAACCTGAAAAACGCAGCCGCATCAGCTTTAAGCGGTACACAATTAGATATTGAGGTTGATATTGGGGGTACAGCATACCACTTTACAGTTTATCCAACAAAGGCTTAATCGTCCTTGGTTTTTTTATTATTTTGGGTGAAAAGATGAGGACACTAAAAATAGAAAGTTGGGAAATCCAAACAACCAAGGGGGGTGCGTGATATGCCAATATATAAACAATTAAAATTAGATAGCGCGGTTATATTCAAACTCCTAGAAATGGAAGTGAAAATATGACTACATCATCAACTACAAGTACTTCAACGTCAACTTCGACTTCAACCAGTACTTCAACAAGTTCGACACTGTCTACTACGAGTTCAACTAGTTCAACACTTAGTACTACATCTAGTACATCTAGTACTTCTAGTACATCGTCAACAAGTAGTTCAACAACGACTTCGACTAGTTCAACAACTTCGACATCATCGACTACAACTACTACTAGTTCAACAACTAGTTCTAGTACTACAACAACTTTACCACCGGCAACTGAGACAAGATATCATTCGTGGATTGGAACTGGAACCTATTTCCTATTAGAAGGAACTCAGGCGGAAGTTATACAATCTATGTCGAATGCACATGTTAGAATAGATGAAATAGTCTATGTAAAAGACGACCTAACAAAGGCAGTGTATGCGAGGTGATGTTTGGTGAAGACCAAATACCCTCCGGCAATAGAACGAAGCAATGGTGAGATTAAAGTATTGTATGAGAAGTGCGATAATATCGAGAAACTTCTCGAAGATGTTAAAGATAGGTTTGAAACCCATGATGGGTGGGGCAGAAAAAATCAAGAAAACAATCAGTTAAGATTTGGTGAATTAGAAGAGAGAACCGCTACAAACAAACAGTTTATTTTTGGTTCTGTTCTTTTAGCCTTATCTTCTTTTGTAGCAGTGATTATGGGCAGAATAGGATTTTGAGGTGAGGTAGAATGGCAGCAACAATGGAACTTAAAATATATTATGGCACAACTGCTGGCACTGAAGTGCCAGTTGGAAATGCTACTAATTGGAATTTAATGAGTACAGATGCTTATGATAGCACAGGCGTTGCTTATCAAACAAACAAGGTACAAACACCAGCATCTGGTACATCTTATTCTTATGAGCGTTGGTTTAGATTAGAATTTTCAGGTGTATTTAACAACGTTACAAACATGGCTTTTTGGCATTCTGCTGGTTCTTTAAGTGATTCCAATATTGATTTAAAAGCAGGTTCTACTACTGTAGCGACAACTCCAGTTAATACTGTTTCATCTGTTGCAACTAATACTCTCGAAGATTGGGATACCGAGGTTGAAGAAATTGCACTAAATAATGGGGGGGATTTATCAGCAGCTGGTTATTCTGATTATGGAGTACTACAATTAGTTGTTCCTTCGACAGTTACAACTTCGGGCGATATTGGAACTCAAACTATTTCTATGGAATGGGATGAAGACTAGCTAATATTTTTTTAGTTGGGCTTACCTTTATAAATTGATTAGTAAGTTAATATTTATAGGCAACTACTATTGAAAGGGGGTAATACAATGCCTGATGACGTGTTAATTGATAAAAAAAATTATACCTTCGATAAATATTCTTTGGTAACTTCTAATTCAATAAAGCATAATTTTGAATCAATGTATCATATAAATCATTTTTTGGGTATAACTGATATTAACCCACGTGAAATTAGTCAGAAGATTGGTTCAATAGAAACTACAATATATTTAGATACTGGAATAATTCTTGTTAATGGTGAACCAGTTGATTTAGAAATATCAAAAATACTACTTGCTGAACTAACTGAACTTGGATTACGTTGGGTTAATTTCAATCGTAATAGAGTTGATTACGCTAGTTCTCTAAGTTTACCAATAAAGATGGTAACTTATGTTATCGGTTGGCAGGGTACAACAATGAATGGAGATAACATCCAACGATTTGTTGCTGTTAAACCAAATGGGAGCTGGAAGTTGTGGAAGAAGAAATAGTTAAAAAACTTGGAAAAGTATTAGTTACTGGCGGTCTTGGTTTTATTGGTTCTCATTTGGTTAAAAGATTGAAAGAACTTGAAGTAGAGCCTGATATTTGCGATCTTAAAAATGGGACAGATATTAGATCGTTTGACGTTTCTAGTTATGACACAATTTTCCACTTAGCTGCTTTACGTGGAGTTCCTGAAAGTTATGATAATATGGATGGTTATTTTTCGACTAATGTTTATGGAACATATAAGCTTATGTTGAATAAGAAACCAAGTTGTAAAATGGTAAATATCACTAGTAGTTCTGCAATTAAATTGCTTTCGCCATACGGGGTTACAAAAGCATTATCTGAAGAAATGGGAAAACATTTTGAAAATATAATTAGTGTTAGACCTTATAATGTTTTTGGTGAAGGTCAGTTAACTACTGCAGTAATACCGCAGTTTATAATGAATTCAATAAAGAATAAAAGATCAGTTATATATGGTAATGGATTAACTACCAGAGATTTTACTTATGTTGGAGATGTAGCTAATGAATTAATATATTATGCTATGCTTGAACTAAAATCAGAACCAAAAAAAATAAGAAATATGGGTTATAGGCGAGAAAGAACTCTTAAAAATATCTTAGATGATATTAAATTTTTATGCCAGTGCGATAAAGATCCGGATTATTTACCTGAAAGAATTGGTGACCAGAAGAGATCCAAATCTACTGAATGTTTCCATAGGGAAACTATTGGTTTTGATAAGGGGTTATGGCGCACAGTAAGATGGTTTATAGATAATAAAAAGACCTGGAAGGGGAAAATATGAAAAGAATTTCAAATAATACTAAAGGACACCCAGTATCTAAAGAAACTAGGGAAAAATTAAGATTAGCAAACATTGGAAAAAAATTAACAAAGGAACACAAACAAAAAATATCTTTGGCACACAAAGGTAAAAAAATATCTATTGAACAAAGAAAGAAATTTAGTAAAAGTAAAATTAAATTTTATTCACTTCACAAAGAAAGTTTCTTAAAAAAAAGAAATACCCCTGGGTATAGACGAAAGTTGAGAGTTGCTTTATTAAAATATAATAGAGAAATTGACCGTGATTTTTTTCCTAATGTTGGTAAAACCGAACATAACACACTTACAATGATTGAATATATGACAAATTCAAAAATATGTCGTAGTTTTGAAATAAAAGAATTAGGTTATTTTGTTGATGGCTATGATAAAAGTAGTAATGTTGTATATGAAATTGATGAGTCACATCATTATAATGTTGAAGATAAATTAAAAGAAAAAGATATAAATAGACAAAAAGAAATAGAATCCTATTTGGGCTGTGAATTCATTAGGATTAAAGTTTAAAGGTGATAGATTTGAAAAAGGTTGGGATAATAACAAATTTTAAACAAAATTTTACCGCATATAGTTTGTGTATAGTAAATGAAAGATATATACAAATGTTAACTATGCACGATTATCCAGTAAAATTTGTATGTATGGATGGGTTTAAAAAAGAAGGAATATATAATCATCCTTTGGTAGAAGTATGTCCTGTACCAAATATGAATAGTCATAATGAGTGGCAAAATCAAAGAAATGACCCAACCTTTGAATCCGACATAGATATCTTAACAGATAAATTGAGAGAATATTTAAAAGATTGTTCGGTCGTAGTTTCACATGATCTTTTTTTTCAGGCTAGCATGGAACGTTTTGATGTAGCATGTAGAAAAATAGCGGAAGAACGACCTAATTTACGTTGGCTTCATTTAGTTCATTCTTGTATACCCTCAAGAAAGAAGTCAAAGTTTCCAAATAGTTTTATAATATATCCTAATGGCTACGATATATCTCGTGTTGCTAAAGGATATGGGTTTGAGGAAGATGAAATCAAGGTTGTTCCACACCCAATAGATGTGTGTGGGTTCTTTGGAATGAATCCGATATCTGAGAGAATAATTAAAAAGTATGATATTCTGCAAGCAGATTGTATTATGACTTATCCTCTTAGGCTTGATAGAGGTAAACAACCAGAAATGAATATTAAGATAATGAAAGAGTTAAAGAAAATGGGAAAATCTGTTAAAATGATTTTCATGGACTTTCATTCCACTGGCGGAGACAAAGCTAAGTATAGAGAAGAGCTTAAAGTGATGGCTAAAGGATATAATCTTGATGAAACAGAAGTTATTTTTGTTTCAGAAGAAGATCCTTCTGTTAGGCTTGAGTGCCCACGTGAGATGGTTAAAGATTTTATGTGTATTAGTAATGTCTTTTGTTTGCCTAGTAGGAGTGAAACCTTTTCTTTAGTTGCGCAAGAAGCAATGATTTGTGGAAATTTTCCAATACTAAACTTTGATTTTTCACCAATGCGTAGCATCTATGGGGACAGACCATTGTATAGAAAATTTAGTAGTAGTATTAACATCGAAGATGGTTCAGATGGTAGTACTGAAACAAAGTATGGTAATGAAAACAACTACTTTAGAGATATCGCAGGTTATATTGTGTATGAATTAGAACATGATAAGATAATGGCTATGCGGACAGAGATTAGGAAGAATCATAATCTTAAAGCAGTATTTAAGAAATATTTTGAACCATTAATATATTATGAGGGGAAGTGATAGAATGTGTCAATTTTTTAGTTGTATAATTCGTAGAGATGGGGTAGTATTACCTTGTCTTGATGATAATTCTCACGAGACAACAATTTCTAGCAATAAGCTTAAAGATGATACTTTAGAAGATAGGAATTTTGTTAGAGTAGAATTAATACCACAGTCAGTAGATGATCTAGTAAATGCTAAAACCAAGAAATGGAAGTATATAATTGATGAACATAATACTTTACCTAACTGGTATTGTATGGAACAAGAATATTTTAGTAATGAGGTTAGAGAAGAAGCCAAAAAATATATGAGAAAACACAAAAAAAATCTTAAAAGAATTGTTGAAATTATAAAGGAATTAGACGATGCGGGGGCTAATGATACTTCTAGTTTATGTGATGTTGCTTTTGAAGATCTCATTCAAAATGAATTCTTTAAAAATGACAATTGGATAGTTACTAGCACTAGAAGTTTTGGGTCAAGAGGTTCTAAATCTATTACTTGGTCTACATCTACTCAATCAACAATGTCAACTACTACTTCATTATCCCCCAAATGTTTAAAGGGAGTTAAGTAATATGAACGTGTTATGTGTTGGATTTGGATTTGTCGGCAAAGCATATGCTTTGTTATTAAGAGAACTTGGGCACAATGTAAACATAATCACTGGAAATGATTCTACCAAATATGAGGCTCGCGGTTATGGATTTAAAGATGGAACTGCCTATATGGATATTGAGTATGATGCTGCTGTAGTTTCTGTACCTACTCCTACAACTAATGATTCTCAAGATCTTTCTATAGTTACAGAGGTTCTAAAAAACTTAAAAGAAAATTACAGTGTAAAAAATATAATTATAAAATCAACAGTAATACCAGAATCATTAAAAGAATTAGAAAGTAAATACAAAAAACCAAGGCAAGGATTCTATATGTATCCTGAATTCTTAGAAGCTAAGAACCCAATAGGAGGGGTATTTAATCAGAAGTGTTGTGCGTTTGGAAAGACAGGCGAATGGAGTGATTATGAGAAATACTTTGTATCTGATTTGTTTGGGTTGTCTTTGAAAGATGTAACTTTCACAAATCTGGAAACTGCTTGTATTCTAAAATATGCTCATAATCTATGGTTATCGTGTAATGTTTCTTTTTGGAATGCTATAAAGAGATGTACTGATGACTCGATTGATTTTGATTCTGTTCTTAGAGAAACACACAAATCAGAATACTTTGGAAAACATCCTTGGCATATTGGAACTGCTTACGGTGGTGCTTGTTTGCCAAAGGATATTAAAGCTTTTTCTACTTCAATTGAATTAGATGGAGTTTATAAGGATTTTATTAAAGCAATTGATAAGGTTAATGAGCAAGTAAAAAAGGAGATGGATAAATGACTGATAAAAAAATTGACATTGGCTGTGGCCCTTGTCCTAAAAAAGGTTATGATGCATATATTGATGTTTATAAACATCCAAAGATTGCGGGTAATCCAGAAATAGATAGTAAATTTACTATAGCTTGTGCTGAAGATTTGAGTATGTTTGAAGATAAAGAATTTGAATATGCTTGGTGTCATCATGTTATTGAGCATGTCCAAGATCCAGCTAAAGCCTGTGCAGAAATAATGAGAATATCAAAGTCAGGAATATTTCATTTCCCTTCGGTTGAAATAGAAATTTTGTGTGGAAGAGATGATCACAATTGGATGGTTTTTCCAGATTATAATAAAAAACATTTGTTGTTTATTAAAAAACGCTTTAAGTCTTTCTATGGACAAGGTGGAAAGAAAAGAATTCCAGTAGAAGAAGCTAGACGCTGGATTGCTCAACAACAAAAGCCATTTGAGTGGAAGGATAGTTTTACGTGGACTGTAGTATTATAATAACTGCCTGTAATGAACGACCACACATTCTTTATACCATTCAGTCTATAATAGAAGAACTCGAGGGTTATTGTAGATATGAAATTATCATAGTAGATAATCGTTCTACTGATGGGCTTGATGAGTTTTTTAGAAGAAATCTAACTAAGGGTTTAAAATATATAAAATATGATGATACTAAATCTCATTGGGTTGCTAAGAACAAAGGAGTTGAGCTTGCCACTGGTAGAAATCTTTTCTTTATTGATGCTCATTGTATTATTGGTAGAGATTCATTAAGAAAACAAATTGAGTTCCTAGATAATTTTAAAGGCAAGATTGGTGGGGTTCATTGTTATCATCACCCAATGATTATGAAATTCAGAACATTCGAGCACTATCCGAAACGCAAGTTTACTTTTAGGTTTAGAAGGGCACAAGTTGGTGAAGAATTCAAAAAACCTTATGCAGTCGCTCACATGAGCACTTGTGGAATGATGTGCCCGAAATCAGTATTTGATGAACTTGGTGGTTGGAGTAATCATTTTGGTACTCGCTGGGGTGGAGAAGCTCATATTAATTTAAAGCATGCTACTTGTGGTTATCCTCATTTTATTCATCCTGAAGCGCACTATTATCATTACAAGCATTCTTATGGTTATACTTTTGATTTGAAAAGAGATGGATATAAGAATTTAATGATTCCAGCTTATGTTATTGGTGGAGAACAAGGATTGGTTGATTTTGTTGATAATCTTTGTAAACAAAAGAAAATTAAAAAGAGACCTTGTTTGTATGATAGATTAGCTAAAGAGGTTAGAGTTCATTGTAAAGAAGAAATGGAATTTGTAAAATCAAAACAAATAATGACTTTGAATGAATTTTATGAAAAATGGAGTATTGATTAAATGGTTAAAAAAATTAATATTGGTTGTGGTCATGATAAATTATCAGGATACATAAATGTTGATTGGAATCAAGAATGTAATCCAGATATTATTTATAATATAAATAATGGATTACCATTTGATTGTGATTCAATAGATGAAGTTTTAGCTAATGATATTTTAGAACATTGTGATGATTTTGTTTCAATAATGAATGAGATTCATAGAGTTTTAAAAATTGGTGGTAAACTCCGTGCTAGATTTCCTCCTTGGAATAGTGAGGGTGCTTTTTCTGTTGCACACTCTAGGAGAATAATTTATCGTGACTTTAGGTCTTTTGTAGAGGGTGATTCACGAGATTTTGTTTATAGTGTTAATGGCGAAAAATTAAAAAAAGGTTTTAAAATGATTGCTTCTGAGACTGTTGTTGGTAAATGTTTATATTGTCCTGAAGGTAGTCATAAAAAACATAAGTGTCATATTATAATGGAGAAAATAAAATGATTTCGGTAATTGTATTAAGTTATAATGATTCTGAATATGCTAAAGATTGCATAGATTCAATTGTTGAAAAAACTCATTGTGATTATGAAATAATTTTAATAAACAATGGGAGCAGCTTAGAGCACACTAAATTTCTTGATGTTATGCCTTCGGACCATTATATAAAATTAAAAGAAAATAAGGGATTACCAATTGGGTATAATATTGGAATTGATTTGGCAATTAGAAATAAGTCAGATTATGTTTGTTTAATGAATGCTGATACTAAAGTTGTGACTGATGGGTGGCTTACTAATATGTCTTCGGTTGTAAATAATTGTGAAAATCCAGGGATGGTTGCCGCTATGACTAATCAGATTGCAAACGTTAAACAAAATTTAACGCATCGCAAAGGAGTACTTCCATTGAAAATAATAGATGCTAACTGGGTTGGATTAGGTATGACTTTGATTCCAATAGCTGTAATTAAAAAAGTTGGATTTTTAGATGAAAATATGTCTCCGATGGCTGGGGTGGATGTTGAGTATTCTTTGCAGTTATTAGAATCTGGTTATAAAATTTATATTGATGGTTTTACTTATGTGTGGCATAAAGGTAAAGTTTCTTTAAATCAATTAAAAATAAACTATAAGGATTTACAGAAAAGAAATATTAAGTATATAAAAGAAAAGCATCCTGAAACGTGGGAGTTGGTGTTTTAATGAATATTAGTCCGTTTAATGGTTTGAAGTGTTTAGCTCAAGCTGATAAAATAAATAAAATTTTAGAGGGTGAAATACCATATCCTACTTGTGCCCAGATAGATGTTACTA
>Ga0075123_10001752_pt1 | contig 10742 bp, 8 predicted proteins | sample AntAceMetag02UKX_FD_69808 | JGI IMG/M metagenome (GOLD analysis project Ga0075123, IMG submission 69808) | Saline lake microbial communities from Ace Lake, Antarctica - Antarctic Ace Lake Metagenome 02UKX | ecosystem: Environmental > Aquatic > Non-marine Saline and Alkaline > Saline | place... | reverse complement strand
TATTTTGTTTATCCGAGGATCGCTAACATGGAAGGTGACAGTGACATCAAGGCGGCGACGGATGAGTGGGAAAATCTTTCGAAGAATGTATTTGGTGAATTTGAGGTAGCATTGCTTCATGGCAGGATGACATCGAAGGAAAAGAAACGGGTAATGGATGGTTTTCGTAAGGGCAAAATTAATGCGCTTGTCTCGACGGTGATTATCGAAGTTGGAGTAGATGTTCCTAATGCGACGATAATGGTTATAGAAGATGCGAACCATTTTGGTTTAGCACAGCTTCATCAGCTTCGAGGCAGGATCGGCAGGGGGCAGGCGAAATCATTTTGTTTTCTTTTTGCTGATACTGATAATGAAGTTGCTTGCAGCAGGCTTGATGTGATGGCCAGGAGTAATGACGGTTTTGAAATTGCTGAGCATGATCTTAAGCTTCGCGGACCTGGTGAGCTTTTCAGTACGAGACAGCACGGGTTGCCTGATATGAAGATCGCTAATATTATAGATGATTATGAATTGCTGGTGATGGCGAGGAAGAATGCTTTCAGGTTTGTGGAAAAAGACCCGATGCTGAGAAATAGTGAAAATAGAAATATTCTTAAGGAAATCGTCTCTAAGTTCGGTAGTAGTCTGGGGTTAGCTGACATTGCTTAGGAGGTGAATATTGAGTTTAAATAATGATTTTGCTGGATTTTGGGTTAGATAAATAGTATACCCTTGAAGGCTAAGAAATGTTCGCGAATAAAGCCTTAACTTGTTATTTTTAAGTTAGTTACCCACGGATAAACGGGAAAGTTGGCTCGTGAGTCGTATAATTTATAAAAATAATTATCTGGAAAAAGTATTGATCGGTATCTGCGGCGGCGCTTCGGTAGTTGTGATGGCTTCGTTTGTGCTGCTGTTCGGCTTTGATCGGCCTATGATGCCTAAGGGGATACTGTATCTGGTTCAGGTGGGGCTTTTGTTTGTTTTCCTATCGGAAAAGGTTATACGGGTTTTTAACGCTGAATCGAAGCGGCAATTCTGGAGGGGAAATTGGTATGACGCGGTTTTGCTTTTAGTGCTTGGCGTATTGATGCTTGGGTCGGAAAAATGGTTTGATGTCGAAGACAACCTGCGGTTTTTACATGTTGCGGTTGGTGCATACCTTGTAGTTCAGGTTGTAATAAAAGTTTGCAGAACTACGGTTAATATGGCAGCGACGGGCAATAATCCGACCAAGACCTTGATAATCAGTTTTCTTGTTTTGATCGTTTGTGGGGGTGGGCTTTTGATGTTGCCAAAAGCTTCGACTGGTGAGAATCTCAGTTTTATTGATGCTTTGTTTACATCGACATCGGCGACATGCGTTACGGGGCTTATTGTAAAAGATACGGGGTCTGATTTTACATTGATGGGTCAGACGGTTATTTTAACTTTGATCCAGCTTGGTGGTTTGGGGATAGTTGTTTTTGGCGCTATTTTAGCACTTTTGCTTGGCCAGGCGCTCAATGTTCGTGAATCAGTTGCGATGCAGGATCTGTTAAGCGCGCGGACGTTAGGGAAGATCGGTAATATTATCGCGTTTATTTTTCTGGGTACTGTTGTTATTGAAGCTATTGGCGCGGTGTCGATGTTCGGTATGTGGAACTCTGTGCCGGGGCGGGTTGGCAATATTCATGAGCAGTGGTTTTGCAGTGTTTTTCATTCGATAAGCGCTTTTTGTAATGCGGGGTTTAGCCTTTTTGATGACAGTTTGATAAGTTATCAGCGAAGCTGGGGTGTGTTTGTTGTTCTTTGCCCTTTGATAATTATGGGCGGGCTTGGTTTTGGTGTTCTTTATAATATATTCAATGTGGCAGTTGACAGGTTGAAAAGGTTTGGCAGGAAGATTTGCAGCAGAGATGACGAGCGGGCGGCGGGAATACCTAAAAGGCTTCATTTGCAGAGTAAGATAGTGGTTAGTGTGAGCTTTATTTTGATAATTGCCGGTATGCTTTTGATAATGCTGCTTGAGCATTATGCGGGCGAAGGGTCAGCGAAAAGCGGTGGGATATCAGGGGCGTTTTTCCAGTCTGTTACAGCCAGGACGGCAGGTTTTAATACTGTTGATATATCCGCATTGAGTGATTCGAGTAAGATGGTTTTGATCTTGCTGATGTTTGTGGGGGGCAGTCCGGGTTCTGCGGCGGGTGGTATAAAAACCGTTACTTTGGCGGTTATTGTTATTTCTACTATTGCGGCACTGAGGAAAAGAAGTGAAGTTGAAATGTTTAAAAGGTCCATGCGGATAGTTGTTGTCGGCAGGGCTATTGCTGTTACGCTGTTATTTTTAGTGGTTTTGTTCTCAGCGGTTCTTGCTTTGAATATTACAGAGCACGGCAGTGGTTTTACGATGTCTGATATAATGTTCGAATCGGCATCTGCTTTGGGAACGGTTGGTCTTTCGACAGGTATAACGAGTTCTTTGACAACAGCAGGTAAAGTTATTATTATTTTGGTTATGCTTATCGGCAGGCTTGGGCCTTTGACGCTGCTGGCGGCGCTTACGTTTAACCTGAAGCCCGTTAAGTATAGTTATCCGGAAGAAGCGGTTATTGTTGGCTGATGGTTTTGGGATTGATATTGACCGGCGATTCGGCTGGTGTTTTTTTGGAGTAATATTATGGAACGTTTTGCTGTTATAGGTTTGGGAAGATTTGGAAAGAAACTCGCTATAGCGCTTGCGATGAGCGGCGCAGAGGTGATAGCTGTCGATAAGAACAGGGACGAGATCGAATTGATCCGCGACCAGGTAACTTTGGCGGTCAAACTTGACGGTACCGATGAGGAGGCTCTCAAGGCTCAGGGGATCGATAAGGTTGATGTTGTTATTATAGGTATTGGTCTGGGGACTGGAAAAGGGTTTGAGTCTGCGGTGTTGACGGTAGTGACATTGAAGCAGATGGGGGTTAAGAAAATATATGCCAGGGCGGAGGACCTTGTGGGCGGTGAGGTTTTTGCCAAGGTTGGTGCTACAGAAGTTATTTATCCGGAGATTGAATCTGCGCAGAGGTGGGCTTATAAGCTTATTGCTCCTCAGATAGGTGAGAAGATTGATTTTGCACCGGGCTATAGTCTGGCGAGGATAAAATCGCCTGCGAGTTTTGATGGGAAAACGGTTATGGATTTGCAGCTCAGGCAGAAATATAATATTAATCTTGTCGCTATTAAACGTGATGATGAGAGTAAGGGCAAGAAAAGTGATATGGCAGCGATTATTAATGTTCCTATGCCGAATACGATCATTTATGAGGGGGATGTTTTAATGGTGGCTGGTTCTGACGGTGATCTTGTGAAGCTGCCTCAGGAGTAGGTTTTGTTTTTTCACGGTATTTGCGAAGCATATCCAGCAGGTTTTGCATATCCGGCGGCAGTGGTGCTTCAAATTTTACCTGTTGGCCGGTTGTGGGGTGGGTAAATTCAAGGGTGTTTGCGTGGAGGGCGACCCGGTTGATTACGGGTTCTTCGACAGCGGATTCGGCGTATTTAAGCTGCCAGGGGTAAACGAATTGTCCGCCGTACATATCGTCTGCTACTATCGGGTGTCCTATGTGTGAGAGGTGTACCCTGATCTGGTGTGTTCTGCCTGTCATGATTTTGACTCTCATTAGGGAGTAGCCTTTGAATTCTTCGATGACTTCGTAGAAGGTTATTGATTCTTTTCCTATATCGTAACGGACGGCGTATTTTTCTCTTACTTTTGGATGTTGTCCTAAAGGTTCGTTGATTCTGTCGGCGGTGAGGTCCGGGCAGCCCTGGACTATTGCAAGATAGCTTTTTTTGGTTTGCCTGTTTTCGAATTGTTTTGCAATTTTCCATTGAGCGACATCGTTTTTTGTCACTACCATTACGCCTGTGGTATTTTTATCGAGTCTATGTACGATGCCTGGTCTGTGTTTTCCGAGTCCGGAGGATAGTGTGTTGCAGTAGTACGTCAGACCATTGACGAGAGTGCCGTGGGTGTTGCTTCTTGCCGGGTGTACTATCATGTCGGCTTGTTTATTGAGGATGATAACGTCTTCGTCTTCGTATATTATATTTAGCGGTATATCTTCGGGCAGGATTTCTTTTGTTGGCAGGGGAGGGAGGGTAAGCTCGATTTTATCGCCTGGGGAAAGTTTGAAACTTTGTTTTACCGGCTTTTCGTTGACTTTAACGCCTCCTTGTTTGATTATTGTCTGGAGCATTACCCGGCTGTAGTTGCTGAACCTGCCATGGAGGTATTTATCGATCCTTCTTTGTTTTATTGTGGTTCCGACGTTGAGAATTAATGGTTCGTTTGTTAATTCACGGTCCTGATCTTCAGGGGCAAGTCCATTATTTTCAGTTGTTTTGTCGTTACTCATCAATGCCGTAGTAATTTATTGGCTGGGCAAATTTACATTGTTTACATCGATAGAAATCGGCGCAGGAGCGTTAGGGTCGACTGTTACAGGTGCAGGCTTGAAAGTAAGCCTTTCTTTGAAGTCATTCATTGTATTGACTCTTGTTTTTGCAGCAGCGGCGGCAGTAGTGCCTTCGAATTCAGGAGTTTCAACGATTTTTTTGTAAATTTCTTTAGCAGCATCGAAGTTTCCAATTTCTTCTTCGCAGAGGCCGAGACCAAATGTTGCCAGTGCTTTTAAAGATGGGTTTGAAGGTTCTTTTTCGAGAGCTTTGTTGTAGCTTTCTTTTGCCTGGGCTATCTGCATTTCGATATCCTGCTGGGTTATGTTGCCTGCGCGGTAGTGCAGTTCGGTTCTCAGTGCGTCAGCTCCTTTGATGTGTGCTATAGCGGCTATATCTGAATTGTCTGCCTGGTCAGCTGAATTTGCCATATCGTCAGCTATTTTCAGGAGATTAAATGAAAGGTCAATACCCTGGCCTCGAGCCTGTACGATCCTGCTCTTTGTTTGAGGCAGGGCTGTTGCCTGTTGGGTAAAAGCGAGTTTCTTTTCAGAGACGTTTTCAACCTTCTGATGGTGATAGAGGTATGAGCCGACAACGAGGACAAGTACGATTGCCGCATAAATTAAAAATTTAACATTTTTCTTTACCCACTGTGGGAAGTTGTTTATCCACTTAGCCAATTCATTGGTTTTCAGTTCATGGCGATGTTCAGCGTCCATTTATATCTCCGTTTCATATTTCAAAAGTAATTATTATCAGCAAATTCTCAATTATAAATACAAATTGCCATTTTAGCAAAATTTCTTTTGCCTTGCAATTAGCAATTTGGTCACTAAAATTTCAGATAAATGACTTACGAAAGGAAATAGATGTTAGAAAATATGAGAAATAAGGCTGGAATTACATTTTTACTGCTTTTTGCCGGGGTATCCTGTTGTTTTGCCGGGGCCATTGATTCGAGCAAATATATCACGGTTGATGAAATAAAACCCGGTATGGAAGCGTATTGTCTGACATGTTATAAGGGCAGCAAGATCGAAAAGTTCGAAATGGAAGTACTCAGCGTTGTTAAGGGCTTTGGACCTGGAAAAGATGCTATTATGGTTCAGGGTGTAGATGAGAGGTTTATTCATACAGGTCCGGTGGCAGGTTGCAGCGGTTCTCCTGTTTATATAGAAGGCAGATTGGCTGGCGCTTTGGCGTTTGGATGGACTTTCAGCAAGGATCCTCTTTATGGTGTTACGCCTATAGAAGAGATGCTTGCTGTGGGCGAGGGGGATTATCCGGATGGCGGGAATTATATTTCGTTTGATTTTTCCAGGGGTATAGATTTTGAAGAAATTGACAGACAGATAAAGGCACAGACAGTTGGTTCTAATGTATCGCCGGTTGGTGCGAGCGTTTTGCCTTGTCCGGTGATTACCAGCGGATTGTCGGTGGGTGTTTGCCAGCAGCTTGATGAAGCGTTGAGGCCTTTTGGGATGATGGCTGTTGCCGGCGGCGGGGGAGGAGCAAGCAATGGAGTTGACGGCGATGTTAAACTTGAGCCCGGTAGTTGTTTGGCGGTACCTTTGGCGACGGGTGATATAAAAATGACGGCGATGGGCACTGTCACTGAGGTCGTTGGTGACAAAGTTTATGGTTTTGGTCATAGTTTTTTAGGTTATGGTCCGGTAAACCTGCCTTTAGCTACCGGCAAAATTCATACAGTGGTTTCGAGTGTTATTCGGTCCTTCAAGTTCGGCAGCGCGATTGACATTGTAGGGGCATTGACAGTTGATGAATCTTCTGCGATCAGGGGTACGATAGGTGCTGATGTCAGTATGATACCTTTGACGATTAATGTGAAAAGGTATAACGATTCGCAGGAGCGAACATATAATTGCAGGATAGCGGAGAATCAGATGCTTACTTCGAGGCTTATTGTTTCAGCTATTGCCGGTTCGGCGCTCATGTTCGGTGATCTGCCGCCTGAGAATACGGTTGAATATAAAGTATCTTTGCGGGGGCAGGGGTGTGAGCCAATCGTTTTTGAGAACAGGTCAAGTGCTTCGGGGATTAATGATTTGATGCTTGAGATTACTGATGTTGTTTCGATGCTTATGAATAATCCTTATAAGAGGGTAAAAATTTCATCTATCAATGTCGATCTTGCGATAACGAATAAGAGTTCGATTTCTCATATATGGTCGGTAGAGCTTTCTGATAATAAAGTTAAGCCTGGTGAGAAAGTTAAAATTGATGTTATCCTGGAATCTGTTTTGGCGGGTAAGAAGAAATACAGCTATGAACTTAAGGTTCCGAAGGAGTTAAAGCAGGGCAAGTATGAATTGCTTGTGTGTGGGGATAAGTCTTATCAGAAATTTTTGAGTAAGGCGGCTGATTATAAATTCAGAGTTCAAAATTTTGATACCCTTATCAAAGCAATTAATAATATTCTTCATATCAGACGTGATCGTCTTTATTGTGTGTTTGTTATGGGCAGCGGTGGTGTGTCTGTCGAACAGACGGAGCTTGCTAATTTGCCTGCTACAAAATCATTGGTTCTGTTTGATCCTAAAAGGACATTAAAGGCTTCTCCTTATTTGCATTGGCAGGAAAAACAGTTTGAGACTTCCACGTTGGTGGTAGATGAGAAGAAGCTTAGTATTATAGTTGAAAAATAAAGGTTCGATCATTCTCAGGAATATCGGGCAGTGTTGTTAAACAATTTTGGAGCTATTATGAAAATCAGATTTTTTCAGTTTTGTGTTTTACTTTCCTTGCTGGTTCTTATTCAAAATATCAGTTTGGCGGTGAACAGTCAAATAACACGACATAGCAGCAGTTCGGATCTGCTTAAGGGGACAACGGAGAATGTGGTTATAAGTTCTCAGGGGACTATTACTCTTGGCAGAGTTTGTGAGCAGATAGCACAAGAGTTTGAAGATGTCTGGTCGATTAATTGTATTGCTTTGAGCGGGTCGACGGTTTTTGTCGGTACGAGCCCTAACGGCGGGATATATAAATACAGTTTGGGTAAACTTACGAAGATATACCCGGAAGATAAAGCTGAGCAGGGGGCGACAAAGCAGGATAAGCCAGGCGATGCCAATGATCCAAACGATCCCAACGAGGTAAAGCAGGAACAATATTTGCTGAATGAACATATTTTTGCAATGACAACGGATATTTCGGGCAGGCTTATCGCTGGTATAAGCGGAGAAAATTGCAGGCTTATAAGGCTGGAGACTGACAGTATACAAACGATATTTGAGCCTGTCGATGCGAATTACATTTTTGCGGTAACGGTTGCTGACAATAGCGATATTTATGTTGGAACCGGACCTGAGGGTAAGATTTACAGTATTGATTCTGTGAGCAATAAAGAAAAGATGATCTATGACAGCATTGACAAAAATATACTTTCGCTGGCAGCAGGGGCTGATGGTTATGTTTATGCGGGCAGCGACGGCAGGGGGTTAGTTTATAAGATAAAGCCTGCGAGTGGTAAGGCGACGGTTTTGTATGACTGTGATCAGCCTGAGGTTACTTCTCTGGTGTTTGATGATGAGGGTAATCTTTATGCTACGGCTACTTCTGCGAAAATGGTTTCTAAGCAGAGGCAATTTGCTTCTAAGAAAGCGGCATCGGGAAAGCCTGAAAGCAAAACAGCGACTGACAAGAGGACGGCAGATAATGTCAATACTTTGAAACTTAAGATAGCTAATACCAAAGCTCAATTGTCGGGTAGTTCTTCGGGCAAATCATCGGCACCTGGTAAACCAGGCAAGCCGGCGAAGGCAAGTCATGTTTACAAAATCAATAAAGACGGCTTTGTTACAAGTGTTTTTGGTGAAGCGGCGGTTTTCTTCTGCATGGCAAAACAGGGGCAGGAGTTGATCTTAGGGACGGGCAATGATGGTAAGCTTTATACTATTGATGTTGAGCAGGAAGAGGAAAAAATAATTTATGAAGATGAAAATGCTTCGCAGATCACAGCGATTTATGTGTTTGGTGATGAGGTTTATATCGGTACTGCCAATCCCGCGAAGCTTATGAAGCTGGGGAAAGGGTTTGCTTTGGAAGGTTCTTACAGCAGTGATCTGATCGATGCGGGTCAGCCTTCAATGTGGGGTAAACTTCAGATCGAGGCTGATATACCCCAGGGTTGTGAGATAAAGCTTTCTGCGAGGAGTGGAAATGTTAAGGATGTTAATGATCCGACGTTTTCAGAGTGGACGGAAGGTGTTAAAGTTACCGAGCCAATTCAGCTGATATGTCCTTTGGGCAGATTTTGTCAGTATAAGCTTATTTTAAAAAGCGCTAAAGGTGACAAGAGCCCGGTTGTCAGGGAAATTGCAGTTGCTAATACCGTTCCTAATCTTGCTCCTAAGGTTGTTTCTATCGAAGCTGTCAGGGACAACACGCCTGGCAAAGAAGGGTTCTTTAATGTCGGGTATAAAGCTACGGATAGTAATGGTGATAAACTGATTTATAAGATTGATTTCAGGAAAGTCGGCTGGCAGATATGGATCGAGATAAAGGACAAATATGAAAGCGATAGCTATCTTTGGGATTCCAAGACAGTTGAAGACGGCAGATATGAAATTAAAATTACCACAAGCGACGAAAGAAGTAATACGACGACAACTAAGCTTTCGGCGAGCAGGATTAGTGATGTTATTGTTGTTGATAATACCTCTCCTGTAGTGCAGGGCACGTTGGCAGGACAAAGAATATTTAAAGCAAAGGTTACCGATAAGCTTAGTGCTATCGGCAAACTTGAATATGCAATTGACAGCAGTGATAAGTGGATATCCCTGGTGCCTGAGGACGGTGTTTATGATACGATGGTCGAAGAGTTTAAGATACTGATAGAAGATGATGTTAAGGCCGGCGAGCATGTGATATCTTTGAAGGCTGTTGATGCGGTCGGCAATACTAAGTATAGAAATTTTAAATTTCAGATTTAAGGTTTTTTATTGTGCGATACCTGGAATATGAAAAAGTAGTTTCGGCTGTTGAAGGGCTTTGTGTGTCGGCGTGTTATGAATTGCCGAGCGATGTTTTGGATGCTCTTATAGAGGCTAAAGCTAAAGAGTCTAATCGGGCGGCGGCGGATATACTCGGTAAGCTTATAGACAATGCGCAGATCGCGAAAGATGAGAAGATCCCGCTTTGTCAGGATACGGGATTGGCGGTTGTTTTTGTTGAGCAGGGTGAGGGGGTGGCTGTCGAGAGTGGCGGGAATAAGGATGGTCAGTCGGCGGTGGTTTCTGCGATCAATGCGGGTGTGTCTGCGGGGTATGAGAAAGGGTATCTGCGAAAAAGCGTTGTTGCTGAGCCTTTGAATCTGCGAGGCAATACTAAAACTAATACGCCTGCGATAATTCATCATGAAATAGTGCCGGGCGATAAGCTTAAAATTACGGTTATGACTAAGGGCGGCGGATGTGAGAACAAGAGCCGATTTAAAATGTTTCGGCCTACAGATGATAAGCAGTTGGTTGTCGAGTGGGTGGTTAATGTTGTTGGCAAGGCAGGCGCTGATGCGTGTCCGCCATTTATAATCGGTGTGGGGATCGGTGGAAATTTTGAGTTGAGCTGTTTGCTGAGCAAAAAGGCTTTGCTTAGGAATTTGACGGACAGGAATCCTGATGGGTTTTATGCTGGGCTTGAGGGTGAGATTTTAGAGGCTGCTAATAAGCTTGGTGTTGGGCCTGGAGGGTTGGGCGGTGATACTACAGCTTTGGGGTGTATGATCGAGACCGCTGGTTGTCATATAGCATCGCTGCCAGTGGCGGTAAATATTGAATGTCACTCGCACAGGCATAAGACTATGGTGTTGTAGGGCAAGATCGCAGAGCATAATGATCCTGCATATATTTGAGGTCCTCACCTTCGTTTGCAGCAGGAGTTACGCCTTGGAGGTGCTGATTTCCCATCTCTTCGATGGTTGATTTATCCACCCAGGTGTGTATTTCCGCGTGACCATCAGCAAAGGCGAGGCAGGCTTTTTTGTGATGCAGAATGGCCATCCCATCCCACCAGCTATCAGCTTTTGGGTTTAATATCCATGAACCCCAGTTGCCGTTATCTTCTCCGACATGGTCTTCTTCTACCAATATATATTTTGTTGCCGGTGCTTTGATGTTCATGAATTTTTTAACTTCTATTCCCGGCAGATAATTGCTGTGGTTGCCGTTCATGCCGCCGGGGATTGCATAGCTTCTAAACAGTGGCATTACTCTGTTTGTTTCATCGGTATAGCCTTTCATTGCTCTGTCGGCGGGGCAATTGTATACACCTAAATCATTAATATAAGGCCAAAGGTCGCTGTCTTTAATGTCTTT
>Ga0075123_10001748_pt1 | contig 10752 bp, 14 predicted proteins | sample AntAceMetag02UKX_FD_69808 | JGI IMG/M metagenome (GOLD analysis project Ga0075123, IMG submission 69808) | Saline lake microbial communities from Ace Lake, Antarctica - Antarctic Ace Lake Metagenome 02UKX | ecosystem: Environmental > Aquatic > Non-marine Saline and Alkaline > Saline | place... | reverse complement strand
GAATTATATAATATTCAAAAAGCGGATATAACTAGCAATATAACTCAACTTAATTTATATGATTTAAATTCAACAGATTCAACAGAGTTCTTAATAAAATATCAAGATAATACTTTAACTACTGTAGAGGGTGCGGTTATACAGCTATTAAGAAAATATATTAGTGAAGATGCGTATGAAACCGTAGAAGCTCCTTTAACCTCTAGTATTGGAACAGCAATTGTCCATATAGATTTGAATACAAATTTGTATAAAGCAATAGTAGTAAAAGATGGAGTAGTATTGGATATCTTTAATAATTTAGTTTTTGATTGTGAAAATGAATTAAGCGGACAATGTACTCAGAATTTATTCGGTTCAATAAATCCACAAAATTCTGAATCTGTTGAAAATTTAAATGACTTTTCTTATTCTGTAACATCCGTAAACAATACGATAACCACAACATTTAGTATTCCAAGCGGTTCTCCCTCGGCAGTAAATATATTATTATCACAAAAAGATATGTTCGGCAATAGTTATTTATGTAATAAAACAGTTACTTCTAGCGGTGGTTCTATAGATTGTGATTATAACGACACGATAGGGGATAGCATAGTAACGCTAAAAATTAATAAACAAGGAGTACAACATGCCTATAGTTCTTATAATATAGCAGAGGCTGGATCAGTTGATTGGTTAGGTAATAACTTCTTTATTGTGTTCATATTGTTATTAAGTTTAGTTGGAATGGGAATGGCAAGTCCAGAATGGATGATAATAAACTCTGTGGTTACAATAGTTTTATGTGGTGGAATATGGTTATTAAGCGGATTGGATTTCGTAGCCGGATTAGGAACATTAATCTGGTTACTAATAAGTGCAATCATATTAATATTTAAAATTTCTAAGCAGGAGGACAGATAGTTTGGCAGTTGAAAATTTAAAAGATTTTGCAATTCAATGGACTTTATTCGGATTACTATTTTTCTCTTTGTTAGTTTTTGCTACAACATTTATTTATAATAATAATCCTGGTGCTTTGGGAGATGAAGGGGATATGTTGGGGATATATCAAACCGATATGGAAGGGAAACTATTAATAATTGAAGATTCTTCTAACAATCTCCTTAACATTTCTGCACAAAATGACCCAGAGGTAAGTGACCAGGGAAGTAAGGATTCTGTAGCAACATCTTATGGTATAATGGGGACATCAAAGACATTTTTAGATTCAACTAAGCTATTTATGGGTTGGATATTCACAGGCACAGCAGGGAAAATGTTAGTATCTATATTTGTAGGGATGTTCGGATTATTGTCAGTATATTTCATAACTAAATGGATTAGGAACGGAATATAATGGCATGTGCTGGAAGATATTGTACTATGACTGACTTCGGTGGAGTTGGTTTTATGGCTATGTTTGAATCAGTTGTAACCGCAGTTCCTTTATTCTTCCCAGTAACATTATTTATGATTTTCTTATTCGGTAGTGGTGCATCTTACTTTACTATTCTAAAAACAACAGGGAAGAAAAGATTTTGGCACTCATTAACAGCTATGGGATTTGTAACATTTCTATTATCATTGACGATATCAGCGATGAATACATCAACCACAGAATATTTAAGTGGATACTGGGTAGGATTTTACATAATGATGGTTATAGGTTCTTGGTTTATATTGGTTAATTATAAGTAACTACAATGTAGTTATTAACTACACATACTTAAATACTAATAATAATTAATATCTTTATGACGAATTCAGTTCTATATATTATAAGGGAGGTTTTTTAAAATGGTAGATGCAAGTAAAGCAGTAGGAGAAGGTGCAAACTTAGTTTTAGTTATTGTTATTTACGCTTTGATTATCGGTACGCTTTTAGGAAGTACAGTATTCTCCACCCTAGCAATTATTAACACTACAAACATCTCTACTAGTTACGGAGCGTTTGTTACAGCAATCTTAGCATTCTTAACAGTTGGTGGTACAATAATCGGTATCATGTGGTTCTTTAAGTATGTTAGACCTCTTTTGTCAAAGAAAGATGGGATTTCTGGAATGACTGCTTAATTACTAGATTGTAATTGTTCGGAGTTCGATAATACTCTATAAATCAATTATCGCATGGCTTTGGCACACGTCAAAGAGTGGGTGAAAATCCCACAATTATGTTAGACCCTTTTTGTCAAAGAAAGAAGGGATTGACGGAATGACTGCATAAATTTATTATTTTTTGGGGAGTTATCTCCCTCCAATTTTTTTTAGAAACCTTTAAATAGTAATTAATATTTAATAAATTATGACAAAAGAAGTGTGTATTAAGAAGGTAAAGTCTTTCTCTTTAAAAGTTGATAATGCCGAGAAGATTGAAAAGATAGCATACGAAGAAAAGAAAAAACAATCTGAAGTCGTCGATAAGATGGTGGAGGAATTTGAATAATGGGCATTACTGATTCTGGAATTAGCGGAGTATTAGAACCGACGAAAGATATGCTTGGCGGAAGTATAGGAAGTATTTTAGGTAGATATGGTTGGGTGTTATTTGTATTTGTTATATTAGCTTTTCTTATCGGTGGAGTTTGGATTTGGAAAACAGTTAGAAAGAAAAGCGATCAATGGACACATACATTAAAGATTAGAAGAGTTACAGACAACGACACTAAAAAGTTATCTGATGAATATACTATAATCAAAATGAGAAGATTCCCATTGATTAAGAATGCAGATGTTTTTGAGTTAGAGAAACCATTACTTGGAAGTTACTTATGCCCAGAATTAGATAGGTATAGTGGTGGTAATGAGTATTCTTTAATAATTGACACTAATAATAGAGTATATACCGATTTGGGTTCTTATTTTAATCCTGATAAAAGTTATTGCAACGTAGCCGCAAGACATTCAGAAATAGACATTCAATTATCAGATTTAAAAGCAGATTATCAAAATATTAATAAATTAAGTAAAAGAATAGAATGGGCTACAATAGCAAAATATGCTTTCTTGGCTATAGGAATAATTGCTATTATGGTTGTATCTATCGTAGGTATTCAGAATTGGGGAGAGGCACAACAGTATAAAGCCGAGTCAGATATGGCACAAGCAAAGGCCATGCAGAATTTAGCGGAAGCTATGAAGGTTGTAGAATCAACTGTTAATACTCAAAAGTTAGAAATACTCCCATTGATGAAAGAGATATATGGAACGAATAATATTCAGGGATTAATAAATCAAGAGGTCAGTGTTAATGAAACTTCCTAATCTATTTAAGAAAAAAGAAAAGAAATTAACTGCACACCAAAAAAGACTAATTCAAGATTATACCGACGGTAAAGTATTAAAAGTGGGAGACATAAAAGATGAATAAACCAGATGTTTGGTTAGCAATTGAAACTATTATAAAGTACTTATTATATTTAAATGTTTTCTTTGTGATATATTCGATATATATTGGAAACTCTTTAAGTATCATCTTCTGTTCGATTAACTTAGTTATGTTGTTGTTAAGACAGGGAATTAAAAGCAAAACTGATTTAATAGAAAAGGGAAGGTCTTAATATGGGAAAGTTCTTGGATAGATTTAAAGATAAAGCTAAGAATGGTACTAAAAAAATTAATAGGTTTGCAGAACAAAGAGCTAATTCTGAAAGAATAAATAATAAAAGATTTAATAGAGATGAAGATAAGGTCGGCGATTTAACCGGAGAGGATGAAGATGAAAATTATGAAGATGAAAACTTTGATGAAGACTATTATAATAACAATCTTTTTGATGATGATGTAGCTATTCAATCTGCACAAAAACCCGAATCATTTCATCATTTTATTTTAGATAATCAGTATAAGGATTTAGAGTTAGATATTAGGGGATATAAAGAAGTTAAGGATAAAGAAACACAGCAATGGAAAACTATTAGAAAAAAGAATCATTGTTTCACAGATGAACAGGCAGAAATGATTGTTAGAAAGGTTCAAAGTAATTTATCTCCCGATATAAAACTAAGTAGAATAAGTAAGGATCACTTCGGTACAATAATGGATTCTATATTCAAAAATTTACTGAGATTTATTAGAAGAATGATGGAATACGAGTTTGGGCGTTTTGGAACTTATGATGAACAGGGTAGGATGAAATCACAGGCAGTAGATATTTTTGAGAACATTTATAGGAGAATTTACGCCAATTATTCAAGAGCTATTGAAGGCGGAGAAAATAAAGCAACCCATCAGAGTGTTAGAGGGCAGGAAAGCTTACAGTCTGGAGAAAGAGATTATACTGATAGGGGAAGGTATAGTTAATGGCGGAAGATGGAGACTTAAAAACCTTCAATGCAGCTAAAGAGATAGCTCATCATAGGGATTTATCTCTGATGATAAACTATATGAATGCTACAATACAGGCTCGTACTGGTTCAACTTCATTAAAATCACACCTTGAAATGACTAATAAGGAGAAAAGATTAAGCCAAGTAAAGGGTTTGTTGGCAATGATACATGCGGATAGAGATTTAGTACAACTTTCTAGGTGGAGGGTAAGACGTAAGGGTGAAACGGATTGGTCTAAGAAAAATCCAACACCAGAAGATAAAGCTGCTAATCCATTAGAAGACTTTGATTGTGATTATAAAAACCTAATGATTATAAAAGAAAAATTGATGGCCTGTGAAAAAGACATAATACATGCGGATATAACACCTAAACTTAAAGACGATTTTATAGCTAAAAGAGATATTGATGGAGAAGAACAATGGGACTTAACAGATAATTTCCATGAGATGATGGAAGAATTAGAAGATATATATGAAGAATTAGAAGGTATAATGTATATAAACGAAATAATATCTACTGGGTTACAACAGGATGAAGAACTAACCTATAAAGAGCAAGAATTGGCTTTTATCGAACGTGTACAGGACGCATAAAATGGCATTTAACAAAAGTTATCAACATAAGACTATTTTCTACAATAGGGATGCTAAGAAATTCTATGGATATAATATAACATATAAGGCTATGTGGAAAGCACTTATAGGTAGATTAAAAATAGAAAAAGACGGATTTGTACTAATAACTGGTGTGATTGGTGGAGGAAAATCTTCGCTTGTTGGCAAAATGAATTTTAGACATGCTGAGATAGAACCTAATTTTATATTAAATAATAATGAGAATATGTTTATTCCAGAAAAGCATTTCATAGTAGACGGTGATGAATTTGCGTATAAGATGATAACAGAAAGTGGTTCTTCACTTTGGTATGATGAGGCGAGGGCAGGAAGTAATCGTCAGGGATGGTATGATAAAGTAAATAAAGCAATTAAACAAAGGAAGAATACTAATAGAAAATTATTTAATATTTATTGGTTTTGTATGCCATTGGAGACAGAATTTGATCCAAAGTTAGCAGCACATTTGACAATGTGGATATGGGTAAGACGGGGTGTTGGAGAGGTATATGTAGCCAACAATAAAAGAAAGGGTGGAAAGGGTTTGAATATAGAAGAAATATTAAAACGAGAGGAAAAGTGGTTAAAAGAAAATCCTAAGAAGAACATAATACCGCCAGTAATCCACCAGGAATATATCGGAAGAATATTTTTCGCAAAGTTTACAAAAGAAGAGCAAAAAAAATATAATGAATTAGTTAAAGTTAAATCTGCTACTGGTAAACTAACTGACGAGGAAATGGAAAAGTTTGGACTTGAATCTCAAAAATCGCCAGAACAGATTATAGAGGGTGTTGTAAAGAAAATAGCTACTGGTAAAATATCTGATAAAATGACTGCATGGGATAGTTTGAAGGATATTGATATACCAGATAAAAAGAAAATAGAACATTTAAACTTTTATTTAAATCTTCTTGATATGGGTACATTCAATAAAGTGTTCCAGAAGAAAGCCCAAAAAATGAATAGTATAGCAAGTCAATTAAAAAGAAAAGATTAAACCCCACCAACTTCTTCCATCATCTTTCTATCTTCATCTGTAGAAACGTGTATATATATCATTGTTGTAGATATATCTGTATGTCCCAACCACTTCTGGATTGTAGCAATTGGTATATTATATTTGTTATAAAGTTCTGATGCCCTGGAATGTCTTAGAGAGTGTGCTGTTATATGTTTATTGTTAATGGATTTGAAGTATCTATTTATTATGTTATGTCTGATAAAATCATAAGAATGTATTGTATACTCATGCTTCCATATCTCTGGTTCTAAAAGTTTTAATTGTTTTTTAAATGAATCAGAATCAAAGTCAAAGATGTTACTTCCAGTTGGAATGCCCTCCTCATTCAAACAATCAATCTTTTTGGCATACTCAAATAACTCTGCTGTTGTGAAGTGTGGTATTTGGACTATCCTATCTTTACCTCTTTTTGAGTTTTTAATCTTAACATTAATTGTTTTGTTCTCTATACTCCAATCTTCCCATGATATATCATTCCACTTTAGATTAATAATTTCAGATATTCTAAGACCAGCTCCTATATTAAATATACAGGATACAATTAATCCTGCAACCTCTGGCATCTTATCTATTACATCTTTTAGTTCTTCTCTTGTGATTATATCAGGTATATGTTTTGGGTTACGTTTGCTTTTTGGAAGCTTAATGATATAATCCATGTCATTATAATCAAGATACTCATTAATCTTTGATAATACTGCGCGTATTTTGGTCTTTTTATTCCACCTTTTTAACATCTGTTTAGTTGTAGTCCTATCAAGAACACCGTAACAATCGAAGATTCTGTCTATTATATTAGAGTAGCTTTTGATTGTGTTCATAGACACCACACCACCATCAATATTAGTTATGTAATCTAATATGTCTTGCCTCAAGTCGTTTGTAAGCTCTATTTTATCCATACAAAACCATAACATCTATACTTTATAAGGCTTTCGTATTATACATATAACACGAAGCTACTTTGGGGAAATTCAAAACAATGTAAATCGCCACTATTACTTATATTAGTATAGGTGGTGTGCACTAAGGTTACCTTAGTGCACAGTTAAAATAGTTCTCACAATCCATTACAACGGTGGATTGTGCGACGTTCTTACATGATAGTAATGTGCGAACGGATTTTTACTAGAATATAGATTTGAATGGTCTCGCAGTTAAAATATCTAATTGTTATTTAGTTTTAATTTGTAATATGACCTTAGGTATTATTATTCCAACAGCTCCAAGAAGTTTTAATGTTTTATCTTGGTAGTCTTTTGAGTGAAGGGAAAAATGGTGGTTAGGACACAAAACTATTAGATTGGTTAATTGGTTATTTTCTTTATTCTGATCTATATGATGAATATGTATTTTTTCTTTCCATCCACATATAACACACCCACTACTTCTCATTTTGACTATATCATTTATACTTACTTTATACTTTTTAGATAAATTATTATTCTTTGTTTGTTCTCTAAAATTTAATGTGTTATAGCATCCTGCACATAATTCCTTAGTGTGTCTTTCTACATATCTCCCACAATTAGAACAAGTGATTTTCTTTTGTATATATGTTTTTCTATAGCAAGAATAACATAATCCTTTAGCATGTTGTTCTTTAACCTTATGACAATGCAGACATTCAATTATTGTTCTTCCCATCCAATAGTTTATATATTTTAATATATAAACCTACCTAAAATATCCAAAGATAAGCAAAATAACAAATTAAAATAATACCAGCGAAGGTGATTAAATTAATCATAACCTTTTTAATTATATCAAGAATCCACATCTTTCCCACCTAAGTCAAAGGTAAAATTTGTTTCGCCTTCTAACTTATTCTTAATTCCTATAGCCTCACTTTTTTCACAATAGCATTCATAATCATCTTCTCCCCATCCACAGTTCTCATTAATCTCTAACTTTAAATTATGATCCTTAACAATCATTGTGACTGAAAAAATAATAAATAAAATAATACTAATGCTGGTTATTATTGCATTATACTTATGCCAAAAATCTCTGAACTTCATAATCGTATAAGATTAGTAACCTTTAAATAGGTTGTTATTAATTAATAACTAACGATAAATCCAAACTATTTGTCGTCGGGTTGTAAGTACAAAGGGTTTAATTTCCTGCAGGATTTTAAATTATATATCCCCTGGTATCACTTTTGATACAAGTTAAAACAAAAAACTTACACGATGGGGGCTTGTCCCCCATCACTTTCTTATTTAGTAAGTTTTAAATAGTCGTAATGTGTATATTTTACATGAGTAAGCAATTAGTTTTAAGTTTAGGAATGTTGATATTATTATTATCGTCAGTATCTGCAATATCAACCAACTTTTTTTATAGTGAAACTTGTCCACATTGTCAAAAAGTTTACCCTATGGTCGTCGAACTTTCCGAACAATTCCCCATTAATTTCTTAGATGTGAATAAAGGAAGTTACAATGTTCAAGGTGTTCCATTAATAGAAATTACAACTTGTGATAACAGAATAATTAATCTAGTTGGTTCCCAAGAAATACCAAAATATTTAGAGTGTGAATTAAATGAGATGAGTACAATAAACTGCCCTACTTATTCTGGTAATTATAATAAAGATACTCAATCTTGGTTTATTAGGTAATGGCAAGATTAGGTGCTCCAGGAACTGGATTTAGTTCAATGGATCCTAGTCAAGCAGTTGATACTCCTGCTGGGTTAGCAGCTAGGAGGAGGAGTTCTGGAGGGGGTAGAAGTTCAAGAAGAACTCCAACTTATAAAACTGTTAAGGTAGATGGTAATACTGTTTTTATTAATGGTAAGGGGTTTTCGGTTGCACCTTCTTTACAAGCAAATTTTATTAAACAACACACTGGTGGTTCTGGTTCTTCTGCACAAGCTGCAATAAAAAAAGCTGTTCAGATTGAAAAGAATAGACAAAAAGAAGAAACTAGAAAAAATGTAGAAATGGCAAGATTAGATAAATTAAAAACTGAGATTGCAGGTTCTCAAGATATTGATAGAAAAGCTAAGGAAAAATATATTAAGCAAATAAACGAACAGAAAAAAGCTGTTGCATTTGAAAGTAAATTAAGGAGTGGAGAAATACTGGGTTTTAGTGGAAGTGGATTAACTGTAGAACAAGAAAGAAGGAGAGCTACCCTTATTAAACTTAGAATAGCGAAAGAGATGTCAAGTAAAGATATGAAGGGATTGTATGTTGATCCTTTAAAAACATCATTTTTTATATCAACAACACCAACTCCATTAGAAAAAAAATCTTTCAATGATTATCTTAAACAAATAAAACAAGATTTTACTCCTCCTGTTTTTAGAGATAGAACTTCAGTTGAGAAATATTTGGATAAATTTAAATTGGTTCAGGGAGTTAAAAGAGCAGCAAGAAATTTAAATATTAAAATAGATGAGTATAAGAGAACAAAAGGTGTTTCTGCAAGACAGCAATTAGCTAATCAAATTCATGATAAAAAGAAAACTTTTATACAGAGACTTGGGAAATCAGGATTAATTTCTTCAAAAATGGTTGGTAGACAAGCTGGGATGTTTGCATTAGGTTTCTCCTCGGCAATATTTAGTTTTGCAGCAAGTATGCCTAGAATTTCTGGTGCTGTAGTTACTGGTACTCCTGGTGTTATTAAAGGGACTCCTGGTTTTATTAAAGGGACTCCTGCTTTTGTTAAGAATGTAATAACCAATCCGAAAAACTCTGCGAAAAAAGGATGGAAGGTTTCTAAAACTCTTGGCAAAGCGATAAAGGATTCTGGATATGCTTTTGGTAAATTATTTATGGTTGAACCAGGGTTGGCATTAGGACAGTTATACGGAGAGTGGTATATATTTAAAGGTGGTATTAAAATTATAGGGAAGGGAGTAAAAATAATTGGAAAACTAACTGGAAAACTAACTGCTAAAGCTGCAAAACCTCTTAAACCGATGTTTAGTAAAATTAAGGTACAGAAAATTGCAATTTCTAAAAGTGTTTTAAAACCTGTAAAAAAGATTAAATTTATAAAAAGAATTTCTAAAGCAAAAAAACTAATAAAAAAAGCAAAAGATATAGAAGTTAAGAAATTTAAATCTGCTGTTGAGTATTCTAAACAACTTAAAGGAGCAAGGGTTGCCAGAAAGACTGCTAGAAAAAAAGGATTTACGGTTAATATTGGTGATACTAATTATATAGAAGCCATAGCAAAAGTAGAACAAACTGCGAAGAATTTAGGTTTTAATAAGGCAAAAATTATTATAAGAAGATTTGAAAATAGCGGTGGCAAACTAGGACTAGGGAAAGCAGAGGAATTTATTAGAATCGTCCAGAGATTTACTGTCAAAGAATTAAAAAAATTACCAGAATATAAAAAATTAGTTTTAGCTGCAAAACTAAATAAACCGTATCAACTTAAATTTCTAAAGATTGGAAAAATACAAAAAGCAAGAATTATATTTAATAATGTAAAAATAAAAGTTAGCAACTTACCAATAATAAAAAAGATTAATAAGATTTTTAATAAGATTAAGAAGTCCTCTGGTTTTGAGTATTTAAGAAAAGCCACAAGGGAATTTAAGAAACTAAAAAGTATGTCTAATAAAGCGATAAACGCAGAAATAAAAAAGTTTAAATTAGCTGTTAAAAGAAAAAAAATTCTTACTAAATTACAGAAAGCTAGACTGGCAGATTTAAAACAGGCTAGAAAAATAAGAAAAATTGCTAGAAGAAAGATATTAAACAAAGGTAAAAATAAAGTAACACTTGCAAAACAAGCTAAAAAATCTAGGTTATTAGATTTGAAACAGGCTAGA
>Ga0075123_10001747_pt1 | contig 10756 bp, 18 predicted proteins | sample AntAceMetag02UKX_FD_69808 | JGI IMG/M metagenome (GOLD analysis project Ga0075123, IMG submission 69808) | Saline lake microbial communities from Ace Lake, Antarctica - Antarctic Ace Lake Metagenome 02UKX | ecosystem: Environmental > Aquatic > Non-marine Saline and Alkaline > Saline | place... | reverse complement strand
CCTGACATACGACCACCTGACTCGGCTCCTTCCCATTTAATCAGTTCACTAGCTACGTCTGTGCGGTTAGCGTCTATCGTTCTAAAGCCCATCTGTCTTGAACAGTGCAGTATCAAGTAAAAGTGGTGAGTAAGGGGAATACCTACGTCTGTAGCGTTGTCAGTTACGTCTATGTGTTTAGCTGCTCGGGTGTAGTAAACGGTAGTGGTGTACGTTCCGTCTGGTACTGGATAGACAGCTAGTCCGTTACCGTCAATATCATAGTGCGTAGGAACGCCTGTACCAAATTGAACTGCAAGTGTGGTGTCTTTATAGTCTCGGCGGTCTATTGCGTGTAGTGGGCGTTCTGTGCCGTTTGAGAGGGTCACTGTGACTCTATCTAGCTGTAGGAATGACTTATCTAGTTGAATCTTTGGGTTTGAGGCTGATACGGTTGAGGTAGAGATGGGGTAAGTAGGGTTTCCACTGCCGTCAACGTGGTTTCTATCGTCAAACTTTTGTACACCATCTGAACCCATTGCAATCATTGAATAATCGTTGAGAGCGTACTTGAACATTCTTGTACCATTAACAGCACTAAGGTTATCTTGTCCTGTAATAAACTTTAGATGTTCAAATAATTCGGCTGGTGTGTTTAATGTTGATGACATAATGTTTTATAGGGGCTTTGTAGGAGGCACAGAGCGGAGCACCTCCTACAAAAACCCCATAAGAAAGGGGTTTTTGTGACTTTAGTTAGGCTACGCAGAGGATTTGTACAATCTTCGGTGCGTCCTTTGTCCAGATAACTGCATCGTGTTGCTGTGCAACCATGATTTCGATACCGTTGAACAATGGTACTTCCTTTTCCTTCACTGTCATACCAGCACTCGGTAGAGCGATAGTAGTTGAGTTGTAGGCTCCAGCAAGCATTACGTCTGATACAGCAGACCAAGTTGACTGTGTGCCAGCTTCTGCAACTGTAAGAGTAGCGAAACCATCTACTTCGATAGTAGTAGCTGACACCTTTCGGGCAGTAATACCAGCGTTTGTAAAGATAGCTCGGTTAGCAACTGAAAGCTCAAAGTATGAGTCAGCAGCTCCTGTGCCAGCAGCAAATCCATTAGAGTTGTTGACAGCAGCTACGATGTTATCGATAGTTGCTTCAGCAGAACCTCCAAGGTCTACAGCTCCAGCAGCAGAAGGTGTTGCTACAACTGATAGTACTACACCATTGATGGTAAGAGTATCAGCAGCAGTTAGGTTTGCAGCAAGTACGTAACGTGCCATTCGAGGTGTTTCGTTAGTTACGATTACGTCAAGCCCGCCAAATCCAGCAGCTCCTCGGATAATTCTTTCTCCACCTCCTAGCATGAACATTCCTTTTTCCAATGCTCGGTCTGCAAAGCTGAATCCAGCACCCATTGAAAAGAGGTTAAAGAACTTAGCTTGCTTTGGACTCATCATTACGTATGGATTTCCTGAGCCGTAAGCGTTACCTTCTTGCAATAGTTGTGTAACTGTAGCAGCGATGTTGTCTGCGTTTGTATCAGAAACAGTAATTGGGGTACGAGCTGATGCTGAACCTGCAAGTACTTCGTTGTCTAAGATACTTCCTGCTCCAAGTCGTGTTACTCGTGCTGCGTTCCGGTGAACCGCTTGCTTGATAGCGTAAGCGTGCTTGTTTGTTCGGTCAGCTACGATGTCAAATCCTTGACGTGACATTTCCTTTTCTGAGATTCGGTCAGCAGAGATAGCCTCTAGGTTGATTAGCTTACTGTCAGCAGAGTATGTAAACGCTGGTGTTGAGTAAGTTGAGTCAGTAGAGTTCTGTGCTACGAGGTCTGCTCCGTAACGGTTGTATAGGTATTCAGCGTTTTCAGTTTGAATATCAGATACATACTTCATTGGTAGAGCGTCTCGGTTTTCGTCTTGTACACCGGCGATGTAAAATTGCTTGTGTACGTCACTGTTAAATACGTTGGACATATTGGGTTAAAATTAGTTAGTTAACCCGCTCATGCACAAGATTTAGAAGATTCTCATCTCACGTAGTTGCTTACGGATAGCTGGGTCTGTAGGAAAGTTTCCTTTCTTAGTTTCCTGTACCCAGTAAGCGATACTGTCTGATGCTCCTCCAGCAGTTCTAGTAGAAGGTGGTGGTACGTTCTTAGCTTTGATTTCTTGTAGAGCCTCTTTGACTGCTACTGACTTTAAAGCTGTTTCAATATCCACTTCTTTTCCGAGCACTTTCTTTTCAGCGATATACTCTAGAACTACGTCTTGGGCTTTTTTATCCTTTACTCCTTCCGCCTTTAGTTCGATACGGTTTACCCTGTCATCTGAACTTACTTCTTTAGTTTCTTTAGAACCTTCTTTACTGCTTTTAAGACGGTCTTTCCAACGCTTGTCTCGGTCTTTGAGTTGTTGGTCAAGTTCGGCTTTGGTGTAGGTTCGGTCTGAATCTGCGCCATTGTCCTCACCTTGTTCTGTCTCTTGAGTTTCAGTTTCGTTAGTGTCCTCATTAGTTTCCTCATTAGTTTCTTCTTCTGTTCCCCCTGTTGTGTCTTCAAACATATCATTTTTTTGGTTATGGGTTTTGTCCCTTATAATCTTTTTATAGACTTTAGTGTCATGTAATACTATTATACCACGTTTATTTTGGCGCAATAGCACCTGCGTTATTTGTGGTTCTTGTTTTTGTTGCCTTGATAATAAATTCTAGGCGTGACTTGTTGTCTTTTTCACGTAGGTACTTTACTTTCATTAGTTGACCATATTCAGCGTCAGAAAGAGCGACAATGTTCTTGTCTAGCTCGGCTAGGTTAGCTGTAGGCATGTCAATAAATATCTTTGTCAGTAAAGCAAGGGTTTCTTCTTCTGCTAGTACCTTCATTATCGACTGTTCGTGCTCTGTAAATTCCATATTATGCGGCTGCTACTGGATTAGCTTCGGCTTGAGCTGCGTCTTGTTTAAAGTTTATCGCTCCACCTCCTTGTGCTGGTTGGAGTTGTTCTGCAAAAGCCATAGCTTGGTCAGCATACTGAGCTAGTTGTTGTGGGGTGATACCCATTTGGTCAAGTATCATGTCTCTCATCGCTAGCTGGGCCGGGTCTGTCTTATCAATACCCTTGGCCATGTTGATAGCGTTAGAAAGTGACTCGTATAGCACTTGCTTTGAGCGTTGTTCGTCAGTGGTGTGGATTACTACTTTCTTACCAGCGTCTTTGATGAACTTCTTGATGTCGGTAATCTTACGTCTAGCACCTTTCTTTCCTAGTTTACTCTTGATTGCCTTACGAATCATATCAACCTCCTCTGGAGCCAATACAGAGCCGCTGAGAGAGGCTTGTACGACTGCATCGAGTACCTCTGTCTCTACTATTACATCGTCTACTAGTTGTAGTTCTGCCTTAGAGAATACATCGTCTATCTCATCATCTTTAGTAGCCTCGGCTAGAGCATCTTCTAATATCCAGTCCTCTACAATTTCAGTAATAATAAAGCCCATGTCCTCATGCTCACGCTGGAACTGTGATGTACCAGCTATGTTCTGCATGTACTGCGCTCGGAAAGGTGTGCCACTCTTTTGTTCTTCACCTGTTACAGCATCAAATGAGTTGGTGTTCTTATCGGCACTTGAATCCCAATCGGCTCTAATGTTTTGGTAGACCGGCACGCTGTTAGGCATGGTGGTAAGTTGTGTGAACATCTTACCCTCGCCTACTTGCATGATAGTACCGTGGTCAATTCCATCATCGTAGATAGAGTCTACTACTGAACCGTCATCAGTTACGAATAGAACCTTGCCTCCTATCGCTACAGCTCTCGCTTCCTCGGTCTTGTAGAAGTTGTGCCATCTCTGGTGTTCTGATAGTTCTTCTGGGATGCCTTCACCAAAGCCACGGCCGACTACAGGGTGTCTTACGTCTATCTTGTATGGGTAGTCCTTCTCGTTTAGCTCATCTGCTTTTAGAATAGTTCCCTTTGGATTGCCGTCTTTGTCTTGTCCTTCTGGTGCGTACATGATGTGACAGAGTACAAACTCTTTCTTGTCCTCATCAGACCATTCCTTTCCTTTGGCCTCTAGGAGTGATGCAACAGCTAGTTCTCCGGTTACTTCTATAACCTCAATAAAGCGCCCGATAGTTTCAGCTTCGTTGTTAGACGCTTCTTTCATGTCTTTAGAACGTGTCTTCTCGGCAGCGTTCATTATGATGTCGTCTACGTTGTCATAGCCGGTCTTCTTTAATTGAGCTGGAGTGTAGTAGTGACGTTCAATAATAGGTGAGTTGATGATGTCAGTCATGTCGGTGACAACATTCTCCCACGGTACGATAGTTACATTGTCAGGCACTTTCTTGAATAGAGTTGTGCCGTATTCAGGGCGCACGTCAGCAAACTTGTTTAGAGTCTTACCAAACTTCATAGTGCGCATTTTCTTGTGTAGGGCTTTGGTAGCTACTAGAGCAGAGATACGAGCCTCGTCTGAGGTGTCTACTGGTTCTACTTCAATAGATTTAAAGTCAAAGTCAGTTGACCTTGCCTCTAGTCGAATACGATACTTAGAGATGTTGTCATAAGGAAAGTCCCCGATGATGTCATCTTTGGCATTGTCATCAATGTAGCGTGAACGTCTAGCAAAGTTGATGGCTCTGATTAGTTGGTATTGGCTATAATCATCCCCTGCGGTTAGTGGGATGTGCCTTGTCTCGTAAAATTGTTTTTCGCTCTCTACAAAGTTAAATATTTGCATAGTGTTTGGTTATATTATAACACGTCAAGTGGCATGTGGGGATAACTACCTGAGTCCAGCCCTTACTCCTTTCTGTGAGCCTCGCTTGCTTTGTTTTAATTTATTGTAAAAGTTTGATACCCTATGTTCTTCTTCTGGGTCGTCAGTTACCACTTGGTCAAACAGGTCAAACCAGGAGCGCATGATGTATGTGTCTCCGTGGTCTGGGGAGCGTCCTAGCTCATCCTTTACTTTCTCTTTTTGCTTTAACGCTAGCTTACCGTCTTTTTCTATGTCACGTTCTACCAGTAGGGCTGTGAGGTCTTCAATGATAATGTCTTTGTCGTCCATTTGGGTTGATGATGTTTCATGTTGGTTAATCTTATCAGCAAGGTAAAAGCCACATTGAGACTTGAGGTTCACAAAGTTAGGTGCCTCGGCATCGGTACTGTATCTGTTCTTACGCTTAGCTTTAATCTGCACTTTTGTTGGCAGGGCTGAACGTGAACCAACGAATTGTCTCATCCCTTTTAGTTCTCCACCTCCAAGCGCCCAGCCCACGCCGTTATCGTCATAGATGGCATTTTTATAAGCTATCTTTCTTGACACTAAAATATCCCTCACTTCTTCTCGTAACTCTTGTGGGTTGTCTGTCTTAGTTATTTCTATGCGTTCTATTGAGTGCCAGCCGTCAAATATGTTGGCGATAGCAGAGTCATTACCACCTCTGGCGACGTCAAAGACAGCATAAATAGTTCCTGTAGTTTGCTCTGTATTACTAAACATATCAGACAAAGCGGTATAGCTTGTGAGGGCCGAAATGTCCTCTGTGTATTCCCACTTTCCGTCCATTAAGCGCTGTCTGTTGATTACGTTGGTAATAGACGCTAGTTGTTCACCATACATCTTAGCGGTGTATGGGTTGTCTGAGTATAATGATTGTATAAAAGCCTTTTCAGGAGACAGTACGCCATCTCGATGGGGTTTGTAAAACTCTTGGTATACCCAATTCTTAGCGGGGTTACAAGCACCAAAGAACTTGGGAGGCACTTCGATAACTCCATCTTCACCAGTAAAAGTATTGTTACGACCAATACGAGACTTGAGTACGTCATACGCATCAAACTCCCACTCGTTAATCTCATCACCAAAGCCACCTGTAAACTCATACGAGCCAAAGCGTTCATACATTTCATCGGTTGGCTTGTAGGCTACGTCAAGCAAGTGAACCTCTGAGCCGTTGGTAAACTTAATAACATTGTATTGACCATCAAGTTTCCAGTCAGTGCTAGGTATGTTGTGGTGTCTACAGACTTTATTCCAAGTCTTGTAAGTGGTGTTCATCAGTCGCTTTAATTCGTTACGAGCCAGAAACCAAGTAGAGCCAGGATAGAAGTAACAACCGGTTAGAATCATCTCACAACCAGCCCAAGACTTTCCACCTCCAGCACCACCTCCAAAGACAATAAAGCGAGTAGTGTCATCCGTCCACTTATCCCATGCTAGTTCTTGCTTTTTAGTCGGCTTTATTGTCGGTGTCATTCTTTACGAAATTAAAGCCGTTTACTTGGACAGTCTCGTTGTTAGAAGTAACATCTTGCTTTGGTTTTAGTGAGTCCTCTTTACGTTCTGCCCACTTCCAGCTATTTTCTTTTCGGGTTTCATCTTCACTCTCCGCTTCTTTACGAATAGCCATTTGAATGTTTGATACAGCTAGTGCAGTAGTCATATTTTCCCAACTGGTCACTTTTATTGAAAGCCCAATATCTCCGCTTACCCATTTACAAAATGTTGTTTCATCTAATCCTACTAGTTTACACGCCTTTCTACGAGAAAAGCCCAACTCTAAGTAAGGTTGCATACTTTCAATTATCATCTTCTTTTGCTCTATAGTGTAAGCTTTTCCCTGTTGTGCCATTGTATCTATTATACCTTATCTACCGTCTCTTTAATCTCCTGGACACCTAATGACGGATAGAGTCCTTGACTGGTGTACTCAATCATCGGGATTAGTTTTAGCTTGTGTTCTTTTTCTACTGCTTGGATAGCCTCAGCGAAGGCTTGCTTTTTCTTTGCTTCTTGCTCTTGTCTTAGTTCTGTGTTTTTTGATGCCATAGTATTTAAATGTTATTTCCAGCTCTTAATAACTTCTAACTGGGTAGTCCAGTTCTGGACGCTTTTAGTTTCAAACTCGATTGCGTCAGTGATTCCTTTTACTTCTGCTTCTGTTCGGTTGTGTTCTACTTTTAATGCTAAGAGTACTTGTTGTAGCTCTAGTGTCATCTCGGCTGAGATAAGGGACTTCATAGCGTTTAGCTCGTAGTCTTTTATCTTCTTGGCTCTAATGTCTTTTACTGTGTTTTGTTTTGTAAAGGATAGTTCATATCCTAATGCTCTAAGTGCCATACGGGTATTGTATCATGCTTTAGTGTTCCCCATAGACGAATCGAACGTCTGCGGTGTAGTGAGTGGGTGTATCGGTATGAATCAATACAGTTAGTCAGAAAAGATAAAAAGAAATATCTCACTACTAGGTGCTTACCATAAGGGGGTGTTGATGGGACTTGAAATGTCCAAACTCTGGTAAAGAATTTGCAGTGCAGTCTTACGAGGTAGCACAGACCAACCAACGGTTTTACACCAGTCGGGTTCGCATCGTTGAGAGGCGTGACTGGATGGCTCTATTATACCTTATTGAGTGGGGTTTTGTCTAGGGCTTCCTTACCGTATAAAGGCTTTACTACGTTCTCTAGGATGTCGGTTAGGATTGCATTTCTTTCTATCTCTGTATTAGTGCTGACATCCTCTATAGACCCTTGTTTGTTTCTATATAATCGTTTTGTAAGTTTCATCCCCTCTATACCCTCCACTAGGCTTGTGTATGCTTGGTTGCGGTCTTGGGTGAGTAGGTGTGTGTGCAAAGGATAGTTTATTTCTGTTTTTCTCCAGTCTGGTACATTATTTTGGAATACTTCTATTAAAGACGGTAATGATGTTGTTTTCATACTATTTCTTTCAGTAATTCTGTTACTTGCTCGATCGCATCGTTCCAGCCACTACTGTACTGGTCGCCATCTAAATGCTGATACCCGTCTAAGTCTTTTATCAGTTGTTCTACTTTTTCTTTCATACGCTATTCATTTTACTAATAAACTCTTTGATGTCTCTTGCTAGGTTGTTGTGACCTTTATAGAAAGCCCAGACATCAAATGTTTCATTTTCATCGTCTTTTGGGTACTTGTCTATATCGGTCTCCTCCAACAGTCCACTCTCTAGGATAGTGTCAATACATGCCTTCCATGTGTTGGCTGTGTGCTGGTCTAGGTTTTCTAAATTTAAGTCTATTGCAAAACCATCTGCACCTGCTGTGTGTAATAGCTCCCGTCCCTCTCTCTGCATTGTTTCTAAGTCTTTCATATTTTGTCAAAGTAATTGTTAATATGCTTAGCTGCTATCTTTTTTGCTATATAGTCTTTTACATTATCTCCAGTTGGCTCAATGGTAATATCACTTGTGTCGAACAAATTGTGTGGCACTTTTTTACTTAAATACCTTTTTCCTATAATATACCTTAAGGGGTTGTATTTGTTGCGTTGATGCCAGTACAAGACTGGAAACATATTGTAAAATGGTTTTTCTTTCATATACCCTAATCCTACACCAAGTGTGTTTGTGTGCAAGGGGAGTTGTCCACAGTTAGTTAAAGTACCTCCTGGCTATGTAGCTGATGATTAGTGAGATAGCTAAAGCGGTGAACGCCCAGCCCATGTTTTCTATAAAGGTGACCGTTACCCCTAGTATGTATTTAAAGTAGAGGATTTGAGCCAGTGTTACTATTGCAAACTTTACTATGCTGGTTATTATTACTTCTCTTAGGCTGTTTAGTTTAGATTGCATGTTATTCAACAAGGTCTGGTCTGATTCTGGCTACTGTTTCCACTATTTCCCACTGTTGCATTTGCTGGCCTTTAAAAGATAAGTTGGTTGCTTCTATCCATTCTAGGATTCCTTTGTGGTGTCTTCGTTTTAATTCTTCTCCGAAAGAGTGGCCTACTACTCCATCATCGTTACGGTTACAGTTCTTGCAACTAAGTGCCATGTTTTCTCTTTGGAACTTAAACCAACTATTACAGAGAGAATATCTTTTAAAGTGGGCTAAGTCACCATCTTGCCAGTTCTCTATGTGTTTGTGGCATGAAACACAAGTCCCGTATTTTTCCCAATCATCTTTTCTGTAGGTGTCGGATAGCACTTTCCAATATTTCTTTTGAGTTGGAGTGCTTCCATGACTTCCAGGCTTTAGCCTTGAAAACCATTTTGGCACTTCATATCCCTTGTTTGGTGACTTACTAGCTTTCTTGGCTTTAATCGGCTTAGGATTGATTTTTGAGGCTCTGAGGGGGGTCTTAGCCTTAAAGGGTGTACGCTTTAAGGGGGTGGTGAGCTTTTGTCTAAATGAGCTACGTTTCATTCCTTTATTTTAGCACGATTTGTTCTGGGTACAGAGAGTTTATACATTCGTATTGAGCTAGTAGTTGTTCTATTTCATTGTTAGGGTAAAACCATTCGTCATGGGAGTGGGTGTGGTTGAATTGTTTGTGTAAGGATTGTTCCCAATGTCCTTTATTTGCAAAGACGGCTCGTAGCTTTAGCTTAGTTGGAGATGAAGACTGTAGATTTCTTAGTCTTTTTTCAGGGTTCTTTGATATTCCTATTTTAAGTATTCCAGTAACCTCACACTCAATAAAGTATAAGTGTTTATGTATCATAATGAAAAAGTATTCCTAATGTAATACCAAAGATACCTAGATTTACACCATACACACCGTCACTTTTGCCTAATGGTTGTTCGTGGTAGACATCTATAAGTAGTAAGTGCCAGTCTCCGCTTTTCCAGCCGTTGTTTATTATGATCCCCATATTATTTTTTAGCACGCTCTTCCTTCTCAGCTTCTAAGTACAACTGAACAATAGCAAGGCTTCGCCACAGCCACGGTACATGATGGGGGCTTCCTGTTTCCTCGTCTATGGTTCCAAGTTTGCTTAGGTGTCGTCCCCAGCTTCCCCAATGGTCGTTTGACTTTTCTCTTGCCCACACAACTGGTGCATCGGGGCCGTTGTGTTTTTCATTAGCTTTAATGCTGTGTCGTCCTACGGCTATTAGTGCATCTCTAAAGTATGTGACTGCTACTTCTATGCATTGTTCGTCTGTGTGTTTCATATTGAAAGTTTCTTTAACCTTGCTTCTAGTGCCTCATCACCCCACTCATCAAACTGTTTTAGGGACTTGTCTGTGTTATATCGAACTCTAAATCCTAGTCCCAGTATTATAAATATAAACTCGTACCCATGAGCCATTAACTCCTTCTCGAACTCTATCTGTATAAAAGTCATTGTGTACCAGTTAAAGCCTCCTCTTAGTTGTTCCCATTGATTGATACCCTCGACTATCCAGTGTTTTGTTTCCATATTATTCTTTAGGGTTAATCTCTTTGTCTAAGGAGGAGAGGCGTTGGTTGATAATGTCTATATATTCCTGCTCCTGCTCTATGAGTATGAAGTTACGGTTGAGGTTCCGAGCCGCCAAACCCGTAGTTCCTGAGCCAGCACAGTTGTCTAAAACTAAGTCACCTTCGTTGGTGTAGGTTTTTATTAGGTATTCCATTAGGGCTACTGGCTTTTGGGTGGGGTGAAGACCTCTATCATTAGAGAATTTTACTATCACACTTGGGTAGTTTGTATATTTTTGTATGTGAGGATTATTTTTGTCCGATTTTCTGTGTTCAGAATTAGTCTTTGCTGTTTTTTGTTTATTGATTTCTATTAGCCCCTGCGGATTATACTTAGCTTGTAATTTTGCATTTTTTGATAATCCAAAGTTACCGAACACGGCGATATCTTCCACTACCTTCATCGGCATATAGTTAGCTTGTGCAAAATTGACACCCTGACTTTTTTCCCAATACCAACAATACTTAAACATCTTGATATTACTCATCACCAAAGCACTGGTAAACGGCTGACTGGCTGTCAAAACTATC
>Ga0075123_10001745_pt1 | contig 10772 bp, 9 predicted proteins | sample AntAceMetag02UKX_FD_69808 | JGI IMG/M metagenome (GOLD analysis project Ga0075123, IMG submission 69808) | Saline lake microbial communities from Ace Lake, Antarctica - Antarctic Ace Lake Metagenome 02UKX | ecosystem: Environmental > Aquatic > Non-marine Saline and Alkaline > Saline | place... | reverse complement strand
CAAGTTTAATCCAATAAAATCTTAGCGTAATCGAACCTTCGGAACCATCTGAGGGTTTATCTTCATAGGAGACCCAGGTATCTCCTGGATAAACACTGACTTTAAGGTGAAAGTAATGTCTTTCGTGAATCGCATTCACACCAAATTCATTCAAATCACGATGAACCGTACCCAGCTTCCGCACCAGATGGAATCCCTCCAGGCCAGTCTCCTCACAAGCCTCCCGGATGACAGCTTTGCGGATCTCCTCTCCAATCTCAACTGTTCCGCCAGGGACCTGGATTCCAGCCTCAGGGAAATCAATATGCGTGAATAGGAGGAGTTCGGTTTTATAGGTGATATATAAATAGACTTTCTTGATCGTATCCATTGACCTTAATAACCCGATTGCAGAATTGACCATCAACCTACAGTGCGATAAAATTCAACGATATTTTTAATTATAAGGAAACAAAGTATTTATGCCAATACATGAATATACCTGCCAGGATTGCCAGACCAGCTTTGAATTGATCCACAGCATCAGCGAGGCTGACGCAGATGTTGAATGCATCAAATGTCACAGCGAGAATGTCAAACGTCTGGTCTCATTGTTCAACGCATCCAGTAATGAGCACCCCATTACGGGCAGCAGCGGTTGCAGCGGCTGCTCTGGTAGTTCCTGCAGTTTGTGTGGGGAATGAAGATGAACCCATATTCACTGACTTTGATCACAGGCGGCTCAAGCGGGATAGGTTTTGCCCTCGCAAAGGCACTCGTCAAAGAAGGCACCAATGTATGCCTGCTTGCCCGAAACGAAATTAAACTTAAAAAATCACAAGAGGACCTCCTGCCGCAGCGGATTCATGAGAATCAATTCATTGACATCATCTCTTGCGATATTACCCATTACGAAGTCCTGGATGAAAAATTGAAGCACTGGATTGCTCAACGTGGGATACCGGATCTGGTGGTCAATTCAGCCGGGATCACTTATCCTGGTTACTTCCAGGAATTGGACGTCGATATCTTTCATCAACTCATGGATATCAATTACTACGGCACGCTGCATGTGATTAAAAGCCTCGCACCTGGAATGCTCAAACGCGGTTCTGGGACGATCGTCAATCTCTCATCGCAGGCGGGATTCATCGGTGTCTTTGGTTATTCCGGTTACAGCGCTTCTAAATATGCGGTGCGCGGATTGAGTGATGTCCTCCTTGCTGAGCTGAAGCCCTTAGGAATCCAAATCTCAATCGTCTTCCCAGCCGACACGCAGACTCCCCAATTGGATTTTGAAGAGCCATTAAAACCTTTCGAGACGAAAGAAATCGCTGGATTGGTAAAAATAATGTCAGCGGACTCAGTTGCTGAATCAATCCTGAAAGATGTCAAAAAGGGGAAATATATCATTTTACCGGGATTAGGAGCTAAGTTCTTTTACCGTTTAGCCCTCACCATAGGGAATCTGAGATATCCCTATATGGCGCATTTGGTCCGAAAAGCTCAGAAGAAAAGAGCGCAACTCTTGAAGGACAATCCAAACAATTCAGAACCCTTCAACGCATGATACCAAGTCAAGGATTAGGAGTTAACCACCAAGGATTAATTAGACGTGGTTTACCACATCTTTTGTCTGCAGGCGTTCTTCCAGGTTTCTCCTGTACGCCATGTGCTTGCGAAGCTGTTCAACTTCACCAGGCAAACACATGAACAAGCCAATCAGCAGCAGCAGACTGATTCCCCATGCCCCAAGACAAACAGATAGCAGCGCTGAGCGGAGATCCATCCACTGAAGCAAACGGCGCATCAGACTTGATCCCGTCAATGTTCCCAGGAATTGATGAAGCATCATAATTGAGACAGCTTCAGATCTGATTTCCGGCAGAGTGATATCAAACACCATCGCAACCGTGTTTGGTTTTTCAAAGGAAATGAAGAAAGCTAAAAAGACAAATAATAAAATCACTCCAATATTTGCGCGATCAGTATGGGAAACAATAAACAAGAGAAGGATGGAGAGTCCCACACTTAATAAACTGACCATCGCCCGGCCCCTTGTCGAAATCCCGGAAAGATAATCCCCCATTAAACCCCCAATCGGAAATCCCAGAGTCAATGCTGTCAGTGCTGGAAACAGTATCTGATAGATATACGTCACTGGAAAACCCTGAACATCCTGCAGGAATGAGAACATCCACCCGGTGATGGCGGTCCAGGGTATCGTCGCAAAGAAACCAACGAAGAATAACAGGATCAGCCTGCGTTGTTTAAATAATCCCTTGAACCTCTCCCGATCCTTGAGATACACACCGGTGATCTCTACATCCCTGAGGGCAGGTTCACCTCCCCCACGCCTTGGCTCAGGCACACAATAGTTGATCAACGCTGCCAGAATCAATGCGATCAGACCAACACCACAAAGCACCCACAACCAATTGATCTCAATCGCCATGATATTCACCAGGACGTTTCCGGTAAAATATGCAACAGGATGGGAAATATACAACAAACCAATGACTTTACCGCGGTTTCTCGGTCTGAAATAATCACTGATAATAGAAAACACGCCCGCAAAGCTTGAGTTATCCACGATACTGATAATATATGATATCGCGAAGGTATTGAATGTCGGTGAGATCCCAAGCAACCATGAATTGATAGCCCAGAGAGAGCAAACGAATATCAGAAGTTGTTTTCGTTCATATTTGTCATACAACCACCCCCATACGATAAAGAAAATTGATCCCAATACCAGGCTGATGGTTGAAACAAGCTTCAATTGGGCACTGCTGATGTTCCAAGTCGTGAAGATCTGGTTCGCAACCGGTTCAAGCAGGAACGCATCAAACTGGTTAAATAAGAGAAAAAAGAATAAGATCAATACCGCAATCCACCTTCTCTTGATCTTTGTCTTTTTCATGAAGCGCTCCCAGTGATGTTGAATTCGATTTGTCCAGACAAGTATAACCGGATTAATAATCGATATGGTTGTCAGGGTCCTCTCGGAGATGGATGTTGCAATGAATGTAATTTCCGATTATGATTAATAAAACAAATTTTCGAAGAATCATATGAGCAACAAGATCAAAACTATTCTCAACCGCTGGCGGAGTCAGCCGAGTATCGCTGATAATATTGTTGAATGGCGGCAAATGGCTGCTAAACCAGCGGACACGTCCCCCATTCCTGAGGAACTTACGCCTGATCTCAAGGATTGGCTGGAGATCCAAAGCATTAAAACCCTTTATCTTCATCAGGTAATTGCTTTTGAGAAGATAAATTCGGGCGCAAATGTTGCTGTTGTCTCTGGAACCGCCAGTGGAAAAACCCTTTGCTACAACCTGCCTGTGATCAACAATCTGATAAAACAACCCGGGGGAAAAGCGCTATACCTCTTTCCAACCAAAGCTCTGGCGCAGGACCAGCTCACTGTTCTTCGGGACATGGTCAGCCGGATTGAACACCCAGACACCTTGCGCGTCAATATCTACGATGGGGATACGCCTCAACATGCTCGGTCCCACCTGAGGCATGACTCTTCCATCATCCTCTCAAACCCGGATATGCTGCATACCGGCATCCTTCCCCATCATACCGGATGGAAGGACTTGTTCACGGCATTACGCTTCATTATCATTGATGAAATGCATGCCTACCGAGGAGTCTTTGGATCTCATGTGACCAATGTCATCCGCCGGTTGAAGCGTATCAGCCGTTTTTATGGAAGCCAACCGCAATTCATCCTGACTTCCGCCACGATCGCAAATCCCCAGGAACTCGCGGAGAAACTGATCGAGAAACCTGTGACTGTGATTGATCAGGATGGTTCTCCGCATGGCGAACGCCATTTCCTGATCTACAATCCACCGTTCCTGGACAAGAAAATGGGAATCCGGCAGAGTGCGTTGCTTGAAGGTTCCCTCCTTGCAGGAGAGTTATTAGATGAGCATATTCAGACAATCGTTTTTGGACGGACACGCCGCAGCATAGAGCTGATCCTGACCTACCTCCGTCAGCGAGATACGAACAGCAATCCCAACCGTGTCCGCGGCTACCGTAGCGGCTATCTTCCAAAAGAACGACGTGCTATTGAAGAAGGGCTCCGGCGAGGTGAGGTTCAGGGCGTTGTCGCCACATCAGCGTTGGAATTAGGGATCGACATCGGCGGGATGGACGCATCCATCCTAATTGGTTACCCAGGGAGCATCGCCGCTACCCGTCAGCAGTCAGGACGTGCCGGGAGGAAACTCACCCCATCCCTTTCCGTACTGATCACAGCGCCAAACGCATTGGATCAGTACCTCGCCAGGCATCCTGAATACTTTTTTGAGCGAAATCCTGAAAGGGCGTTGATCGCCCCTGACAACCTCCTGATCTTACTCCAGCACATCCGCTGCGCAGCCTTCGAGCTGCCCTTCCGGGAAGGCGAAGGCTTTGGCAGCATCACCGGGGAGCAGCTCAAGAATTTTCTCGAATTCCTGACTCGCAGCGGTGAACTCCACCAGCAAGCGGATCGATTCTTCTGGATGGCAAATCAATACCCCGCCGCGGAAATCTCCCTTAGAAATGTCTCCCCAGACCAGATCTCTCTGATCTTGCGCGGGAGCCAAAAACAAAAGACCATAGGACAGGTTGACCTCAACAGCGCTTATTGGATGGTTCACCCTGATGCGATCTACCTTCACGAAGGCATGTCTTATCTTGTAGAGGAATTGGATTTGAAATCCGGCACCGCATATTTAAAACAGGCAGCGGTGGACTATTACACCCAGGCAAAAAATAAAACCCAGGTGGAAGAAAAGAAACTGCGGAAGCAAGAGCCAGTGACAGGGGCTGTCAAATCGCTGGGCGAAATTTTAGTCACCGCACAAGTTGTCGGTTACCAAAAGATCCGCTGGTTCACCCATCAGCATTTAGGTGCAGGCGAGGTTGACCTGCCGCCAACCCTCCTCAATACGATTGGTTATTGGATATCACTAAACCAGGAAACGGTCGAAATGTTACAGGACCAGAGGTTATGGAATGCCGGTCAGAACGATTATGGTCCGGATTGGGATTCGATCCGAAAGAAAGTCCTGTTGAGAGATGGAGAGCGCTGCCAGGTCTGCGGTGCTTCTAGCCTAAATCAACACCTTCACGTTCATCACATCCAACCCTTCCGCAGCTATGCCAGCCGTGAGGTTGCAAACCAGCTTCAGAATTTGATCACACTCTGTCCATCCTGCCACCGGCTGGCAGAAACCCGCGTCCGCATCCGCAGTGGGATGGCTGGCTTCAGCTATATGCTGCACAACCTCGCCCCTTTGCTAATCATGTGTGATGGCGAAGATATTGATGTGCATTACGATCCAAATTCAACCCTGGGTGATGGACAGCCGACGGTTGTCCTTTTCGACAACATCCCGGGTGGTTTGGGACTTTCTGAGAACCTCTACGAGATGCATCATGACCTGCTCCTGCAGGGATACGAAACCATTGCCCGCTGCGAATGTGAGAACGGCTGCCCTTCATGTGTCGGACCGGTTGGCGAAGAGGGCTCTGGTGGAAAAAAAGAGACGCTTGCGATATTCAAGGCATTGATTGGTAATGACTGATTGGGATTCTTTCTCTAAACGGCTGAAAGCCCTGGGCGTTGAGTTGGGGAAAGATAAGCGCCTGCGTAAACTTAAAAAAGATAAACATCCCATTGAGACTGTGGTGGATGGGGGATTTTGGGACGTCATTTATGGGCAGGTCTTCTGCCATGAAGAAATCTACCCATTAGATCATTCTCATGGCACAAAGCTGCTCTGGACCTCCGACTCCATCCAGACTCTCTGCCAATGGGCACACGCTCAAGACTTATCCAATACGGATTTACAGGATTTCATCTTCCTCGACACTGAGACAAGCGGCCTGGCTGGTGGCACCGGCACGTATGCTTTTGAGGTTGGCTTGGGACGGTTCACGGATGAGGGCTTCCACTTAGCCCAGTTCTTCATGCGCCATCCAGGGGAAGAACCTGCCCTGCTGGCAGGATTATCAGAATTCATGGACGGCATGAAAGCTGTTGTTACCTACAACGGAAAATCCTTTGACATTCCCTTATTGAACACCCGCTATACCATGCAGGGAATGACCAGCCCCTTCGATGACATTGACCATTTTGACCTCTTACCGCTGGCGCGCCGGCTATGGAAACTCAGACTTGAGAGCCGCACGCTTGGTAATGTTGAGAATCAGATCCTGGGAGTCTCGCGCAGTGAAGAGGAAGTCCCCGGATACTTAATCCCTGAAATGTATTTCGAATACCTCAAGACTCAGGATGCACGGCCACTTTCCGGCATTTTCTACCACAACGCCATCGACATCCTCAGCCTGGCGGGGCTTTTCAGCCACATGGCTTATCTTCTCAATGATCCCAGTTCTGAAAAGATAAAATACGGAGAAGATCTAGTTGCTCTGGCGCGCTTTTATGAATCAATGAGTGACATCCCGCAGGCGGAAGCCCTCTATAAAGAAGCACTCGACACACAGCTTCCTGACGATCTTTACTGGGATACCGTGCAGCGTTTCTCATTCCTCTTGAAACGAAATGAAGACTGGTCTGCAGCTATCTCCTTGTGGGAACAGGCAGCAAAACGTCAGAAGCTGTACGCTTTCGTAGAACTGGCGAAGTATTACGAACATCGGGTCAGGGATTTTACAGAAGCACGCCATTGGACCTTGCAGGCGATTTATTCTTTGGAAAAAAGGCATTTTCCCATTTATGAATATCATACTTGGCAGGAAGAACTTGAACACAGGCTGGCACGGTTGGAACGTCGAATTGCCCGGGCGGAGCAGGAATGAAATGCTTGCATCTTCTCTGTTTATCCTATATGATTAACCAGCCTTGCGAAATGGTATAATTAAACTATTGACCAGATTTATAAAAACTCTCTGGGATATTTTAGGAGCGACACTTTATGTCAGGACATTCGCACTGGAAAACCGTTAAACGTAAGAAGGGTGCAGCCGATGCCAAGAAAGGGAAAATCTTTACCCGTTTGGCACGGGAGATCGTTATTGCTGCCCGTGAAGGTGGCAGCGACCCCTCTATGAACGTTCGGCTGGAACTGGCTATCGATAAATCAAAAGCCGCCAATATGCCCAAAGACAGTATTGATAGAGCAATCAAACGCGGTACAGGCGACGATAAAGAGGGCGTGGCTTTTGAGGAGATCCTTTATGAAGGATATGCACCTCATGGTGTGGCGCTGATGATTGAGTGCGTCACAGAAAACCGCAACAGGACAGTGGCAGGACTCCGTCATCTCCTCACGAGGGCTGGCGGCAACCTAGCCGACCCTGGTTCCGTGAGCTGGCAGTTTGAGCGCATGACCTATTTCGCCTTACCTAGCAATGAACATGATTTTGACAAGATCTTCGAGCTGGCTGTTGACGCCGGCGCTGATGACATCAGGCAAGATGACGACCTGATTGAGATCTTCGGTACACCTGACTCATTCCAATCCATTGCAGATCACTTTACCAAAGCGAACATCAAACCAGAAGATTCAGGCATCCAGTTCTTACCAAAGCAGGAAATCGCATTGGATACGGAAAAGACGATCAAGGTGATGAAAACCATTGAAGGTCTGGAAGAGTTGGATGATGTCCAAAACATCTATTCCAATCTGGACATCACCGAAGAAGCCATCCAGGCTGTGGAGAACGAATAAACCGGGCATGCTTGTTCTCGGAATCGACCCCGGTATTGCCATTACTGGCTATGGGTTTATCCGGACCGACGATCGAAACGATTACGCCTGCATCGATTACGGCGTAATCACCACAAAAGCCAGTTTGACTGATCCTGAGCGCCTGAAAATCCTATTTGAAGGACTTACAGACCTTATTTCTCTCCACTGCCCTGATGTCAGTGCAGTGGAGAAGTTGTTTTTCCAAAAGAATGTCAAAACGGCAATTTCCGTTGGACAGGCGCGGGGTGTCACCTTGCTGACGCTGGCGCAGGCAGCTCTGCCTGTATTTGAATACACACCCAATGAGATCAAACAAACCGTGTGCGGTTATGGCGGCGCGGGGAAACAGCAGATCCAGCGTATGGTCCAAACCCTCCTTCATCTTGAGGACCTCCCAAAACCGGACGATGCTGCCGATGCACTGGCAACCGCGATATGCCATATCCATCACCAATCTTTTAATGATCGACTGGAACAAACTGGACAATCATGATCATCACCAGTTTTTCGAATCCGAAAATCAAACTTATCCGCAAGCTTAAACAAAGAAAATACCGTCAGGAAACCGGTTTGTTTTTCATTGAGGGCTTGCGGATTGTCGGCGAAGCCGTTCAGGTGGGCGCGCCTATCCAATCCCTGGTCATCGCGCCTGAGCTACTGGTGAGTGACTTTGGACAATCCCTGCTGACCCACCCTTCAATAAATGTCATTGAGATCATTGAGATCAGTGCTGAAATATTCAGAAAGATTGCGAACAAGGATGGACCTCAGGGTATTGGTGGGATCGTTCGGCAGGATTTACAAAGCCTGGACAACATACAAATTGAACCTGAGGATCTGTGGGTCGCCCTGGATGAAGTTGCTGATCCAGGCAACCTTGGGACGATCCTACGCACGGTTGATTCTGTTGGCGGGCGAGGTGTGATCCTTTTAGGTAATGCGACCGATCCCTATGACCCAACAGCGGTGAAAGCCAGCATGGGCGCTTTGTTCTCACTGATAGTTGCCCGGATGGAATGGCCTGCGTTCCATGCCTGGCAAATGAAAAATGAGATCACAATGATCGGTACATCAGACCATGCAGCAGTGGATTATCAAGCCATAGAGTATCAACACCCGTTGGTTCTGCTGATGGGCAGTGAACGGCACGGGCTTTCTGAGGACAAGGGGAAAACATGCAGCCAGGTGGTCCGCATCCCCATGTCTGGCCGCAGCGATTCCCTAAACCTTGCTGTTGCTACGGCTGTCATGTTGTATGAAATCTACAACCAATCCAGAAATCTTGTTACAATAAGATCATGATTGCATCCATATCAGGCGATATCAGCCAGGTTTTAGATAACCAGATCGTGATAAATGTGAGCGGCGTGGGGTTCCTGATCAATGTCACCGAGGAAGTCTACCGTGATTCCCGCCCAGGGATGAAGAAAGCCTTCCATACATATCTGGTTGTCCGTGAGGATCAACTTTCCTTGTATGGCTTTGAAACAATGGAAGCACGCGACTTGTTCGTGCACCTGATCAGCGTTGCTGGCATTGGTCCAAGGACAGCCCTGGCAGCGTTATCAAACCTCACACCGGAAGCCGTCCGCCGGGCGATCACAGGTGACCAACCTGAAGTCTTCACTCGTGTGCCGGGGATCGGGAAGAAAACCGCACAGAAAATCATCCTTGACCTGCAGGGGAAGATTGAACCATTAGAGCCGTTAGAAGCGGCCGCGAAGATGAACGAAATTGATGCAGAAGTTATGGATGCACTGATTGCTTTAGGTTATTCCATCGTCGAAGCACAAGTCGCACTCCAATCCATTCCCAGGGATGAAGACCTGGGTGCGGAAGAGCGGCTACGCAAAGCACTGCAATATTACAGCTAATTTTCATATATCATTCTCATCGGAAAATTAAATCTAGAATGAAACTCGTAAGTACGAGGCATGCCTCGCCCCTACAGGCCTTATGAATATTAGGGGAATTATTAATGCAGAAGAAGAATGAAAAAAACACCTCAGGATTAATCAAATTTTTATAACTTCAAGTTATTCTTAGATGAATCTAGTTCATCTTACAGTCCCGGATTGGTAAAAGTATAATATTATCTGTATTAAATTTCATGGAGGTAGTTTGGCAGGAACACTTCAAGGGAAATCTTATACATGGCAGGTGAGTGATGACCCCATCGGCAGTGGAGATGCTGGTGAGGTGTTTACTGCTGCGTGCATTGAGCAGCCCGGACTTACGGGTGTGTTGAAAAAACCTACCCGGATTGCCACAAGCGGGACCATCCAGCGCCAGGCTGGACAGATCGCCCAGGAAGGCCTTGCGCTTGCCCGGCTTGAAGGGCTGCCGCAATGTAAAGCCAATCCACCCCTTTTACTCGATTCTTCCCCTGACTTCACTCGAGGGACAGCCAATTATTTCATTGTCAGTGAATCCGCCCCAGGCAACGATATCGCTGCGATGCTGGCTGACTCCCGCCAATCAGGAAAGCCATTTCCACGTCGGGTGATCATTTCCGTCCTGGATTCCCTATTTGACCTTTTTGCCCGCGCCCACCGCGTGGGTGTGCTGTGGAATGACGTCAAACTAGACCATATCTACTGGCACAATCCTTCCGGCAAGGTAGCTGTGATCGACTGGGGCAACGCTGTTTTTCTGGATGAGGAACCTCACCAACGTCAACATGCCTTTCCCCGCTGGGAAGATTACCGACAGCTGGTTGAATCCCTGGGCAGTTTTCTCCAACAAAGCGCACCGGAACTTTTCGCTGACCTGGGGTGGGATGAATTCCAGGGAGCGGATCTCGATTCAGCGCGTATCTCGATCCTTGCCCGGCGCATCGCCTACCAGCAGCAGGTCATTGCCCTCAGAGTTATGGAGTTCCAGTCCCTGATCCGGGTTGTCCTGAAAAACGATCCGAGCGTGGCAGGTCTTGAGAAGATCCAGTCTTATCAAGAGGTTCTTCTCCAGATTGGCGCGCCCTGGGATGCTGATGCTGTGCTGGATTACAGCCGCACGCTTGTCCTGCGTTTACTGTCAGATGGTGATACCCAATCTGGAGTCAAAGCT
>Ga0075123_10001743_pt1 | contig 10779 bp, 3 predicted proteins | sample AntAceMetag02UKX_FD_69808 | JGI IMG/M metagenome (GOLD analysis project Ga0075123, IMG submission 69808) | Saline lake microbial communities from Ace Lake, Antarctica - Antarctic Ace Lake Metagenome 02UKX | ecosystem: Environmental > Aquatic > Non-marine Saline and Alkaline > Saline | place... | reverse complement strand
GATGAAGGCAAAAATATGGTAACCTGTTTTGAAAAGTTGGTAAAACCCGTCCCAAAAGCGTATTTGGGATGCGAAGAATAGATGTATTAAGAAATGTTCAAATTATCTTGGACAGCAATGTACCTGTATCATGAAGCAATACCGGCAGGTTACGTTATCACGCAGGATCCCGTTGGCGACACGGCCGTCGATATAGGTACGACAGTGAATATAGTTGTGTCGTCGGGCTGGCTTATGGTCCCTCACGTTGTGGGTCTGACACAAACCCAGGCGCAGGCAACTATAGTGGCGATCGGCGGGCTTTTCGTAGGCGATGTCACCAGCCAGTACAGCGACACGGTTCCGACCGGTATTGTCATCAGTCAAAGTCCTGATAGTGGGACAGTCGTTCCGCCGGGTTCTTTTGTGGATATCGTTGTATCTGCGGGTCGGCCAATCGTCCCTAATGTTGTCGGACAGATCGAGGCCGACGCGGTAGTTGCTGTCGAAGCGATTGACAATCTCATTGCGGTGGTTAATTACCAATATGACGACAGCATTGCAGCCGGTCTTGTCATCAGCCAGGCGCCTGCGGGTGGAACTATGGTTGACACAGGTACGAGTGTTACTCTCGCGGTGTCGCTGGGCCGCCCGATTGTACCTGATGTTGTCGGTCAGGCCGAGGCGGCAGCGGTGGCCGCGATAGAAACCGTCGACAATCTGACAGCGACAGTGACTTATGAATACCATAACACGGTTTCAGCCGGCAATGTGATCAGCCAGAGCCCTGTCGGCGCAACGGCGGTTAATATTGGAACTGCGGTAAGTATCGTTATTTCGCTGGGCCGTCCGGTTGTTCCTGATGTCCTCGCCCAGGCCGAAGCCGATGCAGTGGTGGCAATCGAGGCTGTTGATAATTTGACAGCGACGGGGACTTATGAGTATCACAACACTGCGGCCTCGGGTGATGTCATCAGCCAGGACCCGGCCGGTGCAACGGCGGTTAATATTGGGACGATGGTTAACATAGTAATCTCATTGGGTCGTCCCGTTGTTCCCGACGTCCTTGGCCAGCCTGAGGCGGCGGCAGTAGCCGCGATAGAAACCGTGGACAACCTAACGGCGACGACAGCCTATGAATATCATAATACAGTTTCAGCCGGCAATGTAATCAGTCAGGATCCGGCCGGTGCGACAGCAGTTGACATCGGCACAGCGGTGAACATTATAGTCTCATTAGGCCGTCCCGTTGTACCGGATGTTCTTGGGCAAACTGAAGCAGACGCAGTGGCCGCAATAGAAGCAGTTGACAATTTGACGACGGCGGTTACGTACGAATTCCACAACACCGTGCAGACCGGAGATGTTATCAGCCAGAATCCCGCCGGCACAACAGCAGTCAATATCGGAACAACAGTTGACATCGTGGTCTCGTTAGGTCAGCCCGTCGTACCTGATGTCCTCGGCCAAGCTGAGGCGGCGGCGGTGACGGCAATAGAAGCTGTCGATAATCTGACAGCAACGGTAAGTTACGAACACGACAACACAGTGCCCGCATCGCATGTAGTCAGTCAGAGCCCTGCCGGCGCAACGGCCGTGAACATAGGTACAACGGTTGATGTTGTGGTCTCATTGGGTCGGCCCGTTGTCCCTGAGGTTGTTGGACAGCCCGAAACGACAGCCGTAGCCGCGATAGAAGCCGTCGATAATCTCACAGCCGAAGTGACCTATGAGTACCACAACACCGTGGAGAACGGGGAAGTTGTCAGCCAGAATCCAGCCGGGGCTACAGTGGTGAATGTGGGGACAGTGGTCAGCCTGGTCGTATCGTTGGGTCGTCCGGTCGTACCCGACATTGTAGGGCAGGCTGAAGCAGCAGCGACATCAACGATCGAAGCTGTTGATAATCTGACAGTGTCGGTAAGTTATGAATACGACAACACGGTGCCGATCGGAAATGTAGTCGGCCAGGACCCGGTCGGGTCAACGTTGGTCGATGTGGGTACAACTATCAGCATTGTGGTCTCGTTGGGCCGTCCTATCGTCCCTGAAGTTGTCGGACAGACCGAATCGGAGGCGCAAGCAGCAATAACAGCCATTGACAACCTTACGGTGGTGACGAATTATGAATATCATAACACCATAACGGCCTCGGATGTCATCAGCCAGGACCCGGCCGGCGGAACCGCGGTCAATATCGGGACAACGGTAAACTTGGTCGTATCACTCGGTCGCCCGGTTGTTCCCAATGTCATTGGGATGGTTCAAGCTGCCGCAGTCTCGACTATAGAAGGCATTGACAATCTGACAGCAGCGGTAAGCTACGAGTACCATAATACAACGGCAACGGGAAATGTAATCAGTCAGGACCCCAGCGGGGCAACCCCAGTCGATGTGGGCGCAACAGTCAGCATCGTGATATCGTTAGGCCGACCGGTTGTCCCCCTTGTTGTCGGGCACTTTGTCAACGATGCAAGAACGACGATAGGAGCGGTTGACAATCTTACGACAGTAACCGCTTTTCAATATCACAATACGGTGCCGGCCGGCTATGTGATTTCACAGGACCCAGCAGGCGGCAGCGAGGTTGATGTTGGTACGACGGTGGATCTTTTGGCTTCATTGGGTCGGCCCATTGTTCCCGATGTCACGAGCCAGCCGGAAGCTGCTGCCGTGGGGACAATAGAAGCGGTTGACAATCTTACGGTTGCAACTGCTTACGAATACCACAATACGGTAGCTACCGGTAATGTAATCAGCCAGAATCCCACCGGTGGAACTGCGGTGGACATTGGTGAGACAGTAGATATATTGGTGTCACTTGGCCGACCGGTTGTTCCCAACGTCATAGGACAGTTTGAAACGTCGGCGGTGGCGGCGATTGAGGCCGTGGACAATCTGACTGCAACTATAGCTTACGAGTATCACAACAGCATGGCGCCCGGCAATGTTATAAGCCAGCAGCCGAGCGGCGGCGACGACGTTGATGTTGGAACGATAGTGAACATTACAATTTCGTTAGGCAGACCTTTAGCGCCAGACATTGTCGGGCAAGCCGAAGCTGATGCAATTACGACCATAGAGGCAGTCGATAATCTTACGGCACTGGTCGGCTACGAATACCATAACACTGCGCCCGCCGGCAGTGTTATCAGCCAGGACCCGCAGGCGTGGACGTATGTCGACGTAGGCACGCTCGTCAACATTATAGTATCGCTTGGTCGACCGGTCGTTCCCAATGTTATCATGCAAACCGAACCCGACGCGGTCTCCCAGATAGAAGCCGTCGGCAATTTCGTCGCGGCGGTAACTTACGAATATAGCGACTTTTTTGCAGCAGACAGGGTGTTTAGTCAGCAGCCGATTGGTGGAACCGAGGTTGACGTTGGTACGCTGGTAAGCATTGTTGTATCACTGGGTAGGCCGGTGGTTCCTGACGTTGTCGGCCAGGCGGAAGGTGATGCTGCCACGACAATAGAAGCGATCGACAATCTCACTGTCACGACGGCAACTTATCAATATCATGATGCCATACCCGCCGGCCATGTCATCAGCCAGGACCCTGTAGCCGGAACGCAGGTCAATATCGGCGCGACGGTGAACATCGTTGTCTCGCTTGGTCGCCCTGTCGTGCCGTACGTAGCGGGCATGACGCAGGCCCAGGCCGAAGCTGCGATAGGAGCGGTTTACAGCCTTGTCGTCGGCAACGTTACAAGCTTTTACAGCGATGCAATTGCTGCCGGAAAGGTAATGGGCCAGAATCCGCCCGGAGGCACAGCCGTACCGATCGGTTCATCGGTTGACCTGGTCATATCGTTGGGCCGTCCTGTAGTCCCTGATGTCATCGGCCAAAACGAGGCCGCGGCAACAGCGATGATAGAATCGATTGATAATCTGACGGCGGCGGCAGACTACGAATACAGTGCCACTATACCGGCTGGTAATGTGATCGGCCAAAACCCGGACGCCGGAACCGAAGTCAACGTCGGTACGACAGTGAATATTGTCGTCTCGTTGGGGCGTCCGATCGTACCTGATGTCATCGGCCAAATGAAGAACGATGCAATCGCTGCCATAGAAGCGGTCGACAATCTGAGTGTCTCGATAACGTACAAATACCACAACACATTGTCGCCAGGCATCGTAATCAGTCAGGATCCTGCCGGCGGAGCGATGGTGGATATTGGCGGCACGGTTGAACTGGTCGTATCCCTCGGCCAACCTTCGGAAATAGTTTTGGGCGGGTACAGACTTGTAGAGTTGCAGAACGACGACGGCGGCTGGGACTGGCCGTTGGACGATGGGGACGCCGACAGCGGAAGCGATCCTTACCTGTTTGCCTCGTCAGCTATTGGCTTGATCGAAGCATACCGCCACAATCGTCAGGCAAGCGACCCGAACATGTTGGCCGCTCTGCAAAAGGTCAGAACGTTCCTGCTTAACAAGGACTACAACTTTGTCGGCGCCGACGGCGCGCTGGCGGTTGAGTTGGACAACATCCTCGGCGGCACGGCCTGCGTTGACCATGTGATGACAAACTTCTACGACAAGCTCGAAGCGGGAACCTATTACGACGCGCAAAGCGGGATCGTCGACGCCTATACATCATGGTATATCCAGACCCAGCGTGATCGCTATTCGGGCGCCTTTGCCAACCTGGCCGCATGGGAGCTTGGCAACGCGTTGTATGGCGCTTATATGATCGGTGTCGACACAACCGAGTGGTTGGCCGGACTCAGAGCTGAAATCGACGAACTCAGTAGCCAGACCAGCAGCTACGATGTTCTCGGTCTGGCGGGGGCTGTTTTTGGTTTGGCTGTTACCGGTGAGGACTATGACCCGCAGGCAGGCGAGCACGCCGCGGCTTCGAACCTCGGCGATCTGGTCGAGATTCTGGCAACTTATCAGCTTGGCACGGGCGGCTTCACGTGGTATTCACTGTATATGGAAGAAAACCAGGACGAGACTCTGCAGGAAACGGTTTACGCACTTATGGCGTTCGAGGCGTTTGACCGAATCGGGTACGCAGAACAGATCGACAATGCCGCCGGCTACTTGCAGAGCGTACAGCTTGTCACCGGCGGCTGGGAAAACTATACCGGCTCCGGCGAGAACAACGAGATTACCGGCGAATCCGTGCGCGGCGTTGCGGCCGTCGTTTCCACATTAGGTGACTTCGACGGCAGTGGCAGCGTCAACTTTGGTGATTTCGCAATATTCGCTTCAGCCTGGCTGAGCAGCCAGGGTGATGCGCGATTCAACAGCGACCTTGACATCAGCATACCCCCAGACAGTTTTATCGATGAACAGGACCTCGAAGTCTTTGTCGATAACTGGCTGATTGGCGCGCGATAGAGTGTTGTTGACGAGCCGGGGATTATAAAAGAATTTCAGCGCGCAGCATTTGCAGGTAGATAGAGCATACCAGCTCCCATCCCCTTCGGATAAGGAACACTGCCGTTTGAAGTAATTGCCACCTGTATCGCTATCACGTCTGACGGAGAATACTTTTCAACATGGCCATCCGCATACCCGCCGGCAAGTTCGATTCCCAGCTTGTCGGCTTCTGTGTTGCCTGCGCATGTGTAAAAACTCCAGTAATCTGATGAGACATCTGTTCCCGAAGCGATCCGGGCGCCGCGCATGGGCTCACAACTGCCGTAAGAATTCGGGCTGCGCCAATGATCATAACCGAAGTAGTCACTGACCAGCAATTCGCTCTGGCCACGCCCGCCTGAAAGGAATTTCGGTCCCTGAAAAGTGCTTTCTTCGTCGAGGTAGCCGATGTAGTTCCAATATAAACAGTAGCTCCCAAATACGGGGTCAGGCACCGGGTCTGTTTCAGGATGGTCCCACTCATCACCGGCGTCCCAGGCCTGCTGCAGATACTTGTATTTCTCAGGCGACTTCGGGCAGAACATGATACTCGCATCCTGAATATACTCACCGAGATAGGCGCTTACCGAGCGATGCAGGCCGGGACTCCTGCGTTTGTAACCGGTAAGCATTGTCGGCGACTGCCAGTGCCAGCGGCTGCCGAAACCTATTGTCGCAACCGATTCGGGGTATCTGTGGTCCTCGTCCATTGAGTACAGGTTAACCGCGCTGACAATCTGCCGCTGGTTGCTCAGCCCTAACAGCGTCTGGGCCTGCAACCTGACCTTGGCCAGTGCCGGCACAAGGATGCTCATCAGCAGCGACATAATGCCCAGCGTCACCAAAAGCTCAACTAAACTGAACCCTCCTCGCAGTTTGAAGAGCACAACAAAACCGTGCTGTTTCGAACAGATAGACTATTTCTCCGAAGCCCCCGAAGAAGTCTTCCATTTCTCAATCACGCAAACTAACCGATTCTAACTGCTTCTAACTCCAAAAGCAACACTTTTTTACCTTTTTTTGTCCCTGCAGCGATCCGGGCCCGCAAATACCCCTTCACGGCCGTCAAAATGCCCCTGATCGGCCCCCATTCGTTCATCTTGCGCAGTGAATAGGGGCCGGAAGCGCCGTGCTCCTGACCCCATTGTGCCTTCACCTGTCCCTCGCATTTATGGGCTACTGAGCCCAGGGAAGCCTTTCAAGCCACTCGTTCGCCGTTATAGCAATGTCACTCATATTCACAATCCCGTCGCGGTTGTTATCACCGGCAAGGGGCCATTCACTCATACTTGCATATGCGGTGTCCCCGTAAGCACCTATATTGACCAGACCGCCGTTAGGCATCGGCTCACCCGAAGGCTCCAGATTCGGGTCTCCGCCGTCAACACAAGGACTGGTCACATCGTCAAGCACCCAAACATCATGCGCCGGCCAATATCGACCACGCTCACTGAGCAAATGATAATCCCCACCACCGGCATCAGCGAATCCCGGCGAGGCGTTCGGATCGTTCGCATCCTGTATCCAACTATGCAGCGCTTCGCATTGGTACAGGTCGCCGTCGGTGTTGTTCCAGAAGATGCAGTTGCTTATGTCCGGCTCGGAGTTGACGTATGCCGCTATGCCATAGTCATTGTCGACAATGGTTAGATTGCTGAGAGTGGGAGAAGAACCGGCTAAGAAGATCGCCATATCACTGTTTCTGATAACAAAGTTTTTCAGCACGCTGTTCGGCTCTTCGCCATTATAAAACGAAACAGCATAACCGAGCGGTGCTTCAATTGTGGCGGCGTCGGCCCCGCTTGCGACCGTTATTGCCTTGCCGTCAAAATTAAGTTCTTCCATATATACGTCGGGATAGACCAGCACCGTGTTGCCGTCGGTGGCCGTATCGATACCCATTTGAATCGTAGCAAAAGCATTTTCCAGACTCCGCCCGTCATTAAGATCGCTCCCGTTGACCCCATCAACATAATAAGTCCCCGGAGTCGGCTCCGGCTCCGGAATCGGCCCGCCGTAAAGCTGCTCAATCTCAGCATCCGAAAGAACACGATCATAAATCCGCACATCATCAATCTTACCATTAAAAAACCTGTCCGCCGTCCCAAGATAAGGCCTCGCTATATTAAAAGGAACAGAATCATCCCACACACCGGTAACAAAGTCATCATTTACACTGTTCTTCAATTCGCCGTCAAAATAGATTTTTCCCTGCGTGGTCGTACATGTTGCCGCAACGTGATACCACTCGCCCTGGTATAGTGAGGGCGGCCCGAAGCCAACGGTAGCATAATTACTTGTGGACTTCTCATTATCAAGGCCCATACCGGCGTGGTTAATCCAAATGCTCCATAAGTCAATGGTGGACTGCTCGTCGCCTGTCTTCGATGCAAAGGTTCTCCATCCATAAAAACCAGGAAAAATAATATCCTCGTTAGGACTGACCCACAGCGATACGGTATATTTACTGGGCCCGTCTTCGTAGGTCGTCCCGACATAATCACCGTCGCCATCGAAATCGAGCGCGTAATCACCCACCTCACCGGCAGCCCAGATAGTATCGCCGTAAAGCGTACCGTGGTTAGTGCCAGCCGAGTCCAGAGCAAGCGGACCGCCCCCCTCCTCGAACTCCCAGTGAGCAACAGGCCCCGGCAAATCTCCCGTGTAGATTTCATCTATTTCCTGGAAAGACAGAGCCCGGTCATAAATCCGCACATCATCAATCTTGCCGTTCACAAAACTCTCATCTGTATTGCCTATTCTGCCTGAACCTATTCTCATGTGAGTAGGACTATTGATATTAGAGAACTCATTGGTTGAACTGCTTCCGTCATGAAATGCGACAGTCTGACTCACTCCGTCAATGTAGATTCTGTTATCTCCGGTTCCGGTTGTCACTGCAAAATGATGCCATGCTCCGTCGGTATAATAATACTCGCCGTTACGAACCATCATAGCCAGTTTGGTGTCTCCGGCTCTTCGTATTACATACCCAAAACCTTCGTCATCATATGTCATAGTACCTGGCCCAACTGCAACGTGTATCCTATTATCTGAAGCTGAGCCTTCTGTCAGTGTGAATATTGCCTGAGTCCGATCTTCATCAACATTAAACCATCCGGCAATCGTCCCCTCATTCCATCCTTCAATATTGCTGATGTGAGCATTCAAATCGACATAATCACCGTCGCCGTCGAAATCGAGCGCATAGTCACCCACCTGCCCGGCTCCCCATATAGTATCACCATAAAGCGTACCATGGTTGTCTCCGGCCGAGTCCAGAGCAAGCGGACCGCCGCCCTCCTCGAATTCCCAGTGAGCAACAGGGACAGGCCAATTCGCGTCACGGTAGGAGACCCAGATACCCTCTTCAACATCCCACGGCGTAGCAAAATACAGCGTACTCTCATCCGGTGTGACATAGGAATGGATCTCATCGTAGCTGTCCGTGCTGACCGCCACGCGCTGGATATTACCGAAGGGCAGGGCAGTTGAAGACCGCGTCGCTTTGTAAATGTCCCAAGTCGCCCTGCCGCCGCGTATAGCCGCATAATAGATCATCAAGCCATCCGGAGAGATACTCGGATTGGCGGCCTGATCCCCGTCGTTGAGTTCACTTACTAATGTTTCATTCGAAAACGGATCGCCGGTTGATGCCCTGGTCGCCTTCCAGATTTGCCAGGAGCCTCCCCTGGTGGACCTGAAAAACATGGTCAATTCATCGGCAGTAAGGCTTGGATCGACGTCTCCATAGCCGTCAGCGTGTATCTCAAAGAAACTCCTCACTCTTGTCCAGGGCATTGCCGTGCTGGACCGCTCGGCCATCCTCAACACGGTATTGACTGTGAAATCTTCGAATTCGCTGTAGTACATCCGCAAACCATCCGCTGAAACCCATGGCGAATAGAGACCTTCACCATTATACAACTCTGTTACTTCGTGCTCGGACGTAAATGGCCCGGTCGAACTGGCCCGATATGCCTCAAAAAGCCTGGCCATCCCAGACTTGTAACGGACGAAGTACATCGTCAAACCATCGCTTGACAGATCAGGACTGCGAGCGGAGTCGGATCCATCATTTAATTCGTCATGCAGAACCGGTGCAGACCACTGAGCCTGTGCGACTCCACACACAAGCAAAACCACCAATATTGTCAAAACTACTCTCGTCATCTTTTCTGTCCCCATAATCAATTCTCCCTTCATAATTTCCTGTTTTCACAATCTTTCTTTGCTATCGCACTGTCTACGCAGACAGGGTACCCTTTATGTTTGGCCTTTATGAGTCGGGTTTAATCAACTCGAAAATCCACAGCATCCCCGGACTGGGGCGTTCTTTTTCGCTATATCTTTTCGTCAATTTCGGTTCGACGAAACCGTACTCGATGTCGTCGATTTCCTCCAGGTAAGAGAATATAAGCTCGCCCTCGTGCCCGTCGTTTGTTGAAATCGTTATTGTTTCAACGACGTCGGTTTCCATATTAATCGTATAGATGAGCTTGCCGCTCTCGGCGGTCAAGATAACTTCCGCTCTCTCCTCTCCCCGGGTGTGCTCCGCCTCGGACCAGATGCCCCTTTCCGCAGCATCGCGTCTGATAGTATCGATAGTATGCAGCCCCATCCAGGGTCTGCTCAATCCTTTGAAAAAAGTGCCCGCCGTGTAGCTCGCCGTCACCGTACCTTTGTCGTTGCGAACAACCGCTCTCTTGCCATTGTCGGCAATCTGCAGGCGGCGCCCTATCCTCATTTTCAGCCAGGGACTCTGCTGACGCCATGTCCCATACACAAACGGTATCCTCCCTGCCCCCGACACTTTTTCGCCATCTATCCGCCCCCCGATGGTAAAATAAGTCCACCCCCTTTGGTGCATCGTGTCACGCTGGTCGATCTCCTTCGCCCCGGCCGGCCAATCGTATTGGAAGTATTCCTCCTCCAGAATATATTCCTGATGAATATGGCGCGTGCCGTTCTTATCGTCCGGACCGCATCTGACCATTACAAGAAAGCTGCTCCCCTGCCCCTGTATGTATTCCATACTATCATCACCGCCCTGGACCTTATTGAGAAACCCTCTCAAATCGGCGCTGTCGGTGGGCAAACGTGATACACTCAGGTCGCCTTGCCACATACGGTGGTTCTTTATATAGACGGTGTTCTTTCGCTTATCGAACTGGTAATTGCCCCATTCGTTCTGCCGCCAGAAACAATACGACTCCTTTCCGGGCGAATCGCCCTTCATCACCCGCATCATCACCGGCCCGTTTGCCTTCTCAGGATAATAGTACCAGCATTCGTCGAATCCGGCATCGGCCCGGGCAACTTGCCCACCATCGTGTGGACCTTCGATCACGTTACCTGCGGCGCCGGCGCTTGTAGCATCAGGTCCGGAAGTAGCCATAAAAGTCCCAACGCTCAATACCCCGG
>Ga0075123_10001742_pt1 | contig 10782 bp, 12 predicted proteins | sample AntAceMetag02UKX_FD_69808 | JGI IMG/M metagenome (GOLD analysis project Ga0075123, IMG submission 69808) | Saline lake microbial communities from Ace Lake, Antarctica - Antarctic Ace Lake Metagenome 02UKX | ecosystem: Environmental > Aquatic > Non-marine Saline and Alkaline > Saline | place... | reverse complement strand
ATTTAAAATGAATTTTTTAAAATGACTAAAATGCAAAAATGTCCCATTGTTGCAACCTGAAATGTTTCGATAAATTAAGATTTAAACTTTTAAAAAACTGAATAAATCAACAGAATCATAAATAGGCAGGACATTCGAATCAGTTTTTTGTCCTTCAATTAAAATTTCTTTTATTCCTTTTTCTATTCCATCTGGATTTTTCACCTGAATAATATATCTTGTACCTCGAAAATCTCTCTCGATTTTAAATTCCTTCCAATGCGATGGGATTACTGGATCGATCACTAATCCGTTGTAGCCTGCTCTTACACCAAGCAAATAATCAATACAAACCCTGTACATCCAGGCTGCTGTTCCAGTTTGCCAGGAATGGCTCGCCATACCTGCTGTCTCATGCTCATCACTGGTTACATATTGTGGATACACATAAGGTTCGGATTGGTAAATGTCAGAATCCGTGTTATTGGGCAGCAGTTTCTGATAATACGCATAAGCTTGATTGCCACGTCCGAGCAAGCATTCCGCCTGAATTAGCCAGGTAGTAGGATGACAAAAAATGGCTACATTCTCTTTCTTCCCAGCAACACAACAGGTAATTAACCCAATATTTGGGTCTATTTCCCTGTAAGCAGGTGCACAAATTTTCAGACCGAATTCAGTGTCCAAATACTTTTTAACACTGTCCATCGCAGTGATCAGTTTTTCCCTGCTGGAAATGCGTCCCAATACTGCCCAGGTTTGTGTATTTAAAAAAATTTTGCCATATCAATTTTCTTTTGATCCGATTTTGCGATTCTTTGCTCCAAATGCACGAATGAACCATTCTCCGTCCCAGCAATACTGGTCCATGGAACTTCGTACTTTATCTCGCAGACTTTCCACGAACCGGCAGGTTTCCTCATCTCTGATTGCTTTTAGTAACTCGATAAAATGATTCAACATGACCACATAGAACATACCACCCCAGACACTCTCTCCTCGTTTCACCACGACAGGCGAATTGGTGAGTAATACGTTCCCAAGCCTGGTTGGTCTGAGCATTGCCATAAAGAATCACATTCCGGTCCGGTTCTGCAAGAAGATCAAATTCTGTATCTTGAATGACATCGACCGACCCGTTGCCTTGATACCAAAATCGTTCAGCATCGTAACGAGCTTTTATAAAAGCCCATTGGTTTTCTTCGGTATTTCCTTTGGTTCCATACACAAAGATCATTCAATTCTTAAAGGCGTCTTTAAAAGTACCATAACGATGTGGACCCTTAAGATCTAAAGATGGCTGCTCAATCACCGACCATTGATTCTCCTCTCGTTGCATCCATATTTTGCCAACTTCATTCTTCCAATCAATATTTTCTATTTTTTGGCTATCGAGCTCTACGGAAACCGGTCCATCTGGCAGCAGGATTCCGTTTTGGTTTCTTTTCTTTGTTGGTGGTGTTTCGATTTGGATTTTTGAAATTATTGTCTTTTGTTGCCGCCATAACAGGTTTGGAATCCAAAATAAAAATATCACGTGATATAATATTTTCTTTTATTAACTTTTTATTGATACGATGATGAATAGCTTCCAATACAGAATTGTTGGTGGTTTTTAGAAAACGATAAAACTGACTTTCGTCGGGAAGATTTTTCCGCATATCAAAACCGCATAAGTCAGCAATCACTGGATGACTTTCAAGATACTCAATTAATCGGGGAACCGTTCTAATTTCTTCGAGATGCTTGACAATGAAGGCGCGAAAAATGGCTCAGCGAGAATAACCTGTATAACCAACACCTGTATTTCCATCAGAGAAATCTGATAAATCAAGGGACTGAAATAATAAATAATACTTACGGTACAGGGGCGAACTTTCGATAAATTCTTGTAAATTGTAGAAAATTGATGTTTGAAAATTGAACATAATATCTCCTCCATTTTAAAATACAAGTCATTATTAATTAGTATGTTAAATATAAGAAATTCTTGGAGGAAATGCAAGTAAAAAATGATCTTTTAACTAATTAAATATTATTTGGTTATGATATTTTACAGAAGGCTATAAAAGCTTTGGCTGAGAAGTACCGCGATAGTCGCATCAAATTGTAAGAATTCAAAGATTCGCTACGTACAAACCGCTTCGTTCACATTCCCCCTGAAGCTAAAAGTGTAGATCACTTTGCTACTATAGAAGGTAATCCAGGGACAGATGATTTGGAGAAAAGAGATTATGGATATGATTTTTTGGTAGTAAAGGGTTGCATCCGGATCAATATTAGCCGGATGGGTAGGAAGCGAGAGTTTTGCTTCCACTGAAAACCGAATAAATTTACTTGTCTAAGGTGGTTCGAGTCCCAAGAGGACTGTTCGTATATCCCTGCAATTTGAGTAAATATAAAAGCAAACATGATCTGTCCTAAAATTATCTCTTCACAAAGCAAGGATATTACGAAACCCAAAACTACAAAACAGGTTCAATTGGTCCGTATGATTCCCATTGGTATCCTTGTTGGACGCGACGGAAAGCATAGATATCTCTACCATCAGTTCTAACGTTGATAATACCAGGAAGGACTTTCTATAAACGTTTTCTGGCCTCAATGTTTCCTTCAGATTTTGAGAAGTCAATATCTCCCCGTGTGTTGTTACGGTATCTTCATCAGCAATTGAGTCAGGATCATCTATATCATCGAATAGAGCGACTATTTCAGTTGAGAACAACAAAGGTTTTTCACCTCGACTATATCGGCCAATGGCTCCCAAAAAGTTGGCTCGCGGGTGACCATGATCAGGTATCTCTCTCCTGAAGATACGATCGTTATCATCGGATGAACAGCCTCCAAGAGAGATGTGCAAAATTCGTTACTACGGTGTGGAGCTTTGAATATGTGGGCATTAAGGCTGAGGTCACCATTTTGAGTAGTCAATAGATGTTCGCTTCCTGGTATGTTTAAATCTCCTGTGAAAAATGTACGTACATTCCTATAGGATAAACGAAATACAAGGGAGTGTCCATTAATGGTATATGACTTGTTGCTAAACCAACGCAAGTATTGTCTATTGGATTCAAGTACCGGGCCTACAATTTCGCAGGTAATATCAGAATCACCCTCATCAAAAATACCAGTTGTCCTATCGAGGCGACCATATGTTGCACCTGAAGCGCTAACTGCTTGTATCCAGTCTGCGAATAAATCTTGGGGTCCAGAAGTAATATCTAACTCATTGAGATCATTAAGAAAATCGTGGATGATTGTTAGTCGATTATCATTAGATAGATTACCGAGATCAGTGTTAAAGCCAAAGTCAAATTGACCAATGCCATTATGATGAATAGCATTAATTGTAATTCTTGGGTGATTAAGCAAGGGAATAAGTCCTTCAACGTGATCTTTATCTGCGTGGCTTAGAAATAGATGGTCAATGGTGACTCTGTTGATACCCTGGTCTGACGATACTTCCAAATCAGAAAACCCAACGCAAGGTCCCGTAAACCACCATCGACAAGAATTTTAGTGTTGTTGGGAGTCACAATGAAGGCGGCATCACCTTGTCCTACATCCAGGAAATAAAGCTCGAGTCTGCGGGTTGAGTTTAGAGGAGGCTCTTTCCATTCCCCAGTGCGAACGCGATATCTTATTCGACTATAATCCGCCCCACTAGGTGCTACACCATGAAGTGTATTAACTTCATCTCTACAAATCAGGACATAGCTTTTAATGTTTGCATAACTGATTTATGATAAGTAAAAAGAATAATCAATTCAAAACTGTTTTTTTTATATTCCGTTTTTTTACACGATTTATTTTAAAGCCCCAGCAGATAATCCTTTAACAAAAGTTTTCTGCATGAATAGAAATAATAACAATGGTGGAATACTGAAAAATATCGCAGCAGCCGACATTTGATTCCAAAGATCACAATATTCACCAACGAACAATCCAATTCCAACTGGTATGGTTCTTACTGTATCCGATGTTGTTAAAATCAAAGCAAAGAAAAACTCATTCCATGAACCCAAAAAAGCAAATAATGCTGTCGCTCCTAAACCCGGCAAAGCCAGCGGCAAAAGCACTTTTCGCATTGCCTCCAATTGTGAGCAGCCATCAATCAACGCAGCGTCTTCAACTTCTTTGGGAATCGTCTTAAAAAATCCGTATAATAACCAAATCACAAACGGCAGCAACACCGCAGTATGCGTCAAAATTAATCCGATGTAGGTATCATACAGACCAGCTTTTCGAATAAGTTGAAAAAGCGGAATGATAACCGACGCACCAGGCAGCATTTGTGATAATAAAAGGATCAGCAGGAAGATATCTTTTCCTTTAAATTGAAATCGGGAAAAAGCGAATCCAGCCAGGCTGCCAAAAAACAAAGTCAACAAAGTTGCTGAAATTGCCACTATCAAACTGTTAATAGTATATTGTCCAAAAGGTAGAAAGTCAAACATTTCAGTGTAGGGTTTCAGACTCATATTTGGCGTTGTCCACTCTGGCGGGTATTTATTTACTTCCGGCAACGGCTTCAAAGAAGTGGAAAACATCCAAAGAAATGGCGTCAGGATAACAAATGCAAGAATGCTCATCAGAAGAATTAAAAATACCTTTTTCATATCTGTTCCTTCTTATGCAAAATTTTCAGGTAAACAAAAGAGAGGGAAATTAAAATAGCAAATGTTAAAATTGAAAGGGCTGATCCCTTTCCAAGATCAAAATGAACAAAAGAATATTCCCGAACAAGCACTGGCAACACCATTGATGCGTTAATAGGACCCCCGCGAGTCATTACAAAAACCATATTAAAATCATTAAAGCTCCAGATCATCCCCAATAATAATAGCACGCTGGTTACTGAACTTAAATTGGGTAATGTAATATGAAGAAATTTGCTCAAAGTTGAAGCGCCATCAACTTCGGCTGCTTCGTATTGCTCTCTGGGGATTGTTTGCAGCCCTGCAAAAAACATGACCATGGCAAATGGAAAAAACTGCCAGACCCGTGCGACAATTACACAAATTAAAGCTGTACCAGCGCTACCAAGCCAAGTAATACCTTCATTAATAATCCCCAAACTGATAAGCCAATAATTGATCAATCCGAAGTTATCATTCAGAATCCATTTCCAGGCGAAGCCGGCAACAACCGGTGAAACTACCCAGGGGATGGTAAACAAAAATTTGTAAACATTATTAATTTTTCCAATTTTCATGTTTAATAATAATGCGATTCCCAATCCAAAAGACAGCGATAAAACAGTTCCCAAAACAGAATACAATGCTGTATTTTTAAAAGAAAGCCAAAACACATCATCCTGCAGAACCTTTAAATAATTTTTTAATCCAACCCAGCCGTCGCTGCTTTCAATTAAGCTGACATCCCTGAAACTGTTTATCAAATTTTGAAGCAGAGGATAGACCAATACAAATATGGTAAAAATAAGCGCAGGTGCTAATAAAATATAAGGCAGTGATTTTTTCATTTCTAGTCCTCGATGATATCCTGTGCTTCTTTTGCTGCTTTTTCCCAAGCTTGTTCAGCTGATAATTCACCAATAATAGCTTTTTGACAGTAGGGTGCAATTACATTTCTCACAATGGATATCATTTTGGGATGTGCCGGCCAAGGCTTTGCATATTGTAATTCGTGGGCAAAAACATCGAAATCCGGAAATGGCTTTTCTTCCGTGCTATTTATTGCGTTCAAAGTAGTTGGGAATCCGCCCATATCCTGCCGAATCCATTCCATGTCTGCTTCATTATTTCTCAGGTATTTTGCAAATTCCCACGCTTCGTTTAGGTATTTAGAATGAGCGCTTATGGAAATCATGATCATATCCTGCAGTGTTGGTGCAGTATCATATTGGTTAATTCTATCGTCAGGGACGGGAATCGGTACAGTATAAAATTCTTTGCCTGGGCTTCTATCTTGTACAACACAATTAATCCATGGACCTTCAATTCTCATAGCCACTTTATTGCTGCAAAAAAGGTCATTGATTTCTGACATTGTATAAGCCAAAAATCCTGGTGTGATTGATTTATCCTTCTGAAACATATCAACAAAAAGCTGAAGCGCTTTGATACTCGTAGGATTATTAAACGTAACATTATTTAAATCATCAGAAAGAAACGTTCCCCCTGCTTTATAAATAAACGGCGCCAGTCGATAAGAGAATCCACCTCGATCTCCTCCCAGCAATACCAAACCCCACTGATCAATTGAACCATCGCCGTCAATATCTTTTGTCAATTGTTTCGCAGCAGCGCGAAATTCTGACCAGGTTTTTGGTGGCTTGAGTCCTTCTTTATCAAACATCTCTTTGTTACAAGCCAAAATAAAGGCAATTGCAGTCCCCGGTAATCCATAATAATTATCTTTGTAGCGGCAGGATTCTAAAAGATTCGGCTGATACCAGGCTTTCACTGAATCAAAATCGGGAAAACGATTGATCGGATAGAAATAACCTGCCTCCCCAAATTCGGCAGCGTAATTTGCATGGACACGCATTACATTCGGACCTGTACCAGCACTAAAATTGGTATAGAGAAGTTCACGAATCATGTTCCAACTTTTTTGTCCCTGAATCACCTTGATGCTGTCATGTTGTTGATTGAAAGTTTCGACGCGCTCCTTTGCCCATTTCATCATAGTTGGCATTCCACCAAATGACCAGAACTGGACTTTAGCAATATTACTATCGCCGCCACATGAAAAGATAAGCGCAACTAATAGCAACAGAATTGAACAGATCAAAAGTAGACGTTTCATCATTCCCTCCGATATGAATAGAGTTTATTTATCAGCCAATATTTAAACACCAAAGAGATCACGAAAAACACATAGGGAATAAATTGAGATAATTTGATCTTAAGTTGGTTAGTAATAGATAAAAAAAATTATAACAAAAGACCATTTTTTTTTCTTCGTGAACCCTGTATTCTTTGTGGTAATCCTTTATTTTTAATTACAACAAAATTTTTCTTTGCTAATTTAAAATATTGTTGCTCAATGCACGCGCCGTTTTTACAAACGCAATAAAATTTTCTGGCGGTGTCCCCGGCAAAACAGCGTCTGCAGTTGAAAGAATATGTTTCCATCCGGCAACTGTTGCTACTATTTTCTCCGTAGCAGATCGAATTTCATCCGGTGTGCCATTTCTTAACAAATTCAGATTTAAATTACCTTTTGTACAAATTTTTTGATCGATAAACTGCCTTGATTCAGCTAAATCATTATCTCCTTCCGGTGGCGGTGCAATTGTTTCAATCACATCAGCACCCATTGAATTGAAAGAACCATCTTGAATCAATCCCTTGGTAAATCCACAATTGTGATACCAAAACAGACTTTCGTGTTCATGTGTAAATTTTGAAAATCCCTGAATGTAGGGCAAATCCATCTCACAAAAAAGTTTGGGTGAGGTCATTTCCAATCCATAGCTTGAGTCGCTCATAAAATCAATCCCTTCCTCGATGGCGATTGACATAACAAATTTTGCCGCTTCAAAAAGCGCATTCATGCTCTTTTTAAATATTTCCGGAAAATCATTCCACTGGTAATAAATCGCCTGCGGACTGATCTGGTATCCCAACCATGAAGGATGCGGGTGTCCGGCAACAATTACTCCGTTTTCTCCAACTCTATCTCGAAAATTCCGAAAATAATTTCTGATTTCGGTTTCTCTTTCATTAATATGTTCACATATCAAAACAATTTTTTCATGATCTTTTTCTGAATTGATTGGGCAATCGGCGGTATCACTCCATGGTATATCATCTTTTGGAAATTTATGCTGCCACTCTCCGTGAGAAGTCTTAATCGTACAGAATTTGTAGCACTCATCTGATTTTTCTTTTTCTTCTTTCCAGGGAAAAATAAGAGACGAGAATTCTGTCATAAACATTGGTTCATAATCCAGTTCTTCAGACAGACGGATTTCATTTTTTATAAAATCATCAACCGATTCTAATCCCAAAAACGCAAGCGTATTTTTTATAACATCAGGATCAGGTAAAAAGGGAGACACAATTGATTGTTTAGTTTCGCATCTAACATACGATAAAAATCGTTGTCTTTTTGAAAATTTCATCGTTAACTTAAAAATTCATGGAACACGGATAAAACGGATATTCACAGATTTAGTATCTATAGTTATTAGCTTCATCGGCATTTTATTTATTCAGCATTAATTCTCAATATACATGTATGGTTCTTACTAATTCTCGTCAATTATCCGATCAACAACCATCTGCCGCATTTCTTCAGATAGACTGGCAAAATAAGCGCTGAATCCGGTAACCCGAACTACCAGATCCGGGAATTTGGATGGATCTTTATGGGCTTCCAAAATTTTCTTTTTATCCACCACATTGAAATTAATTTGCGTTCCGCCCATTTTGAAATGAGTTTCTATCAAATTGGCTACCTTTTCAATAGCGAAACCATTTGTCCCCAAACCGGGATCGAGTTCCATTTGCATTGGTGCCGTATTCCCGTAACCGGGCTGAACAGCGGCAACGATATTGGATAACGCTGTTGGCGCCGAATCTTTCCGAAATCCAGGATCAGGATTGGGTCCATGAGAAATTGGATCTTTGGCAAATCTTCCATTCGGAGTCGCGCCGACGTCCAATCCTAATAGTGTATGCGCTGCCCAGGAAAAAATTCCCGGAATCATATTATAACCCTTGGGTGTAGGTTTTTCTTTGACGAATTTTGTAAAAATACCGGAAACTCGGATGCCAAAACCATCAGCTCGTGAGCCGCCGCTTCCGTAACGTGGAATATTTTTCATCATTAATCGGGCTTTCTCACCATCTGATGATTCCCAATTTGAATCCATTATTTTTTTAATCTCTAACCAGCTTAATCTTTTTTCCTTTTCAATTCGTTGTTCCAATGCAGCGAATGAATCAGCAACTGTGGCAAGTCCGGCAGCGTCAACACACAAATTAACAAATTCAACACCACCATGTGACGCATCTCGTCCCTTTTCAATGGGACCATGACACAATAAATCCATATGTAATTCCGGGAATACATTGTACATATGATCAATATGATAATCCAAACTCTGAGCAGTTACCTCAATCGCTCGTATCAAATGAGATTCAAAACGACGCCACAATAAATCTATAGTTGGATCACTCGATTCGTCCGCCATCATATCTTTCCAGGCAACTTCAAACACTGCAGCAAGATTAATCTTCACACAATCATTTAGGGTATATTCCATGCCAGGCAAAGTGCTCCAATGACACCCTGAATAGGCTCGCTGTCTTGCCAATTCAATCGGATAACCATTTTTTGTAAATCCTTCACTGGTGCTATCAACGCCTAAAAATTTTGGAATGCCTGTTCTGTCTTCAAACATAATTTCCAGTCCACGGCGCAAAAGATTTGCATCATAGTTTTCACCAACACACACTCCTATATTTGCTGGAATTTTCAAACGATGTGCAGCCTCTAATACCAGGTAAGATAACTCATTTGTTGTATCATTGCCATGCTCATCCGGTCCGCCAAGCTGGATGTAACTCGTGTCCTGAATCAAATGACATGCAATGTGGAACATCGTTTCTTCATCAGATAAAATCCTGGCTTTTTTATCCCGCAAGAAAAATGGATACAGGAGTTGATCCATACGTCCCAATGATCCGCCCATGCTGTACATTTTCCCTGCGATTTGATACCATAGCATCCATTGGACAGCTTCACGAAATGTTTGTGGTGGATCATTAATTATTTTTTTATTAATTTCTGCCATCTCGATTAAATTTTGTTTTAGCTGTGGATTTTTTTCAGTTTCTGCCATCTTTAAGGCAGCTTTTGCAGTGCGACCTATCCAGCATTGAAATCCTAATACGACATTTTCAATCCCATCATAAAACTCCTGGGCTTCATCATCCGTATTAATTTTACGGTAATGACGAATTTTATTTAAAATACCACCCCAGCCTAATTCAAAGCCAATTGTCGTGTCTTGGCAGAAATGCTGAACAGCGCCAATACCATAAATCATTTTATATTTATCGTGATCTTCTTTCAGATGAGCATAATCAAAATCCGGGTTCCAGAAAGGTTCGCGGCAAGATATAAAATTGGTCATATACCCCCCAGCCAGTGAACTCATTGGATCAACATGCACCGGATGGATTTCCATTAACCTTCTAAAATTTTTCCCACAAGATCGGGCGCCAAAAAATCCTCCGCTGGGATGATTCGGTTCAGGTTCAAATTCTTTCAATAAAACATCTGTGATCGGAACGCCGGAACCGCTGATGACCTTTACTATCTTTCTCGATCCAGGCGGCGGCAACATGATAGCATTATCATCAAAATCCATTGAACCAATCACATCCTGCTTTTCCTTGGTGTGTTTTAATTTTGTTGCTCGAAGTTTTTCGATACGTTCTTGATAAGTGTACTTTTTCATTTTCTTTTTTTCCAACAAGATGTAAATATATTGCAGTCAATTTTTTAATACCGACCACGCATTTTAAAAATATTCAATTGAAATCCAATCTACAAAATATTCAATTTACGCAATGAAAATATGCTGCACATTGTTTATTTCAAGATTTATAACATTCCCAAATTCTCAAAGATCTAAAACCGCTAAGGCAATTAAAAGCCAGACTTTCGGTTTTATTCCAGGCAGAATGATTACGTCGACTATTTACCCAAATAATGCAATTAAAATAAAAAAATAATTACTCAATCGTCTGTAATGCGTCTATTTATAATACATAGAACAAATCATATAAATAAGAAGAGGCGTACAAAAAAATGAAAACC
>Ga0075123_10001737_pt1 | contig 10795 bp, 8 predicted proteins | sample AntAceMetag02UKX_FD_69808 | JGI IMG/M metagenome (GOLD analysis project Ga0075123, IMG submission 69808) | Saline lake microbial communities from Ace Lake, Antarctica - Antarctic Ace Lake Metagenome 02UKX | ecosystem: Environmental > Aquatic > Non-marine Saline and Alkaline > Saline | place... | reverse complement strand
GACAAACGGCTCGATTTAATGATCGCTCTACATTTAATGTATTGGTGGAAGCGATATCATCTTATTTCAAAGAACAAAATCCTGACTTGTCATGGATTAATACCCTGTGATCGGTTACGATTCCTGAGTCATTATTTATTTTTCATTTCACTTCTTTTTCACTCTCAAGGCGACATAATTTCATAGTTATTAAACAAAACGACGAAATGCTTTTAGAGGAAGATTAATAATTAATTTTAAAGTTGACTTTCCATTCTTGTTTAAAAGCTGAATCGGACGAACCAGGTAGTATAATAAAAATAATTTGGAATTTTTATTAAGAGAATATCTTTTAATCAAGAGGTCACGAGAAGGAAACATCGTTATTAATAAATATTTAACTTTATTGCGCGGTCCGTTAAACCACAATAACCGTAAAAGGGGAGTTTTAATTTTTCCTTTTTTTTCTGAAATAAAATCATTATTCACAAAATTGTGAAGCCAGCTTAATTGTTTTGCTGAACACTTTGTTTTTAATTTTTCAGTGACATGAATTGGTATTTCTCTGTTATAAATTTGTTGTACTAGAAAAATTCCGCCGTAAACAAGTGCTTCGATTTTATAACGAATACTGCAATTTATTATTAGATCCCAATTTATTGTCAGGTGATATTTCTGAATTATTTCGGATAGATCACATAAGTTTTTTAGAGAAAATTCTCCCTCGTGGACGATAAATAAATGACAGCATTGATGAAGTATCATGTCTTCAGGTGATAAAATCTGCATTTTTTCAGTCTCGAATTGGAGAGTATGGACTCTATCCCATATTTCATCCATATTGATTGGGAGAATTTGTTCATACATGCCAATTGTCCAGTGGAGTTCCACAACCGTCTTATTTCTCTGATGAATAAAATGAGGTAAGTGGTGAGTATCAATTTGTTGATATTCACTCCATCCACTTTGTTGGATGTAGCCATTATTCAACAATAACTCTCTTGCGTTTTGTAGATTATCTTCCTTAACAAGCAAATCAATATCACCCATTGATCGTAAAGAAATATTATGATAAAGTGTTTCGATATAGGATGCTCCTTTTAATACAATTACATCAAGATTAGATTGTTTGAATAATTTTAGCAATCTATTTAGTTCCTGATAAATGGAAACATTATTTCCTGTTATACCGAGAGAAATTCTCTCTAATTCTGAAGCAATCTCAGAAGGAATACGACACATAAGTGACAGCCTGGAAAGATTAAAATAAACAAGAGGTAAGATTTTTTCCTGAATTGCATTAATAAATAACAAATTCCAATCTAATTTTTGTTTTATTAAGTTTTTGATTTGAAAAATAATATTTGCATTTACACTGACTCTGGAACAAAGCAGAAGTAACTTATTTTCATTAGAAAGGTTCATTGTCTTTTATCTGTTAATACTTTATAATAAACATTCACTTTCAGGAATTTTTATATTCGGCTGCCAGTCCTTTTTATTCGTAAGCACTATTTTTCTAATTTTTGCCTGGCGACATGCTTCAGATGACGGACCATAAATATCACCATCTTCTGTTAAAGCTAATCCTGGACAAGGGTTGCAGTATTTAATGTCTGCACAGTTGGAACAACCTTTAATATTGGAGAGTGTTAGCGATCGAATTTTTTCCAATTCTAAAGAGTGAAACCATATTTCTCGCAGCGACTGTTTCCGTAAATCACCCACCTGAATTGGTATTTGCACACAGGGAAAAACCTCGCCATAAGGCGAAATTGCCATAATTCCTTTTCCTGCACCGCAAAGTGTTCGATTTAGTGCTGGCTGTTTGAAATACCAATCACTATTAATATTACTAAAATAGTAATTTAATTGTTCGTTTGTTAGCCTGTATTGGAGATTATCAATACTACCGTCTCCCCTTGGAACTATTGTCGGATTAGAAATAAATTCCATTCCATTTTCTTCGGCGAATGTTTTTACCAGGTGAACTTCTGAAATGTTTTGTTGCATCACTGGAACTTTAATTGTTAAATTTTGACCCATTTTTGACAATAGAAAAATACCATCCATTGTGCGAACAAAAGAGCCAGAAATTTTAGTAATTTCATCATGAATTTTCGAGCTCATTCCGTACAGGCTGATTTCAATTCTCAACGGATTCAATTCAATAATTTTTTTTACAATTGATTTGGTGATGCTGGTTCCGTTTGTGAATAATCGGAGAGCGAATGATTTTTTCTTTGCGTATTTGGCAATGTCAAAAAAATCCTTTCGCATAAAAATTTCACCTCCGGTCATGGCTAAAAAAAGTGTTCCTAAATCCGCTAACTGGTCGAGTATGTTTTTATATTCATTAGTAGTCAGCTCTTTTTGTTGGGACTGATTTACTGTTGCATAGCAGTGGATACAACGCTGGTTACAGCGGTAGGTCAGTTCCAGGTGAGTGTAAACTGGTACCAGGTGACTTATTGCCTGCTGTATTTTTTGATCATAGGAATCAGTCATTGGTGCTCTCCAAAGGCTGATCGGAAATAATCAACATATTTTCGGTTAGCATTTTATTAATAAAATCAATCGAATCGTTTTTAATCTGTGCAGGTTCAGCATCATATTCTTGTTGAAGCTCATTAATAATTTCGAATATTTTTTTACTGCCATCTGCCATATCCCAGATTCGAGTCGCTACTTTATTGAGTGTGGTTACTTTACTGATATTTGGTAGAACAATCACCGCTTCGTCTTCAATAATTCTTGAAGCTGTACTGGAACTTTTCGAAACATATTTTTTAACTATGGTCATTAATCAATCTCCAAAATGAGTCATCACGAGTGAAATGTAAATCATAACAGGGAATTTTGTCAACAATTTCGCTGCACACTGAAAATGCTTTTAAATTACCATTAAAGTTATTATTACTTAAAGGTACACATGACATCAATTCTGCAACTGCTTTTGAATTTTTCATTCTTTTTAAATAATTCGATCTATCCTGTCTGAGACGGTAAAATCCTTTTATTCTCTTCTTTGTATTTGTAAGTTTTATATTTCCCATGTTTATATTAAAGGGTGTAGCATAAACGTGGAATTTTCCGTTTGATTTCCGTAGCATCACCATATCGTCGCCGAGAATTGAATAATTTGCAGAAAATTCAGTAACTGTTGTTTTCCCAGCATTGGAAGGTCCGAAGAAAACATATCCGGAATTGTTATTAACGATCCCCGCGCCATGAAAAAACAGGCAGTCATCTTCCAGAGCCATCCAGGAAAAAGCAAAGCGCAAAAAATGTTCAACCCATGTATCAGGGATATCGTCATTAACGATGACTTTTCCTGCTTTGATTTTTTTATTTAAGTAGCCAATATAACCATTGGAATAAATAAAGTTCGTATCTTTAGAAAATTTTTGCTTATTGAAAAATTCTTTATTCGCATCAGGGCTTTTGAAGTATAAAGCTGGTGCGATGAATATTTCTATTCTATAATCAAGAAAATTTGAAATCGATAGAAATTGTCTATAACGATTTTTAACAAATTCAGCAATGATTTCATTGTCTGTACTTAATTGTATGAGAATTTCCCCGATTTCAATTGAGACAGTTAATTCTGTGCTCTCAAATTGAAATGAATTAATAAACTCGATAATTTTTTTCATAGCATATTTTATAGAATAGCCCAAATCAAAATAATCAATTTATCTTATATACCTGCAAAGGATTACTAATGCATAAAATAAAACAAGAAATAAAATACTATTTAAGCAATAGCATTTTTTTAATAATTTTAATATTATTTGAGGTCATACAACATACATACAACCCGTTAGTTACAGCCACATTATTATTATTTTTTCCATCCCAAACGATAGAAAAATCGCCTGCAGATTTATCTTCACTCATCAAATTACAGACCAAATGTCCTGCTATATCGTAAACATTTATTGTAACAAAACTTTGAACAGTTAGTGTAAATTGAATTTGTGTTCTGGAATTGAATGGATTAGGAAAGTTCTGATACAACAAGCAACTTCCCGGCTTTTCAAATTGAACATTTTTAGTAATTAAAGTCACCATTCTTCTTTTAATAGGATCAGCATTAATGCGATAACTGATGAGTTCAATTTTTAAATCGTCGCCTTTATCTTTAATAAAGTTAAATTCAATTTCTAAATATTTTCCCGTTTTAATAATTGGTAATGTGCTATAACCGCCAACTTTTAATTTTCCAGGTTCAAAATTATTGAAAACTATTTCAAACTGTTTGCTTAAATTTGTCTTTTTTACTCCAATAAATTTTAAATTCTGGGGATTGTATTTTAAGTTAATATCAAATGAAAATATTTTTTCATCAATTTCAGATAAAATTGGTAGAACAATTTTTCCGTTTTTAATGAATAGTGATTCATTTGTGTTCGAAGACAAATATTTATTATTAAAATCACTCTCTGGGCACCAATTACCATCAACGTCTCCTAAAATTATTCCTGTAAAGTCAGCATCGCGTATATTTGAAGAAACATGCTGGTAGTATCGGTTTTTAGGAGCAAACGTCCAACTACCAACTTGAGTTCCAGATAAAGGTGATAATCCAACAGCATATCTAGCAATCATCGAAGCATCATACATATAAACCGAGCCATCTTTATCAACGTCAGCAGCGATAAGTTGATCCGCGGTAGCATCTGGGATAATATGAATAGCTATTCTTGCTGCTAATGATGCATCATAAGCTAAAATAGTTGATTTAGAAATATCACCGTTTTTGAACGGAGTAATAGTGTAGCTTCCTCCACTTTCAAAATCAGGAAATTCAAAATGTCCAGAATTGTTTGTAATGGTAGAATGTGTTTCATCACCTGATAAAGCGAGCACTACATCTGGTATCGGTGATCCCGAAGTATGATAGACAATGTCACCAGATAAAAAATATTCTTCGGGATTATGATTCAAGTCGACCGCAATTCTGACTTCTTGCAGAACCGGCATTAGCGTATTGTTTTTTGTGGTCAGGTAAGCTTTGTACTGCATCCATTGATCGCCTGCGTGATGGTCTCCTATGATTTGTCCTGAGGTCTCATAATAGCTTTGGTTGCTATTATCGGGACCTACAAATTCAGCGGAATCTAATTGATCTTTTCCGTTAGCTGTTTTTAATTGAAACTTAACTGATGTGTTGTTTGTATGCGTGAGTGCATTCCAGTTGATTGTCCCATTTTTAATTTGGCCTCCAAAATCATATTTTTCAGAAACTAAATAACCTTCAGATACAGCAGCAGAAACAAAAACTTTTCCCTGAATACCGTTCGTACCAACATATAGACGTCCGTGAAAAATACCGATAGATTCAATTTCATCACTGGATTGACCGAACATAGATTCTTGCGTCCAATTATAGCCCGACTGACTTTTATAAAGAATACCATTCTCTGCCCCACTGAATAGATAGCCATTGTAGTAACCTAAGCTTCTGGCAATTACACCACCGCTAAAGGGCAGGGCTACAGAATCCCATTTTTTCCCATTATAGATATGCAAGTAATTTTTGTTTAAGAAGTAAAATTTATTATCGTAAGTTTGGAAAGTACCATAACTGAAAACAAGGTCATCAAGAGTAACAGTTGACCAATTCTCTCCATCAGAGCGGAACACTGCTTTTCCTTCGGGAAGACGCGTATCTCCCTGGACATATAGGGTATCATTATATATACCCATAAAATGAAACCGTCTTGACACGCTTCCCAATAGTTCAAGTTGATTGTTTGTTTCTTTGTAGATGGGCAATGTTGTGGTTTGTGTTAAATTAGGCTCAGCAGAGACACTAAAAACTTCAGTCCATGAATTTCCTTCATTAGTGCTTGAATAAATTTTTGCAAAGGAATTTTCTCCTGTTGCTGTTTCAGTTGAGACAAACATTTTATCTTGAAAATAAATAAGGTCGAGAACGTGAAGTGCATTTGGAACTGTTCCTTTTCTCTCCCATGAGTTTCCATCGAAAATGTAAATATTTCCAAAATCCCAACTTCCCTGAGAATCAAGACCAGGAATGTATAATTTATTGTTTATAATGCGCATTTGAATAACGCCCTGTTCCCATACTTCATATTCATATTGCACATTGTTTGCAGCAAAATCATAAGAATAAATTTCTCCGCCATTCACTGCCATTGGCAAAGTGCATGCAGCTAAAAATAATTTTCCCCCAAATTCCTTTATATCCCAGACACCTGCTAATTGTGTTGGAGCAAAGGCGAATACCATGTTCGATGTTTCATTGTTTAAGATAAATTCTCCAGGGCTCGCCTCCGCATCACCATTTTCGATGTATTCGTAATTATTATTTATCCAGTCTGTTTCATGCCAAGTAACTTGTCCTTGCACCATTATTGCATATAATAACGATATTATAAATAAAATATATTTCGCATTATTTTCCATATTTTAGGTCTTAAATTTTTTAAATGTATTTTTAATTTTTTTGGTAATAATTTTCGCAGCAATTTCTGCTAACTCAGCCATGAAATATTTGTATCTTCTCAAGAAAGCATAGTGAAATATGCGACGCACTTACATTTATGATAGTGACTAATTTGGAAGTTATGAATTAAGCGCCATAGCTAAAGTGCGTCGCATCTCATTTGCCATAACTTATTGAACGAATACAAATATTTCTTGCCAAAAATATATTACAAAATATCGTATTGTATTTATTTCGCCAAAATCATTTTTCTGGTTAGTGAAAATTGTCCTGAGCTGATACTATATAAATAAACACCATTACTAACGGTTTTTCCATTTTCATTTTTCCCATCCCAAACGCACGAATGAATACCAGCAGATTTGAAACCATTTAATAAAGTACGCACTAAATGTGCATTCAAATCATAAATGTTTATGGCAATATCACTATCGACAGGAATCTCGAACTGGATTGTTGTATTAGGATTAAATGGATTGGGGTAATTCTGCAGCAGCTTGTATTGTAAAGGCATTGATAATGTTATCGTTATTACATGTGAAAAACTTCTCGTACCGTCAGTATCAATTTGTTTTAGACGATAATGATATTCCCCGGCGGGCAAATTAAAATCAGAATATTTGTATTTGTGAGCCAACGTTGTTGTACCCTGCCCCTGCCTGAAACCGATTTTGATAAAATTTTTATTATTTGTACTTCTCTGGATTTCAAAACCAAAATTGTTAGTCTCACTGACTGTTGTCCAGAATAAATTGACAAAATTATTTTGTGATCTAATGGTAAAAGAAGATAGCTCAACCGGAACATCTGCAGGATTTGTAAGATTTAACTCTTGATTTGTACCACTTGTCCATGTTCCAGTAGAGATAAGTGAGTACAAATATCCTCCGACGTTAGCAATAAAGCTAACTTGCTCACCATCAACTCCTCCCTCCTTTACAGTGGGTGTTGAAGCAATATTGCCATTTACATATAATAAACCATATTGACCCGGTGTTTCTACTAAGAAGCTCGCGGGGTATTCGATTCCCTCTATTGTTGGAGTAATGAGCGTACCTGCTGGTACATCCGTTCCATTAATTTTAATTGTTCCATAAAAACCAGATGGAGGAGGTGGTTGTTGGGCAAAAATATTGATCGCTCCAAATAATAATAAAATTACTATTCCAAAAATTTGTTTTTTTACCATGTTTCGCCCCTGAAATTAACTCTTAATGATTTTTTATTATGCTACTGATCAGAATTTCTTTGATTGTCAATTGACAATCAAAGAAGTAATATTTAACGCCGGTGTATTTTTGACGGCAAATTGGGAGTAATTACATTGATGATCAAAACAAAACTCTCCCCATGATACGATGCGTGTTTCCCAGGTCATAACTCACAAATGCATAATTTATTTCTAAAAAATTTATTTTGAAACCCGTACCAGCGGTGAAATTTTTCCGCTCCAATCCGGCACGCAAAGCGAGTGTATTTAAGAACACAAATTCACCTCCAAATTGAAAATCGGATCCAGCAATTTGTCCAAACGCAAAATCATTTTCACTGTTTTCGCCTTCGAAACGAATATTTTGGTTGATGGCAAGGATGGCTTTCCCCAATAAAAATGGAATTGAATTTGTTAGCGCAAATCCCCATTTCACAGTCGGTGATCTGATGTCCTTGTGTCCGGTGTCCCAAAAAATGTACGTGCCAGCAATGTCCTGCAAATTCAAACCGAGAGTGAAAGTATCTGTGATACGATAAAGTGTGCCAAAGTCAAACCCAAATCCCATTGATGAATTGCTGCCCACAGTCTGCCGTATGGCTTTAATATTGCCGCCTAAAAAGAACCTGCTTGTTACTTTGCGGCTGAGGGATAAAAATAGCGCCTGTTCAACATCCTGAATAAATCCTTCAATTATCGGTCGCTCATATTTGTCCAATTTTGTTGATTTAGGAATATCTTCAATGCCCATTCGAAAATAACTTATACCAAAATCATTACCGTTTTTGTCAGGAAAAATGAAATTGAGAAAATTCGTATGCACTAAACCATTGAAGCGACTGGCGTGCATAAACGAAATTTCCCGTTTTTGCAGTTGTGCCAGTCCAGCAGGATTCCAATAAACAGCAGAGCCGTCATTAGCAATAGCAGCGTAAGCGCCGCCCATAGCCAATGCTCGAGCTCCGATACCAATGGATAAAAATTCCGAAGCATATTTTTGTGCATGAGCCGTTCCCAATGAAATAAAAAAGATAATCAGGAACAATATTTTTTTTAAATGATTCATATTTATTTAAAAGTTTTTTGTAACGAAAACAAATAAACCACAGAGCCACAAAGATTACAGAGATTATTTAAATAGTGCTTGAACGAAAACCCTAAAAATTTTAATTAGGACGATTTTTTTAAATTTATCTCTTCTATACCTAATCCCCTAACCTACGCTAAAGCGCATTTTCAACCTTCTCCTACAAGGAGAAGGGAAACTTCTTGTCTCCCTCTCCTTTTAGGCAAGGCCGGGGTGAGGTCAAATAAGACAGTTTTCGCTCAGACACTAAATAATAAGTCAGTTCAGAACCACACACTAATATCATTTCATAACCACCAATCTTTCAATCAATTCAGTTTTTTCAGAACCATTTTTAGCTGTTATTTTATAAAAATAAACTCCATTGGCAATCTCGTCACCAAATTCATCAGTGCCATTCCAATAGATTTCATTATATCCAACTTGATTTGAAAAAGTTTGAATTGTTTTTATCAGCCGTCCAGCTACTGTGTAAATTTTAATGGATACATCTGCAGGATTGTCGTTTAAAAGATAGTAGGTGAATTTAGTGTCCTGTTGCATCGGATTGGGAAAATTAACCACCTTTTCCAACTTGAGAGTGGTACTAATTAGAAAAGAAAAATTCACAGTATTTTTATTTGAAGCTGCACCATTTTCAATAACTTCAATTCTTAAATCATATTCGCCATCAGTCAGGCTGGAGGGTAAATAAACAAGCTTAGCTCTGAACTCAGAATTCTCTGTGTTGGGAATGTATGAATATAAGTTTTTATCCAGCAGTTGGGAGTTGAGATACAATTGAAAATTTTCGCTGGTAAGTTGTGAATCGCCTCCGGAAATAATTGCAAATATTGTTGCATTATTTGAGATTGGATCGCCATCCAAAATGTCTTGTCCCACGATGCGGTCATTTACTTTGATTTCGATGCTAATTGGAATTTGGGAACTATCATTAATGGACAGGGCGGAGATGTCTAATCGGTGATTGATTCCTTCTTCCCAGATGTCCTTTTTATCAGAGATAAACACTTCTTCGTTGAGGGTTTGTATTTTAAATATAATTTGATCACCCTGGATGCCCCCTTCAATTTCCGGAGTCTGGGGATCATCACCGTTCAGCAGCATTAAATCATACTGTCCCGGAGTTGATATGGTAATTTCAGGTGGAATATGAATGCCATTAATCCAAGCTGATATTTTTGATCCATATGGAGCTGGCACATTTTTTAATGTAACAGTGCCATAATATCCAGACGGTCTTGGTACTGATAGTTTATAATGTTTTTCAAAGTTTGTTTTTTTTATACCCTGCGTGGGGTGCAATGATAAATTGCTTTTTGATCTGAGATTTGAAATAAAAGAATTTCTATTTTTACTGTTCGATAACATTAAATCGTTTTGTGATGAAGGAATTCGGGAAATTTCCAACGTATCCTCCTCTGCCATTTCCAGCCAATAACCAGCGCCCGGTTTCAGTTCATTTAGTGACCAAAATGAAGTGGGAACTGAAGCGTCAGCGCCGTACCATGTACCAGCGGAATAGTAGAGTAGTTTTTTCCATTTACCATTTATAGAGGTGAGTGCGTCAGGAATAATTTGATTTAAAGGAGTTGTATTGCCTATTAAATTCCATCCAATATTTAAAGGCAGCGAACTAGATTTTTCCGTTCCGGCAACTACAATTTGTCCCTGATCAATTGTTTGCAGCCAGTAACCGCGCCCCCATTCCATTTGTTTCAGTGTCCAAAATGAAGAGGGAATATCAGAATCGGCGCCGATCCACGTTCCGTTTGAATAAGCTAATAATTTTTTCCATCCGTTATTAAGTGAACTCAACACCGTTTCCACGGAAGCATCTTCAGGTTGTCTGGGGAGTGAAATTAAGTTCCATTCAGCTTCAACAGGAATTCCTTTTGGCGAAATATAAAGTTGCAAAGCCGGGTCTCCCAACAGTCCGTATGTTTAATATAGTTTAAAACTTTCATAATTATTTTATAGTCTTAAAATAAAGAATAAACTATAAATTGAATAAATGGAGGCTGCCATGGGACAAAATAAGAAA
>Ga0075123_10001734_pt1 | contig 10813 bp, 20 predicted proteins | sample AntAceMetag02UKX_FD_69808 | JGI IMG/M metagenome (GOLD analysis project Ga0075123, IMG submission 69808) | Saline lake microbial communities from Ace Lake, Antarctica - Antarctic Ace Lake Metagenome 02UKX | ecosystem: Environmental > Aquatic > Non-marine Saline and Alkaline > Saline | place... | reverse complement strand
CCACTAGCTAAAGTACAACTCGTATTCCAAGTAGCACCAGTAATAGTCCCAGTCAGGTTATTGTTTAGTGTAGCACCGTTGTTAGTACCATTGTTGAAAGTCTTTCCGTAAAGGATTCCGTTGTTAGAACCCCAAGAGTCAACAACATTAACTAAAGTGTCAGAAGTATCATTTAAATAATACCCACTTACAATATCACTTATAAAATAGTTGTCAGTTGTAGAGAAAGCAAAGCTAGAAAGAAGAAGTAAAATCATTACAAACATTAACCCTTTTACTTTCATAATTTTTATTTACCTTCAAACTATATAAATTTAACCTTTTAATCTGTTATTTCTGAAACTTTTGTAACAGTCATAATTATACTTGGAGTTTCAGGTATTGCATTAGCTCCTATCCCATGTCCTGAGTGCCAAACAGTCATACTCCCTGCATCATCACTGGAGTACATTATTCTAAATTTATCTCCACTATTTAAATCTAATATGAATGAAACGGAAATTACTTGTTCAGTTCCTGCGTTTTCAATTTCAATCTGAGTATTACTTCTAGGAACATTAACCATAGTCACGCCATCTCCATGAGTTGTTTGAGGGAATATATCAAAATGTTTATTATTACTATCGGTTACTACAACAACTGAAAGAGTAATTAAATAATCTCCTGATTGCTGTACTGTTATGTTTTCATTGTTTTCACATTCTATTTGCCAAGTATCTTCTACATGAGTAAAATTTATAACATTAGCAATATCTGCCACTGTTATAACTTGGCTTATGTTTGAAGAGAACATACCATAAGGTCTTTTAGCTGAAAAATCTCCAGTAACTTCTAAATCTCCGTTAAGTCTAGTATCTCCGAACACTTCAAAATCGGTAGTTGGAACTCCATTAATTCCTGTCCAACTATTAGCTCGATCAATCCAGAGTGAGGATGCAGAAGCATCTTGATTATAAACAAGCAGTTTATCATGTTTTATATATAATGATGTTTTTGAGTTTCCAGAAGCATCTTTATTCCAAAATCTAGTTATTCCACTATTTACATCATTATAAAAGTTTAAAACTCCAGTAGAAGCTTGATAAATACTAGCTCTTCTAGTTGCACCATTTTCGGAAAATAACGAAAAGATATATAATCCACTTGCGTCATTAGGGCTTTCTATCATAAGTCCTCCCTCTATAGTAATAGCACTAGCATAACCATTATGTCCAACAACATCTCCTAAAGAAAAACTACCTAGATTGGTATTAGTGCTTTGTTTGTATGGTATTTTAAGTTCATTAAAATGACCATATTTTATATTTTCTTCATCATAGATATTAGTTATTTCTTTAGAAGTTAAAGAACGATTATAAATTTTAACATTATCCATCTCTCCTCTTAAAAATACTACACTTTGCCCTCCTAACCACATATTTGAACCATCTATTGAAACTGTTGCTTCTCCAGTTTCTGTTTTTATCAATTCATCATTTTGGTAAAAGTTCCAGCCATTAGCACCTGCTTTAGTTGTTATTGTTATCATGTGCCATTTAGTCCTATCAATATCAGGAGATAAAACTATGCTATCAACTCTAGCACTTCTAAAAGTTCCTATATATGCTAAACTATTTGTATATGGGTAGTGTGTCGCAGAAGCCCCTGTTTGCAATTCCCATAGTCCAGTATATGTCACTGAAGTTGAAGTATTTTGTTGAAGTTTAATCCATCCTATAATTGTTGCTTCATCGTCAAATGAAGAAGAAAAATCAGGGAGTGTTGCATAGGCAGTAGTTCCATCCAAAACTAAAAGACCTTGCTTTATTTCAGAATCTCCACTTAAAATTCCATCATTATTATATATTGAACTATCGCTTACGTTAGTGTCAAATTGATAATCTCCAACTAATGAAATTCCTTCTACATCAGATAAGGCAGTCTCGTTCACATTTACAGTATCTCCACCAGTAATGTAAGCATAACCATTACCTGAGTAAATGGTACTCAATCCTGATGAGTCAGTACCACAAGTCCAAACTCCACCCTGAAACTCTGCGATCTTACCATTAGCACAAGTTAGTCCTATAAATCCAGTAGAATTACTTACAGATTTATTGAAATAGTTAGATAGATCAGTTAAGTCAGGAGTATTAATCAAATTAACATAATCATAACCCCATGCAGTGAAGATAGGATCAACTTCTGTAAAATTTATAGTTTCGTTCTTTTCTAAGTCAGTCCAATCGTTAATAGAAGTTCCGTTAAGAGAAATAGAATCGTTTACAGTTATACCATAAACTCCAATAGAATTATTAGTTTCATTACCAATACTTGTGATAATATCTAGATCATAAGGCATTACAACTAAGCTTAAGAAAGAAAGTATGAAGAATATAGCTATACCTATTACGATATACCCCTTTTTCTCCAATTTAAAGAACCTCATTAGTGTTACTTTCTTTGTCTTTCCTAGACTCAAAACCTGAGATGTCAAGGTCTACAAAATTTGCAACAATACAGAGTACTACAACTGCTAAATTAACTATTAATAAATTATTTAGGTAAAAGTTTAAGAAAGGAGTAGCATAAGAAACATTACTGAATAAGTTAGTAATGAAATTAGCTTGAAACCAAATTCCCATCTTTGAGAATACGCCCATCATAAACAAGAAAAATAATATTCCAAAAGTCATAAATCCTAAGCTACTAAACCATCCTTCTCTTTCAGCGTAGTATGATGCGATTATTAGCTCTATAAATAATGTTATAGTCAGTAATAGCCACAGTAAATCTATGAACTGAGGAATTATATCTGCCACGTTAGAGACAGTTGAAACTAAATCTGCAACCCAAGTTCCAAACATACCCTGAGATTGTAAGCTTACTGCCAACTCATAAATATTGTAAAGAATGTAATCCTTTCCTATTCCATATATGAAAAGTAATGTGAAAATAAACATGAGACTAACTATATTATAAGAGAATACTGCTTTAAGATTGTCAACTATTGATTCACCATTTCCCACTTTGTATAACCTCTATACACCTATCCCCTACTGCTTCACTTGCAGATTGGAAAGTAAGTGTTTTTTTTCTACCATACTTTTTCTTATATCTTTCTTCCATCATCTTCTTAGAAAGTATAATTACTCTGTAAAGCTTGTAAGATACATAAATCCTCCTTATTGTTAGGTTCTTTCTTTGAAAGTATTTTTTTAGTTGACTCATTTTAGTAAATATGTTTTATACCATCTCTTAAACTTGCTGTATTCTTTGCTATTCATGTCAATTCCAGTCATTCTAAGTATAACTGTAATTAACCACTTGTAGAAGTCCAAAGACACTACAGTTAAGAATAGAATTAGTAATGCACCATAAATTGTTATATATATTTCAATAAAGCTACTAAAAGGGTAGCTAGGATCTAAAGTGAACAGTAAGAAGGGGGATAATAAAAGACCAAAGAATGAGAAAGCAGTTGCAATTATTCTAACAGCCATCACAGAATAAAATATTGTTTCTTTCTCAAAGTTTTTCTTATAATATAAAAGATAAAAAGCAGAAATAGATAAAAAAACAAATAATAATATAAATTTAACAAAGGTTTCATAATTGTATTGAATTATGTTTTGCAACCCCTCAGACAAATTTATATAGCTCATTTCTATCCTATAGAGACACCATCTGCATTGTCAGATTTTTCTTTCTCTGAAATCATATTGTCATAAGTAGATATAAATGTTTCGGTCTGATTCACCATATTTACACACCAATAGGCACATTTAGTAGAATATTCCTGCGATTTCTTTTCATCAAAATTAGAGTATGCTTCATTTAAGTTAATGCTCCAATAAATATTTCCTATCAACATGATAAGCATTATTGCAATCCCAACATACTTTTTCCAACCTGAAAAAAAACCCTTATTGTCTTGAATAAAGTCTAATTCTATTGCATCTTGATTTTCCTTATATTGCTTTCTTCTAGTAGAAATATCAGGATATAAAGTTGCTTTGTTTTTAATCCATTTGTAAGGTAATAAGATTCCTTCTTTATACACATAGAAAATTCTCTTTAGACCATCTGAGTCTATAGTTTCATGTGATCCTTCACCTGAATTAACTAAAATCTCTAATAAAGCTCTGTATTCTCTAAGCCTACAGTCTTCATCTAGTCTGTTAACTTTGATTTTGGTAGCTTTACCCTCTTTATCTTTCCCATGAGAATATCCATCTTTAATGGAAGCTATAAACACTTGTTGTTCAGTAACTTTCTTCTTAACTATCTCAATTCTTTCAGGAATGTCTTTCTTGTGAAACTCTAATCTTTCATGTAGGTCTTGAATTAGCTTATGCTCGACAATATCCACTTCTTCTTTAAAATTATTAGAAGATTCTATTAGAACTAAGTTATTATTAGCTTCTTTGTCTTGTAGTGCATCAAACTTAGCGATACTATAAGGAGTTGTTCCCAATTCCCTAAATACTTCAATTCGTACCTTATTTTCAGATACAGATACTTTCTTTTTGTTTTTCCCAAAGTTTATTTTAATCATTTATACATCTCCTTCAAATTGTGGTATTCTTTCAGTACCGTTAAATTGTCCTTTTATTAAATCTTTAGAATTGTTACTTACATTACCAATATTAACAAAAGTATTCTTAAAAACTTCCATAATAGTATTATAATTCTCAGGTAAAACGTCCATAGCAGTTAAAAGTATAGCATTTACAGTACTATGAATCCTATATTTCTTTCTGTAGTAGTCTTCTATATTAACTTCTCCAATAAGATTAGTATTTTCACAGAAAGGAGATAGTAAAGCAACTAATTTCTGAATAGTATTACTTCCTGCAAGAACTCTCCCAGTATAAGTTATTTTATCTAAGCTAGAAACATACTCGTAACCCTCCATTCTTTTCTGAAATGAATCTAAGAAGTTCCTAAGCGAAGTAACCTTATCTTTAATCTTATCAGATTCTTCCATTCCAATTTCTTCTCTGAAATCGTCATAATAATCAGTATTTCTTCTCTTTTTAGTGGGTGCTTCTTCAAATTCATCTATCATAATTGTCCTTAGTTTCTATCTTTTATAAATCTTTTCTAATTAACTTTATAAACATAGCTTACACTAAGAATTTACAATGGACTTATACGCATACGAACAATTAATCGAAAGGTTAGACAAAGTACAAGATGATTTAGACTTAATTAAGGAGAAGTTAGAAATAAATGAAGAAGATGAAGATTTAGATGAAGTTGAAGTTGAAGAAGAAGTTAGTGACAAAATTCTATAAAATAATAAAAAATTAGGGGAGTTTCCCCCTAATTGTATTTTAGATTAGTAATGTTCTTACATTACTGATCCTTTACCTTTTTTACCTAGTCCAAATAAAACCCATAAAACGATAACAACGATTAAAGATATAACAGTTGTTAAAGCTGTAGTCATTGATCCGAAGATTGTGGTTACAGCAGTTATTAGAGTTGTATTCAGGTAAGTACCGATAGCAGTAGGGACTGTGATAGTTCCTGATAATCCACCAATAATACCTAAGATTAAAGCTCCTACACCTAGAACGGCTAAGATTTTAACTACAGGTACTGCTGATTTTTCCACTTCGTTAATTGCATCTGAAATTCTCATTGTTTTTCTCAGAGATAAATACTATTTATCCCATACTACTATATTAGTATAGTTATTTATATAGTTATAGTCTAAATTCTTAGGATAAGAAACAGAGTAAGAATAGTCCTCAGCTTCTAATTCAGTCTTGAAACAAGTTATAGTTTCATTATAGTCTACACAATACTCCATAGCTCCATTTTGGCTAAGAATTACTAAAGAATAGGCTAAATACAATAACATCATTCCTAACATACCCCAAAAGACTATTTTCTTTTCCTTTTCGTTAAGTTTCCAATTCATTCTACTTTCCTTCCCATTTGAATACCTGCAAATGCAGTAATTACCCAAAAGGGAAATGCTATGATGACTAATCTTGCACAACTTATCATTTGTGGAGTTGCCAAATTATGATTACCGGCAGATAAAATTAACAATGTTAATAAGCTTAATGACATTAATACAACTTGTCCCCACCAAGAAGATTTAGGAAACCTAAAATAAATCCATATTTTAATTTTCTTATTTTCGAATATTTTTGTTTTTTCCATTTAATACCTCATAGTTTCAGGATTTCTACTGCGTGTTCAGGAACATCTATTACTTCATCAAATACTCCTTCTCTCAGTAAATCTTCAATGATTTTAGCTTTTTGTAGTTGCATATTAATACCTGTAACTGTAGAAAGATTCCCAAAGAAACAAAATGCAAGAAGAGATATAATGGTTACATTCATACTTGAAACTGCTAATCCAACAATCACTCCTAGAAGTGAAAGAAGATGTACTGTACTTGAAATCATGTTTAATTTAGTTATATCTACCATAATTTGCCTTAGTATTTAGCTTTTATAAATCTTTTCTAATTAACTTTATAAACCCTGATAACACTAGATAATTTACAATGAAATCTAATAATACAGATGTGGAAGTTCCAAACAATAAAACCTCAAAATATAATAACAGCAATCCCCTCTTAACAGGAGATTTACTATTCCAACAAAGGATAGACAGAGCAATAGTCCAATTCAACTCTTCTTTTATAGATACTGGAATGATTACAGGAAGATTAGGAGCAGTTGAAAGTATGTTCTTAGATACTATCTATTTTTTAGATGATGCTGAAATTAAAAAAGTCACAGAACTAATTGAAGACTCCCAGGAATGCTTCGCTGTTGTTTGTCAATACCGAAATAAAGAGAATAGACCTGAGAATTACAAGAGAGCTATGCACAATTTCTTAAAATTAAGTAATAAAGCTATGGTTATATTAGTTAAGAAAGCATTTTTAAAAGGTCACATAGTAAAAATAGGAGGAAATACGCAAAATGGGAGAAGATAATTTTGAAGACGGAGAAGGTTCTTTTGGTAGTGGTAAAGCAGAGTTACTTTCTTTCAAAAGTATACTAATGAGACACCTAGAAAGGATAACTAGGTTAGCTTCAGTTGAGTTTAAAGGTGGATATAGTCAACAAAAGACCATTCCAGTTGCAGGAACTCTTATGCAACAAGACATCTGGGTGGCAGATACTAGAGAATGTTATATTAATGCAATAGAAAACTTAACAGACTTGTTATTTCCTCAATTTGATACTCAGATGAAGAAAGAAGAAGAAGAATGTATTGCAGAAATAGAAAAAAAGTTTGCAGACAAAGACATGAGTGATGATAAATTCAAAGATGAAAAGAGAAAAATCATAAGAAAGCTATTCAGAAGTCTTAGTGGATTTCTTTTTAGACAAAAATACTTAGAAATGGGAGACTTTGAGGATAAATCATGAGTCCTTCAGTAGTTGATCCCAAATTGTTGAAAGATAAACCCAAAGAATCTCTTTGGGTTAGTTATATTAAACAAAGAATTAGAAATAATAAAAATTTCATTGGGATTGTCTCTGGATCTACTGGATCAGGTAAATCTTGGAGTTCTCTTAGTATTGGAGAACAAGCAGATCCAAAGTTTGACATAGACAGAGTTGTATTCTCAGGCGGGGAACTAATGAGACTTATCAATTCTGGAAAACTGAAAAAAGGATCAGCCATAGTTTTTGAAGAAGCAGGTATAGGTATGTCTAGTAAGTCTTGGCAAAGTGTCACTAATAAGTTATTGAACTTCTTAATACAGACTTTTAGGCATAGAAACTTTATTTTAATATTTAATACACCTTATATGGACTTTGTAGATGCAAGTACTCGTAAATTATTTCACGCAGAGTTTAGTACTATGAGTATAGATATAAATGAAGGTACTTGTAGGATAAAACCTAGATACATTCAATATAATTCACGTAATAAGAAGTTTTATTTTAAGATGTTAAGAGTAATAACTGCAAGAGGTAAAGTTCCCATTAACACATGGTCTGTATCTAAACCCTCACCTGAATTAATTAAGGCATACGAAATTAAAAAACGTGCTTTTACAGATAAATTAAATATAGGCATACAAAAAGACTTACAAAAGCTAGAAGAGGAAGATGATGATAAACCTATAGATACACGAAACTCTCCTACTGGTGCACAAGACGAAGTATTACATTTACTAGAAGAAGGTTTGGATAGATACCAAATCGCAGAAGAATTATTTGTAAGCCCTCAGAATGTTAGTAAGCACATGGTATCGTTGAAAAAGAAGGGTTATGAGATTAAATCGGTCAGGGATAAGGAAAAAAATAATAAAGTAATTCGGTATATTGTAGAAAATCCAGAAATTCAACAAAAATCAACTAAAGTCGACACAGTATCACACACGCACGATAATTTAACTAGGCAAGGTGGTGAGAGTGGAGAAAACTAAGAAAAGTGTTGATTTTTAGTAGAAATAGGGGTGTTTTAATGGTTAATAGGGTATTCTATGCAGGTTTTATGTATATATAGGGGTTAGAATGAGTGGGATCTACTCTATAGTCCACTCGCCTTGATAGTATACTGGTCTGCATCCTAACATATATGCAGTCTCAATAGCTTCTTCTTTATTCATATTGTACCTTCTAATAATTTAAATAAAAAATAAAAAAATTAAATACTCATAGCCAGAATTAAACCAACAACTCCTAACCACATAATATTACCTACTACACCTAAGATACCTAAGACTAAACCACCAGTGGCTAATCCAGTCTTATATCTCTTTTGCTGTAGTACTGCGAATACAATTCCACAAATACTAAATGCTATTGCTATGTAAGGCATGATGAAGCCTACAAATCCTACTATAGAAGTTACTAAACTTGCAACTCCAAATCCTACACTATTATTTTCTTTCATTTTCTTTACTCATTTTGTTCTAACCTGCGAACTCCCTATATCAGTAGTTAATCTGATTTGTTCGTTTTAGTATTCTTTTGTTCGTGATATTCCAAATTAAGCGAACTCCTCTTTTGTATTATAAACGATATATTTAAATACTTCTATACTAATTAAACTACATCATGGCAAAACAATATAAAATTAAAAAAATAAAAACTAGCATGGGGAAAACTCTTTACAAAATAGTTAAAGGTAAATCTGATAACCCTGTTGAAGTAGGATCTCTTGTTTTTTATAAAAGCAAGATGAGAATAAAAAAAGTTGTTAAAAACTTAAATAAATAAATTTTTTTATTTTCTTTAATTATTCCTTTAGTTCGTGCTTCTTTGTATTTCCTGAACCAATTTCTGTAACTTAGTTTCTTCTTTCATCTTTTACACCAGTAGAGCAATAGTCCAAACACATACAGCTATAACTATTCTGAATCTTCTCACATGAACCATACTATTAAAGGCAGAAGGATAAGTCTTTATATGAGATATGCTGTTGCTAATAGATTCTATTTTCTCTCCAGGATAGCTTTCCTTTAGCCTTTTGTAAGTCTTTCATTTCAACGTTATCAAAGGTTCGCTTTTGTTAATTCATCTTCGTGGAACATTACGTCACACTTCTTACAATAAATTACTTTTCTCCATCTTTTAGATTTTGTACCACATCTGGGGCAATCTACTAAATCACTCGGAACTACTTTCATTTTCTACGTCCCCTCTCATTAGTCTAAGGATAAACTCTTCTACTTTAATTCCGTCTTTTAACTCTTTAGAATTAGCTAGTTTGAAATCACACGCTGTATCAAATACTTCGTAACTATGATTATCTAAAACAACTTTTCCTAAAGGAGTTAGCCATAATCCACCTTTCATATTCTCATTCATCTTTTGTGTCTCCGAGGTTCGCTTTTGTCTTTTGTACTTTAAGAGTAAATCCTTTTAATTCCTTTGGAATGGGGATTCCTTTTCCTATCAATGCAGAAGGGAATCTTGATCCTTTTCCTTCTTTGCCTTCATAAGATATTCTTCCTTTGGGAATAAATACCCAATCAGCATTAGCTAATATAACTTCTTGCCAAAGAGAAGTTTCTAAATTATCACATCTATAAATAGCAACTCCTTTAGATACTACTTTAAAAAAATGTTCAAACATCTCTCTAGCTAAACTAAAGGGAGGATTCATCCAACAGATATATTTAAAATCAAATAATACTTTAGGTAAAATATCAAATTCTTCTGACCATTCTTCACACTTAGAATTATTTTCAGAAGCACAACAATCAAAATTAAACTTATATTGATTATCTAACTTATTCCATAACTTTTTAGGAGTTTCCCAGTTATCCCTTTCAGTTATATTCCCAGTCCCATCATTTCCTTTAGTCATCTTATTTTGCCTCTACAATAACTAATACTTCAATTCTCTTGATTTTAGAATCATCATGTTGCCAACCCATAAAGTCACATAACTTTTTGAAATCTTCAATTTGAAAAACCCCATCATGTGGATCAACCTCTCGTTTATGTATTGTTGCTTTCATCTTTTAGTCCCTTTTGTGTTCGCTTTTTTAGCGATTATTTGTTTTTCTAAAAAATCTAATCTTTGTAATTTAGTAAGTATATCTTGATTCTATTGATTTTGTGAACTTTTTATTTAGGCACTAATTTAAATTCTTTATCACAACCACTACAATAATAGTGCCATCCATCTTTACCCTGATGATTATCTGAACAAGTTAAAGCATCCCCACAATCAGGACACCAAGCATAACTCTTCATAAATCTTTTTTTATCTTCAGCAAGTAGCTCAAGTAACTCTAATTTTTGTTTTGAAGTATAAGGTCGCGTAGTTTCCTTTCTTATCATTTCTTTTATATCTATCATCTTATTTCCTTGTTCATTAATTGACTGTT
>Ga0075123_10001732_pt1 | contig 10819 bp, 11 predicted proteins | sample AntAceMetag02UKX_FD_69808 | JGI IMG/M metagenome (GOLD analysis project Ga0075123, IMG submission 69808) | Saline lake microbial communities from Ace Lake, Antarctica - Antarctic Ace Lake Metagenome 02UKX | ecosystem: Environmental > Aquatic > Non-marine Saline and Alkaline > Saline | place... | reverse complement strand
GAATTGTCTACCTCGACTATCAACCTGGAGACGTCTTACCTATTAGAAAGCTTGCCAACGAGCTTGGTGTAAGTGCAACCCCCATCCGAGAAGCGCTGGTTCATCTAGAGTATGACGGTCTGGTTCGTCGCAATCATAATACTAGTGCGTATGTCTCAGAAGTTAGCTTCAGGGATCTTAAGGACATCTTCGAAGTCAGACTTTTTTGATTGAACAGGCTGGACGACTTGCAGCTCGCAGGATAACTGATGCGGAGCAAGCCCAACTTCAAGGGCTTGTCAGAGAACTCGAGCAAACAAGTGATCCTAGGGAGGTTATGCAACTGGATGCGAAATGTCATGAGGTTATTTATGATGCTACAAAGAACATGGCCTTAGCGAAACTGTTAGGGCTCTTGCGTGTTCAAGTCACACGCCTATGGCTTTTTATTGAAGATAGAGACGAGCTTTCCCTCACAATTGTTGATGATTGGGAGCGCTTAGTTGGAGTCCTGGCTGATAGAGACGAGGAGAGAAGCGCGGCCATATTGAAAGAACACGCTCTCAAGTTTATTGCCGAAGTAAAAGAATCTATTGGCGCTAAGGGCATGTGAATATCTACTAGAAATTAGATTTGCCGAACTAAAGGAAGAGGAGGTGATAACTTAAGAATTCAGATTAGGGATCGTGGGTGGTTGTAACTCTCAGAACAAGGAGGAACAAGAATGAAACGGAGAGTTGGTGTGGCAGTTGTGGTTTTGGCTCTAGGATTGGGTTTTCTTAGCGTGGCTGCGGGACAGAACATTCTGACGATGTCGTGCAATCAGGAGTTTGGGACGATCGATCCGCAACGCGGCAATGATTGGACAGAATCAATGGCGATGGTCAATGTCTACGATGCTCTGGTGTTCCCGAATACAGCCGGAGACATGGAGTTTAAACTGGCCGCAAGTTGGCAAGTTACCCCAGATGGTTTGACGTACACGTTTGTAGTCAGGCAAGGGGTGAAGTTCCATGACGGGTCTGAGGTGACCGCTGAAGACGTGAAATTCTCTATGGAGCGAGCGTTTGCTCTTAAGGAGGGCTATTCGTGGTTATGGGCAGGGCTTGTTGAAGAGGTCACCGTTGATGGCAACAGGGTTACCTTCCGCCTGAACAAGCCATTCGCGCCGTTTGTACCCAGCCTTGCTTGGTTGTTTGTTATAAACAAGAATCTCTGCCTGGTCCATAAAGAGGCGGGAGATTCTCCGCAATACGGGGATTATGGGGCTAAGTGGCTTAGCGTGACTACTACCGAAGATGCTGGTTCAGGCCCATATATGCTGAAGGCGTGGGATCGGGGCCGTGAAATCGTGTTCGAACGCTTTGAAAACTATTTCGAAGGTTGGCCACACGGAGATCAGTCAATTGACGAGGTCCACGTTCTTAACATTCTGGAGAACGCAACCGTCCGAACCATGTTCCGGAAGGGCGAGATGACTCTTGTTGAGCACTGGCGAACCTACGTTGACTACCAGGAAATGGATGCCTACCCTAACGGACAGGTTATCTCGTTCATGTCTCCTGAGGAGATGAACTTTAAGATTAACACTAAGAGGGCGCCTACCGATGACATTCACATTCGACGGATGCTTGCTTGGGCAATGGACTATGATGTTGTATTTAACGTTATTGAGCCTGGGTCAGGCCGTGCAAGAGGGCCCGTGCCAGAAGTGATCCCAGGAAGCAACCCAAGGACGTTTAGTTACTATATGGATTTGGATAAGGCTAAGGAGGAACTCCAGAAAAGCAAGTATTATCCGGACGTTCCTAGCATTGTAGCTGTCTTTCCCACTGGACTTGAAAACCGGCGAAAGATGGCGCTGCGGCTTCAGGAAAACCTAGCTACACTGGGTGTCAAATTGGTTATCCAGCCAGAACTGTGGGGACGGATGACTGACCTTGCGACCACGGCTGAAACTACACCGAACATCATGGTCACTTCTGTATCCGCTAACTATCCAGATCCAGATAGCTATCTTTACAGCATGTACCATTCAAAGGCAGCTGGAACTTGGATGTCGACGGAGTGGCTACAAGATCCTTTGGTGGACCAACTAATCGATCAGGAAAGGGTTACTCTTGATCCAGAAGAGCGAGCGCACATCATGAATGTCATTCAAGACATCATTGTTGAGCGCTGCCCGGACGTGTTCGTTTACGTCATGCCACTGCGTGTTGCCATCCAGGATTACCTGAAGGGCTTCACATCTAGACCGGTGATGAGCTTCTACTATTACTATCACGATTGGTGGTACGAGAAGTAAGGGAGGCAGGTAAGAGTGGGAGAAGGGGGTGGTTTTCCTTCTCCCACTCTAAGTATGACATTTATTTATTTTCTAATAAGACGTTTTGTATTATCTATTCTCACTTTAATTGGTCTTTCCATGCTGATATTCATTATCGCGCGGTTAGTACCAGGCGATCCAGCTCGGTTGGCTTTGGGCCCTTTTGCCTCTCAAGAACAAGTGGAGCATCTCCGAAATGAGATGGGGATGAATCGACCGCTGGTTGTTCAGTATGTTGATTATGTCAATGGGGCCCTCCACGGTGATCTCGGGCTTTCATTTCAGACACGGCGGAGTGTTTCGCTTGACATTATGCATTACTTGCCTGCCACGGTTGAGCTTGTGGGGGCAGCGCTCATTTGGGTGTTGGTTCTCGGTGTTACGTCCGGTGTGCTTGCCGGTAGATATAAAGATACCTGGCTTGATAATGCTAGCCGTATAGTGGCGTTTGTCGGGGTGGCAATCCCCCCATTTGTTGCTGGACTCATTGGCCAGCTTGTCTTCTCCTACGGGCTTGGCATACTACCAACTACAGGGCGTTTAAGCCTGATGACGCCTATGCCAGCGGTCAGGACTGGGTTTCTCATTGTGGATAGCTTGATCGCCGGCAACTTCAGTGCTCTTGGAGATGCTCTGATTCATATTCTGCTTCCTTCATTTGCTATTGCTATGACGGGAATCGGCCAGATCAGTCGACTGACTCGAGGCAGTGTGAGCGATGTCATTAGTAAGGATTACATTGAAGCGGCAAGGATGTTTGGTATTCCAAACAGATATGTAACATTCAAATATATGCTGAAGCCTTCATTTGTTGTACCATTGACGACTCTTGGCTTAACGTTCGCGTCAGAACTGTCGAATGCGTTTCTAGTGGAGACAGTCTTTGGGTGGCCTGGAATGGCAAAATATGGGGTTAATGCAATTTTGCGTAAGGATTTTAACGCCATTATGGGTGTAGTACTCATTATTGGTGTTGCTTTTGTCGCAGTGAACTTCATTGTGGATGTGCTAGCTGGATATGTAGATCCGCGAATTCGCATTCAGGAAGACATTTCATGAGAGCTAACACGCTGGGTCCCTCTTCAGTTACGCCGCAGGCCATAAGTAGATGGGCAGCTTTGAAGGATGGGCTTGGACGTAGCTGGTACAGATTCCGCCGCAATCCCATTTCCCTTATTGGTGGTTCAATGGTCTTATTGGTCATCATTCTCGCCATTCTGGCTCCACTTGTTACTCCGTATCCTGAACAAGCAGGTGCGTTTACGGATTTCTCGAGCGTATTTCGGCCTCCCACTCAATCACATTGGTTTGGAACCGACGAGGTCGGAAGAGATGTGTTCACGCGTGTCATCTTTGGTTATCGCGTCTCATTAATGATGGCGGCAGTTGTGTTGGGAATTAGCGTTCCTTTCGGGATTTTCCTTGGTTTGGTTGCGGGATATTTTGGCGGATGGATTGAGACGGTCATCATGCGCATTACGGACGTGTTTCTTTCACTTCCAGCTCTTGTCATGGCACTGGCCATATGCGCAGCGTTTTCGCCGACCATCGAGCATGCGATGCTGGCTGTGGCTTCGATCTGGTGGACGTGGCACTGTCGCTTAGTACACAGCCTGACGCGATCAATCAAAACAGAGGAGTTCGTACAGGCAAGCCAAGTCATTGGATCGAGCCATCTCAGGATACTATTCAAAGACATCCTGCCTAATTGTGCCTCTGCGATCATAGTTAAGATAACACTTGATGCGGGGTTTGTGATCCTGGTTGGGGCGAGTCTCAGCTTCTTAGGATTGGGTGTGCAGCCTCCAAAGCCCGGCCTTGGGACTATGATATCTTATGGGGCGCAACATCTGCCGATGCAGTGGTGGTTGACCGTCTTTCCCAGTTTTGCTATCTTCTTTCTCATTCTGGGATTCAATCTGCTCGGAGATGGTCTGCGCGACATGCTTGATGTCGAGGCGGAAGGGATATAGACGATGGACCGATATATACTTGAAATACGCGATCTCCACGTGCACTTCCGGGTATATGAGGGAATATCGCGTGTGCTAGACGGAGTCTCGCTGGATGTTCGCGAAGGGGAACGAGTTGGCCTAGCAGGGGAAACTGGCTGCGGCAAAACGGTAACCATGAAGACAGTGATGGGTGCGTTGAAGGTCCCTCCTGCTATCATCCCAAAAGGTGAGGTCATCTTAGATGGTCAGGACGTTCTGAAGATGTCAGCCGAGCAGCTCCTTGAGATTAAGGGAACAAAGGTCTCGATGATCTTTCAGGATCCCATGAATGCGCTTAATCCTGTTTTTACGGTAGGAACGCAGCTTTTGGATGTCATTCGCTTTTCTAACCGACACAGCAGTAACGGGGGTAAACTGTCTAAGAAGGAGACGCTTAATAGAGCTATCACGGTATTAGGTGCGGTGAGACTTCCTGACCCAAAGCGAATTCTGTCCAGTTATTCCCTTGAGCTCAGTGGCGGGATGCGTCAGCGCGTGCTAATTGCTATGGCCTTGGTTAACGGGCCAAGATTTCTTATTGCCGATGAACCACAGACTGCTCTTGATGTGACCATTGGCGCCCAGATTCTGGATCTATTGAGTGGGCTTGTTAAAACCAATGGGATATCCGTGCTGTTGATTACCCATAACCTCGGAGTAATACGAGAGACGACAGAACGAGTCAATATCATGTATGCCGGCCAGATCGTAGAGTCAGCGCCCACGGCACTGCTTTTTGAGAATCCCAAACATCCGTACTCAAGAGGGCTTCTCGCATCGGTACCTCGCCTTACAGGTGGCAAGATAGCCGAAGGAATCCGCGGAACCGTGCCAGACTATGCCAGAGCTCCATCAGGATGCCGTTTCCATCCGCGTTGTGACTATGTTATGCCGATCTGCTCGCAGAAAAGGCCGCCACTTACGATGGTCAGTCCCGGCCATTATGTTAAATGTTGGCTTTATGGGGAAGAGGGAGAAGTCCAATGAACGATCCCCTACTAGTCGTTGAGGATTTGGTACAGCATTTCCCCTTACGAGCAGGGCTCTTTCACCAACAGACTGGAGAGGTCAAGGCTGTTGAAGAGGTCAGCTTCGATATAGGTGGTGACGAAATCTTCGGTCTGGTTGGGGAGTCGGGTTCCGGAAAATCCACAATAGGGAAGACTCTGCTGAGGATCTACAAGCCGACGAAAGGAACTATCCAGTTTAAGGGAATGGATGTTACGAAGCTGACGGGCGAGACGCTGCATTCCTTCAGGAAACAGGCTCAAATAGTATTCCAGGATCCAAAATCCTCCCTTAACCCACGCCGAAGCATAAGAAGCACGCTTGAAGAGTCGTTAATCGTGCACAAGATTGGTAAGAATGGACGCGATCGTGGGAAGATCGTCGCGGATCTTCTCGGCATGGTGGAACTGTCGGCGAACTACATGTACAAGTACCCATCCATGTTAAGTGGGGGACAGCGTCAACGGGTCTCGATTGCACGTGCTTTGGCACTTAAGCCCTCTTTTATTGTTCTGGATGAACCGACCTCTGCGTTGGATGTATCCGTCCAGGCCAAGATTATTCGACTTCTTCAACAGCTCCAAGCGGAACGTCAAATGGCGTACCTGTTCATCTCTCATGACCTTAGTTTAGTGCGCACGATAGCCAGTAGGACTGCCGTGATGTACCTGGGGCGAATTTACGAACTTGCTGTAACCGAAGATCTATTTACAAATCCGCTCCATCCCTATACGAAAACGTTGCTCTCAGCAGTTCCTGTCATATCCACAGAGGAAAGACAGATGAAACCTAAAAACCAGAGCCACGGAGGGGAAATTCCCAGTTCCATAAATCCACCAAGTGGTTGTGCTTTTCATCCTCGCTGTAGTTTAGCAGAGGAGGTTTGTGCCGAGGAGCTTCCGGATCTTGCGGAAGTTATACCAGGTCATTTTGTTCGTTGCCACATCGCTAGTGACGCTTTATCCGCAAGCACTAGAGAAATGCATCTAGGGGCTTCGCAAAAGAGGCGAGCAACAAAAATAAAAAGGAGGTAGTAGGATGCTAGAAATTAGATCAGACCAGGAGATTCAGGATTTTGTACGCGGCTGTACATTTATGGGAACAGGTGGCGGTGGCAATCCCAGGGATGGTATTGCATGGCTCAAAGCAGCGCGCGACGAGGGAAAGGAGATTGCTTGGGTCAATCACACAGAGATCCAGGATGATGTCTGGACCGTCTGCCCATTCCTTATGGGCTCGATTGCCCCTTTAACCGAAGAAGCAAAGGAGAAGATGCAACGGCTGGGGCTGACGAAGGATGCCTACGATAGTATCCAAGCGGAATCTGTGCACTTATTAGAAGAGTATATGGATGTAAAGGTAGGAGCTATTGTAGCGATTGAACTTGGCGGTTCGAATACCGCCGGAGCCGTAGCGGCTGCATCGAGATTGGGGATCCCAGCAATCGACGGTGACTATACCGGCCGGGCCATTCCCGAGATCCCTCAGACTACTCCCTACCTTAACGATCTTCCGCTTTGGCCCATTGCTAGTGTGGATAGATATGGCAACCTTGCTGTGATCAAGGAGAGCACAGGCTACGGGATGGCGGAACGGATCGGGAAGTTCATTGCGGCTGCTTCCTTTGGTCTTGCTGGCCAAGCTGGGTTCTTGTTTAAAGGAAGCGACATGAAACGAGCCATCATACCTGGAACACTTACGAAGTGCCTGAAAATTGGGCGCTCCATTAGGGAATCAAGAGAGGCTGGCCAAGATCCAGTTAAGGAAATAGTCAAACAACTCGATGGGTGGCTCCTGTTTGAGGGAAAGGTCTCAAAAAAAGCATGGGAAGATAAGGAAGGTTACTACTGGGGGACACATACCATTACCGGACTGGAGGACTTCAAAGAAACGGAGTTTAAAATTTGGTTTAAGAATGAGAACCATGTCTCCTGGCTCAATGGGAAGCCCTATGTGACTAGTCCGGACATGCTAATCGTGGTTAATAGAGAGACCGGAGAACCGTATGCTAATTCTGACGTCGCTGAAGGGCAGCATGTGGCAGTCATTGGCCTACGTGCAGTAGAACAATTCCGGTCACCGAAGGGGATTGATATCCTCGGTCCGCGGCACTTTGGTTACGAGATTGACTACACCCCGATTGAGAACCTTGCAAAGTCGTAAATGAGGAGAGCAGCTCACATGAAGATCAAGGTAGTTCTAGCAAGTTCTTCGCAGGAACTCGTCCAAAGTCAGTTTGCCAACCGGAAGGAGTCCCTTGCTCCCGAGACTGAAATCACGATCGTGGCGCCAAGCGGATGTCCCCCATCGACTGAGGGAGAAAAGGATGAGCTCATCGCCGCTCCACAAATCTTCTCTGAAGTCCTCAATGCAAAGAACGAAGGCTTCGATGCAGTGACCATCGATTGCACCTTGGAACCAGGACTTAAGGCAGCCAAGCAAGCTAGCTCTATCCCGGTAGTAGGAGCAGGGGAGGCAGCGCTCTCCCTTGCTCTCCTACTGGGAGAACGCTTCTCCGTTATCGTGCCTATCCCCACGGGCATCAGTCCTATGATATCTAAGATCCGCCAGATGGGACTGTGGGAGCGCATGGCTTCTGTTCGGGCAGTTAACGTTCATGTGTTAGATCTCGATAATTATGAGCAGACTCTGGCCGCGGTTGCTGAAGAGGCCCGTATTGCTGTTGAAAATGATGGAGCAGAGGTGATCGTTTTAGGTTGCACCGTCATGGGACCAATCGCCAAGGCCCTCGCCCAAGAGGTAGGTGTTCCGGTCATTGAGCCGGGAACTGCTGCCCTGAAACTCGCTGAGGTGCTTGCGGCACCTGGATGGAGCTCGGCTCTGTCCCCACAGAAGCAAGGCGGGCAACAAGCCAAGTAGTGTAGATCCTACAACCGGGGAAACATCGGCTATAGGGTTTGCCTAAGGTGTTTTGCCTGAGAGGAGGAAGACAGCCGTCTATCATTCTGTTAGGCTAAGCAAAACCCTCCATTGGGTTCCAAGCTGTATGTGGTTGTGTTGGAATATGTATGTAGAGGGTTAAGAAGGGCGGAAAGCTTGTTGAAAGGGGAAGGCGATGAATACCAAGTTGATCAATAGTTTCTTTGAGATGATTCGAATTAGCAGCGAATCTGGAGAAGAGAAGGAGTTCATATCCTATTTAGGAAATGTTTTCACTAGAGACCTTCAGGCAAAGTGCACTACTGACAATTACGGGAACCTTATAGCAAAGATTCCTGCCAAGAATGCCACCCGTGCAGGACCGATTCTCTTTGGCGTTCACGCTGATACGGTTAAACCAGGCAAAAATATCAAGCCTGTCTTAGAAGATGGAATAGTTCGTTCCGAAGGCGACACAGTTTTGGGTGCGGATGATAAGGCCGGTATCGCTGAGCTCTTTGAGGCAATTAAGACGGCTAGGCGGCATCCTTCTTTAGAGATCGTTGTTTCAAGGGAGGAAGAGATTGGGCTTCTTGGTTCAAAGAACCTCGACACTTCCTCTCTCAACTCGAAGATAGGTTTCGTGGTGGATATGGATAATTTGGAGGATATTGTCATTGGTGGGCCATCTTATATAACGATTGACGTAAATATTATAGGAAAGGCTGCTCATGCAGGGATGGAGCCAGAGAAGGGGATATCATCAATTAAAGCTGCAGCAGACGCCATCTCAAAACTAAAACAAGGTTGGATCGACAAGGAGACAACGGTAAACGTTGGGGTAATAAGGGGTGGTGAGTTGCGTAATGCTGTGCCAGAAAGAACTGAGATCAAGATTGAATGCCGAAGCCGATCGCACGAGAAATGTCTCAAACAAAGTGATTCCATTAAAGAAGTGTTTGTTAGCACAGCTAAAGCTGTGGGGGCGAAGGCAGAGGTCAAAATGGAACTAGCTATAAGATCGTACTGTATTTCTGAGGCTGCCGAATCAGTCAAAGTGGCTCAGCGAGCCGTAAGCAGTGTGGGGCTAAACCCGATAGTGAAGAGTATCTGCGGTGGTACTGACGCTGCCCACTACAATGAAAGAGGTGTTGAGACAGTAGTTATAGGGATGGGAAGCAAGGCAGAGCACACAAAGGAGGAGAACATAGCTGTAGTGGATATGGAAAAGGCAGTGAGAATCATCCAGCGAATCTTTGAGGAGCTAAGCGATTAGGTAGGGGGCCGTTGATGGAGGTATTCGAAGCAATTAAGGGGCGGCGGAGCATTCGAAACTTTGAGGATCGTCCGGTAGGAAAGGAGGTTTTGCAAAGGCTCATCGAGGCTGGTATCTGGGCTCCTAGCGGAGGAAATGCACAGACATGGCGTTTTATTGTCATCACTGAGAAGGACATGCTAAAAAAGATGAAGATGGTCAGCCCGGGTCTTCTTGGAAATCCGCCAGCGGTGATCGTTACTTGTCAAGATAGAAAAGAAGCGGAAAGGAAAGGCGGTAAACTCGGAGTAGAATCAGTCTCTGTGATGGATACCGCGATGGCTGCGCAGAATATTATGCTTGCTGCGTATGCTCTTGATCTTGGTGCGTGTCCTATTGCTTCGTTCCATAAAAAGGGTATTCAGCGCCTCCTTCGACTACCGGAGGAGATCTTTCCTCAACTACTTATTAGCGTTGGGTATCCAAAAGAGGTTCCCAATCCCCTTAAACGACAAACAGAAGGGATATGTTTCTTTGAGGAATATTGTGGATAAGGCCTCTTTGGAGGAAAATACATTTGAGCTCATCTCATATATGATAGTGAGCGCCAGAAACCTACTCGATGAGCCGTCTCGATATGGACCATTCCGTTTGGTGGATGCCGCCAGCCGGCTTGTAGAGATTCTGAACAGGATTGGTCTGCGTAGTGAACGCATCGAGAAGATCAAAAGCCAGATAGAAGTAGGGAAGCACTCGGTCATGACGAGCGAAGAAGAGTTTCATGGATTCTTAGATAGTCTTGTATCCTCAGTTATAGAAGAGATATGAGGCGGTCTCCTAAGTTCGATGGGACAAGGGATGATTACGTGCTGTAGAGAACTCTGCAAAATCGGTAGTGTTGGCAGTTTGCGCGGGTGTTCGTTTCGATGACTCTGCAAAAGGCAGGCTGGGACTGCCTCGACAAAATCAGGGAGGAGAATACCAGAAAAAAGGGCAGGGAAGGGGGCTTCTTGACAGTTACGCAGGATGACAGATTGCTCCCCTTGGATGCACCCTCGCAACAAGCCGTCTGTAGGAGACAAAGCGCATATCGTAAGGCAGCTCCTCAGAGACGGTCACTACCTGGAGAGTGTGTCGCAAGCGTTCTGATGAAAGGAGTTAGAAAAGCACGGAGAAGTTGATTACTATAGACTCGTGAAACAATAGGAGGGAACAGTCAATGGGCAAGTACAACTTCATTAACAAAGCGCTGCAAGACTTACGCAAGCAGGGGCTGTACAACACGATTCGCACGATTGAAAGCTCGGTCGGCGCGTGGGTGATCGTCGAGGGCAAGCGAGTTCTTAATATGTGCTCCAATAATTATCTGGGTTTTGC
>Ga0075123_10001722_pt1 | contig 10839 bp, 16 predicted proteins | sample AntAceMetag02UKX_FD_69808 | JGI IMG/M metagenome (GOLD analysis project Ga0075123, IMG submission 69808) | Saline lake microbial communities from Ace Lake, Antarctica - Antarctic Ace Lake Metagenome 02UKX | ecosystem: Environmental > Aquatic > Non-marine Saline and Alkaline > Saline | place... | reverse complement strand
ATAGTCCCTCTCAGATAGGACATATTCTCTTGCCATTATGCTTACGCCGCCGTTAGAGTAATCTGACCGGTTGTAGAATAGGGTTGTATTTTATTTGTCAAAGTTACGACTGAGGGGTCATACTTCAATACACCGCTTGGGTCAATTTTAAGCGTCGTTACCGTTCTCGCCGCCGCTGACTTTGTAAAGTCAGCCGTGCCGCCGGTTATATTGCAGGCTGTTATCGTGCCGGTAGAATTTGATTCTACCGTCCCGCCCTTGACGTTCATTGTCGTTACGGCGCCGCTGCCGGTTGTAATTAGAGTGCCTGCTTCGGTCGTAACGGTAGTCGCTCCGCATTCCTGTATCACATCACCGCCGATTTGGTTCAATGTGGTTAGCGTAACGCCTGAGCCGATAAATACATCGGCATCGGAATTGACCTGGCTGACGTAGCTGGCCGTGATAGTGCCGACAGTCGATGTTTCACCCGTCTCAAAGGCAATACCAACCTTGCCCTTGCGAACTTCTATCGTTGTGTCGGCATTATTACACTCCAATCGCACCGGCGGCTTGTTATCGTCCGCCGATGTGCCGGTATTCTGAATTACAACCGCTGCGGCAGTAGTAGTGCCTAAATCCAGCTTTATCCTGCCGCTGCCGCCCGGGGAGCCGGGACCGTGATGCTGGCCGATATTGACGGCGCTTGCCCCGATTTGCAGATAACTACTGCTATCGCCGATTTTACCGGTATAGCTCTGGGCGATATTCAAGCTGCTCAGTGCAACTGCCGATTGGTCAAATCCCGCCGTTACATCTTGGCTGGAATTTTCAAGATATACATCATCGCCATTGGCCGGCACGCCGGAAGCCAACCAGTTCGCAGCAACGCTCCAGTCGCCTTCGTTTCCGGTATCCGTTCCAACCCATATTTTAGTAGCCATAATTTATAGTCCTAAAAGTGTAAAATCTTTTTCGGGATACATTTTGAACGTATGAATATAATAGTTAGCAGGGTCCGCTGTTTCTGCCGGAGTTAAAGCAACGCCATTACCATTTAGTGGCCACGGCTCCGCAACCTGCATGCTAACACCTTCGACATTATTGGTAATAGCTTGAGGTTCACCATCAACTATTTCTCGAAAGCCCTCATCAATTAGTCGTAAATTCCATCCCTCGAAAACTCCCTGATATTCAGCCGTCATAATCTTGAATTCATAAGAAACTTTCCAATAAGTCAAGTTTGATTTACGTGCTTTTGTGCCATTTATCATACTGCATCGAACCAGACCTGTACCAAAGCCCCAGAAAGGATATAGATTGACCGAATCAAGAAATGTCGCAGCCAAAACAGAATTATAACCCGCTTCGTTGCGGTCAATTCGCAGAACTAAAACATAAACATCTTTCATTATAGGCGGGTCGAATGAAGCACCGGCTGAATTACAAAGGGGCTTGCCATTTACATCTCTATCTATTTTTTTCTGAATAATTTCAAATGTCCATGATACTTCCCATTCTTCGTCGAGTGGATGTAAAAACGGGTCCGAATCATTGCCTCGGTCTATACTCGACCGAACATCATAATTGACCGTTACTTCATAAACGCAGGTGCTGATAGTATTAACCGTTTTGTTTCTGACATAAAGCCAGGCATTATACGGATGCACCTGGTATCGGCGGGGGATACCGGTGGCATAGAGCGCCATAAGCGGTCTTTTCGCAACATCGTCCGCTTCATCGAACTCAACCGTATATACGCGAGTGGCTGAAGCACCGTCTGTGCTTTCTTCGGCGGTTCTTCGCTGCCAGTCTTCCTTTACGTTGAGAACGGCCATAATCTAAAATCCTTACTTAAAGTTAGTCTGTATCAGTTCTACCGCCGATTGCGTAATTACCTGTTTTGATTTGCTTAAATTATTCAACAAGATAACGGCCTTTTTGAACAGGGGCACTAATTGATTAACGGCCTTGGCCGTCTTGGCAGTATTATGTTCTGTTGTGTCAAATACTGCACCCGGTGAAAATGCCCAGGTTAGAAATCCTGCCTCTCTTGCCTGAAAACTCTTTTTCATATCAGCGGCTAATCCACCTTTCGCGCCAGCAACACCCTGTGTTCCCCAGACGTCGAGCAATTGTTTCTTCAAAACATTCCACCATCTCTCCCTGTATTCTTTTGGCCTTCCCCCTAATGCTTCTAATCTTTCTTCGTGTTTTGCCCACGATTCATCTACTTTTTTTCGTAAATCGGCAGGCATATCCTCGAGAATTGCCTTGAAAGCATCACTAAAAGTTTCAGCAGCGACAGTAAAACTACTTCCAATAATTTTTTCGGCTTGTCCCTTTGTAATCTGCTCTTTTGCCTCCTCACGGAGTTTCCAATAAGTTCTTGTCCGGTGCATTGGTGGTCCAAGACCTTCAAAAATAGTTCCTGCCTCAGCTCCCACCATTGATTTTCGATATAATGTTTCAGTCCGGCTTTCTATCGCTCGCCCTTCTTCTCCCAATAGTCCTTCTTTGACACCCTTCCAGATTCCCTTACCACCTGCAACTGCCAGAATGACAGCAGAATGAAAAGTTGCTTTAAGCAGTTTCAGAAAAGAATCAAATGCAAAACCCAACGCCGCTCGCCAGTCTTCTTTCATAAATTTTGCGAAATCCAGAAACACGTCTTTTATAAGCGTTACATAAGAATAAGTTTTATTCGCCCACCACGTTATCGTTGCTTCATTTTCAGTTGCCCATCTCTTAATCGCATTAGCCGAACTTTGTATAGCAGGTAAAAACGGTCGAGCAATTGCTTCGGCAATATCGCCCAATTTGTTCTTCATTTGTTTCAATGCACCGGTGGCGGAATCGGCTTTTGATTTAGCAACCTCCCAGCTTTTGTTTACTGCTTCTTGCAGAATAGCCAGTTCTTCTTGCTCGGTTTTCGCTTTCTTCATTTCGACTACGTAACTTGCAAGCGAAGAACCTGTCCCCTGAAGTGCATCGATATAATAACGCAGAAAAACTTCCGGCTTGCCGCGTCCGCCGCCGTATCCTGCGTGAAGTGCAATGGCGGCTTTGGCTGCATCCGCCGATTTGTCCGCCGTTACACCGAGTGTCATCGCTATTCTCATCAAAGACAATACGTATTCATCGCCGTAAGTTGTTACATCCTGTATTGCGGCGGCTTGCGCCTTCAATTTTCGCATAGTATCTTCACTGTAGTTACCGGCCATTTTCAAAGCGCTGGCTAATTCAATCTCCGCCGCTTCCTGTTTTAGAGCTGCGTAAGTGCAGTAAGCAAAGGCGACGGCAAGACCTATAGCCGCCTGCTTAACGACTCTAAATGCAACTGCAAGGGTCGCTCTTGCTATACTGGCGGCGCTTTTGAATGCCGCACCCATAAGCTTGGCGCTCGCACCTATTACGGCGAACTTTCTCGATGCCAAATCTTTGGCTTTAACAATTACATTTACACTATGTTTCGCCATTTTATCAGCTCCACCCTGAACCACTTCTGGCTCAGCTCAATATCCCCATTTTTTGTTTCCAATATGCCTTTTCACGAAAGATAAATTTCGCCGTTTCTACGAAAGTTTTCGCCTGTTCCAAAACACCGCCTGCAACCGGCGGCAAGCCCTTCTCGAATAATTCAGCTAACGTAATAATTTCCCATACATCGCCGCTTATAAGCTCCAGAGGACAGCGGGCTATCTTGAGTATGCCGCTGTCATCACATTCCAAACAGCCGTTACCGCCGCAGCCGACACATTCCATTTCCAGCGGTTCAACAGCAGTCGGCTTATCTTTGCATTTAATCGGTCCCGGGCAATTCTTACACACGCCGCCGAACTGCAAAGCAACGGCTAATCTAATTTTTTTTTATCCTCCAAAGAAGGCGCTTGTGAAACCGCCGCCTGCATCAGGTCCGTAGCTTCCTGCAGAGTTACCATTGATTTAAGTTTTTTAGGTTTATAGGGAATTTCTTTACCCGAAGCCGTTTTCATATTTTGCCAGCCGCACAAGGTCTTTTCGATAACCTGAAAAGCCAGATTTATCATCTCGACACCGCTGCCGGCTTCCTCGAATTTGTCGTTGAGCTGAGCAATTCCTTCCCACTCTAAAATACTTAAATACCGAAAGACAAAGACCGGCTGTTTCTCTTTTGGCAAGTCCCTATCAGTGCTAAGGACTATTTTGTAAGTTGCGTTTGGTCGTGTCGCTAACGGCATTTTTGCCCTTCCTTTCTCTTATATTTTGCAGATACTGTTCCTTCATCTGTTCATCGAGCGAGTTCCATATAATCATAAGCTCGCTATCGGTTGCTTTTTGGAGTCCGCCTCGATGCTTCAGAATCGCCTGCCTAATAATATCCATACTCATGCCTTGTAAATCTCCTTATGCAGTTGCCACGGCGATGGCAACGGCGTCATTGCCGGTGCTGTGATTACACTGGCCGGTTATATCGTAAATCTGGATACCTTCTCTGTCGGCTTCTTTGATTTCCCGATATTGAACTTTCGGGATAGTAAAGGTAATCTGCTTTCCTGCCCCGCTGCCTAAAACAAGCGATACCGCCGCTTCGGTCCCGGCTAACCATATTCCGAAGAAATCGTAACCGGCCACGAGGTCGGCTTCCGGGTCGATACTCAAAACAGGGTCGTAATCGGTTATCATGTAATACGCAATCCCGCCGACACCATCCACGTCGGCCCGCATTACAACATTGTTGCCGAGGTCAAGTCCGAACTTGGAAATCTGGATGGATAAAGTAGCCAAAGTAAATGTCCCGCTTGCGAGCCGGGGCGGTGTCTCAGTGCCCGGGGTATAAGCCGGCAGCGCTACATCGGTCGGAGCATTCCAGATACCGGAGAAATCAAAGTTGCACATTATTCGCCCACCCGCTACACCTTCGAAACTGACGTTGCCCATACAGCCGTGCAGTATTTTCTTGACGCCATCCTCGAAGACGTGGATTGTGCAGGTCTCAAAGCTGGCGAAAGTTGAGTGTAATTGATAGGTCTCTGCCGTATTTGCCAGCCCGCAAGCTTGCAGAAGTATCGAAAGCCCCGCATCCATTGCGCCAGTGCCGTTACCGCGAAGCTCGGCGCTGAACGTGCAGTTACCGCTTAGCTCGGCGAGAATACCCTTTTCCTTATGGCCTAAATAAAGGCCTGAACCCTTGCGTTCCTCGAATGGACTGGTAGGGTTGATTTCCAAATCGAAAACCAGGACATCGGCAAAATCGGTGGTCTCGGCCGTTCCTTTGTCCGCCTCGATTTTCACCTGTATTACTCTTTTTCGCGTTAATAGTGGCGCTGATAGTGCCATAATATTTCTCCTTAAAATTTATGCTTTCGTATAAGGGTCGTCCTCATTTGTGCGGTATTGAACCGCAATTCTTACGGCTATTCCGGTAAAGCCCTTACCGTCATCGAATTCGACAGACGGCAGGATAATTGTGTCGATTGCGTAGCCTCCTCGTGTATGGTCTTCAAGCAGTTTTTTTTGAATATCTGCTCTGACCTTATTGCGGCGGGTATCGATGGATTCGGTTGCGTTGTCGCTATCGATTACAATTGCCATGAGCGCAAACGGCTGCAGCCATTCTTTTGTGCTGATTGCCGATTGCGATTCTTCCTCGTCCGCCTGTTTTATCAGGACCGTAAGGTCGTCCGGAGATACATCACTAAAGTCGTTACGTCTCGGCCTTATGGCGGTAAGTGTCTGTTCGAAGCCATTACCGGTAGTAATGGCGTTAATCACATCCTTGATATTTTCAGCAATATTTTCAATTAACGGAGTGCTCATTAAGCCACTGCCTTTCTCTTAGTAAGCACGTATTTAATCTGGTCATCGATATTACGCTCTAATTTTTTGTGTGTGGACTCTACCACCTCTTTTGCGATACCGACGGCACCCTCGAATACCTCGCCGAGCGAGGGGCCTCTGAGCCAGGCCAATGGATACCTGCTCTCCGTCATTCGTTTAAGAACACCTTTAACGCCCGTGCGCCGTGGGGCCTCTATAAATGCCGATGGCACTAATTTACGAGCTCCGCTGGTATCTATCTTGTATCTAACACCCTTTTTCGTCTGACTGGTACCTTTGAAACTAATCAGCGATATTCGTTTTTTCGATATTCCCAAAACCGCCTGCCAGCGAGTATAAGTTGCCTTGTCTTTTGTGATTTTAGTTTTTATTGAACCTTGCTTAATGTTCACTTTACTTCCAATTCTGCGTGCAATTTCTACCTTCCCCGAAGTCGCCGTCTTATTGATAGCCCTGCCCATAACCTTCGGCATCTCCTTCGGAATATCACGAAGGAGCTTTTGTACCCCTTGCAATTTTTTCTCATCGAATTTTACTTCAACGTCCGTAATTATCTCACCTTTAATTCGAGCATCGCCGCATCCTGATTAAGTATCTCTGTTATTCTTCTTTGCTGGGCTGTCTCGCCTAACCTCACGGCCAATTCAACTTTATCTCCCCCCGTATTTACTTCTGTGCTTGATATTCCGTTGTCGGAATTGTTCGACATCGAAATTACCAACCTCGGGCTATGGCCGTAAGGAGCGCCATCCAGATTATCTATTTGCTCCCTGTCCACGATTGCAACGATTTCCCTGCTCGCTCCGACCTTCGGGTAATAGGTAATCGTTTCACCGAAAGTCGCCAAAAACTCTTCATTTGCCGCTATCAAACTATCATCGAAATCAGTCGTTACAGTTACGGCAGCACCTGCAGAACCGACTCTGAACAGGCCAAAAGTAACCACCGAAATTATATCGCTCGCACTTATCATAAAACGCTAATCGCCCTGTACGGCGAACTCTCCGATAATGTAAATTCCGCGATTACCGTTGTACCATCGTCGGGGTCGAGGAATTCATAAACCGAATTTTGTCCGCTTTTCAATTGAACTTTTCCTGCGAGCATAGCGACCATGACCTTAATCGCCTTCTCGAACGTCCAAACTCCGCCAGCCGTAATTCCGGTATCAGCCATCAAAGCCGTCACTACGTCCGCCGCTGCTATATCATTTAAGGCAGCTATCGCCGCAATAATCTCTGCAATTTCTGTATCAAAATAAGCTGCGACAATATCAATTTTTGTTTCGTTTGCATTTACTTCTGTAATTATCGAATCTTTATCTGTTGTCAATTCCGCCCTTGTTGGTGGGTCATTAACACCAGCATCACTCAAAGCCAAATCAGCTTGAGTGTTCACATCTGCTGAAGTCATAGGTACAAGACCATTTATCTTTTTAGCGTCTGTCTGAACAAACTGAGATGTCAAATTCAAAGGAGCAACTCCAAGCCATTTCCCAATATCCACTCTTCCATCAGTGCTGATAACATATACTTCCGCCGAACCATTCCAAACTATATCTTGATTTGCAATACAAATATCACTATCAGCAATAACACCACCCGCTTGCAAAAATATCTGAATCAAATACCGACCAGCTGCATTAAGATTGACATTAAAATTGCCAACATAATGCCCGCCTCCATCACCGTTTTCAGTTAAGGCAATATCATAGTTGGCTATATTTGCCGCAGTGTATGCCTCGAATGTAGCACCAGCTACGATGTTTACATTACCAGCGTCATTACGAATCATAGCGTATAAGGTGTAGCCAGATAGGTAATTAACTTTGATTTCATTTCCAGCCATATCTAAAACCCTTTGTAATAAATCACAAAGTCGTCATTCGCATTTATCGCCGCAGTCGGCAATACAGTTCCGTAAGCAGCATTGAGCGTATAATCAGTTAGAGCATCATCAGCGTTATTGAAAACGATTTTATAGACGTCGCCAGTCGCTAAAATCACATTAGAAAGCCCTAACTTATCGCCCCAACCAATAGTTATGACCCCTGCTATTGGAATAGAAGTATCGATGGGAATAGTGATTTTCGTAATCTTTGACCAGGCGATATTACCTTGAACTGTATTACCAGCAGAAACAGTTATATGCTCATCACATAAAGTCGCATCGAATACCTTACCATCAGCGGTAACACCCTGAATAAGAACAGTTCCCTCGGCTTTTCGATCGCCGGTTACCGTTACGTTCCGTGGAACTGCCGGATTCGTAATGCCGGTAGTAATCGATTGTGCAGCATCGGTCTGCGTTATTGCTGCGTGAACACCATCTGTATCTAAGGCAGCAACATCGGTGAAAACATCCTGAAAGTGTCGGCCAGTGGATTGTTGCGTCCCACCAAAATAACGCCATTCACTGACGTGGCTGTTTGCCGTCTGGTCAAATCTGACATCAATCTTGCATTGCACAGCAGTAGCGTCCATCGACACTCCATAAGCATTCCCAGAACTATAACAACCAATCATCTGATTCCGTGGCCCACCAATGTAAAAACCGCAACCACTTGCAGTAGGTGGTGAAGCCGGTGTTGCACCATCATTTTGAATACTCAAACAACTCGTCAAAATACAATCGTAAATTGTCAAACCACCTATTCTAAAACCCGCCCTACCCCAAACTTCAGAATGGTTATTTTTATAAGCAAGACAATTCGTAAATAATGCCTTTGATCCCTGACCTACATAAAAACCACAGCCCCAGTTATCTACCGCAGAACAATTAACAATAAAAGTCCTGTTGAGTGAAGCGTGGTTCAAATAAAGGCCGTCTGAAGCATCCCCCGCATCACCATTATCATCAAAGCTACAATTAACAAAACTATTACCATTTCCTGCCCCAGCCAAATAACAACCGTGTCCTACGTTGTGTGCAAAATAACAACCGTTAAAAAAGCTCCCAACAGGGCCGTCCGATTGAAAGCCAGGGCCATCACCGCCGCCAGTTTCAAAAGTGCAATTATCGTAATGAGAAGCCCATTCCTTTCCTACATACATCCCACCAGTTTTGGCAGCACCACAATAAACATTATCGAATATACAGTCGTAAATATATTCCGTGCCGTCATTATCGATGTAGATGCCCCAGCTTGCAGCAGATTGAGTAAGCGATAGATTGATAACCATATTGGCTATCTTGAACTGCCCTCGTTCATCAGCACCAATACTGCTGTTGGCAGCATCCCACGCCTTGAAGTAAATACCGTTGCCACAGTTATCACCGCCGTTTATGCGAACACTCTGTAAATTACCGTGTCCGATTAGACTTACTCTTGTGAGCATACCAATCGGAGCTGCGATGTAATAAGAACCGGCCAACAAGTGAACTTCACCCCCCGTGCCTACTATCCCATTAGCTCTGTTACCGGCTGCCGCACACGCTACAATCGCAGCATTGATTTGAACCTCATCAGCAGTGCCATCGCAGACATAATCTGCCATTCGTTTCTGCTCTGCCGTAGCTCCTGTGGGAGCAACAACCATTGTGGCTGTGCCTTTTGGTTTATGGATAGGAATATGTTTCGCTATCATAATTTTTCCTATATAGAAATCGATCCTAAAATGTTTAACGAATCAACCAAAAATGCTATTAAAATCTTTTTCATTTCTTAAACCTCTTGTCCTGCTGCAAAACCTTTCTCAACTTCCCAAAAATCAACTTCGTGTAATTTCGCTACATTATTTGTACTACCGCTATTATAAAATTCAAATTGTATTCCTGCAACGTTTTGCGATGGACTGAGGGGTATCTCATGCCAATATAATTCACTCCAAGCACCTTCATAGAAATCATGCCAAGCATCGCTATATAGCAACCTAATCCTTACAGGCGTTAACTTACCACCGGCAGAATCAGCCCAAAACCTTATCTTATCACAGAGTATTACATCGCAAAAATACTGTATAGTATCTGACCATCCCTCAGGCCAAATAGCGGATGACTCAGCATAAGTATCTGTATCTTCGTCATAAGCCAATGCCTCATCATTCCAATGGTCTCCAGAATGTCGGGCTGGTGAAATCCAGGGCATAATTATACCTCAATGTTAAAGCTTACAACTTCATTTAGTTGACTACGAATAATTTCATCCCGCTTCATTTGTGCTTTAGCTTTCAACGCTACTATCCTTATGGCATCAATAACCTTCTCTTTGGTGATAGGGAAATCAACTCGTAATCCGTATGTCGGTAAATTAGGATACTCGGGAAACCGGACACCGAATTGAAGAATGTCTTTACCGTCTTCAATAAAATGATGGATTTGTTTACGGTCTATTTTTACTTCTATCTTCATTGTTTTCTCCAATCAAGAATAAACTGATAGGTAATAGCCAGGCCGGCGATAATAACGACCGCGACCACCGCCTGCAGCGAATCTTTTGTTACGGCCATCGCCGTTATGGCCGCGATGGCAACGTTCGTTTTCTTGCTTAATCCAAACTTGTTATCAGACATCCTTTTTCATCCGCTCGAAAACCTTCCTGACCTCGTGAATAGCTATTTCAAGGTCAGAGATAACTATGAACTCATCGGCTTCTGTTACGTGACCTTCTATGTTCAACTGATGTATCTGCCGCTCAATCTCTGCCAGATGTTCAGCTATAGTTGACATTTTATTTGCCCGCTAATTTAACTGCCGTGGATGCGTATTGCAGCGACCAGCCGAGAGCGCCCGACAGACCGGCGATTACAAACACCGCCCAGTTCGGCAGCCGATTCTGTAATTTGTTGATGGCTTCCCACTGCTTTCGGTCGCTGCCTTTGAGTGTCGTAATGTCCGACTCGTTTATACCGATACGTTCTTCCGGCGTTTTATCGCTCATTTGCATATCTCCGTAATCAACCCTGCACCGAAGCGAAGTGCCCGGTGCAGGGTCAGTTCGTTTCATCTTTCGTTATCTCTGAAGATTAGCTCAATTCGCACTTATTGACCACGCAGGTCGTTTTGAATGTAAAGACGGTATCACCGGTTGCGTTACCGGTA
>Ga0075123_10001721_pt1 | contig 10839 bp, 16 predicted proteins | sample AntAceMetag02UKX_FD_69808 | JGI IMG/M metagenome (GOLD analysis project Ga0075123, IMG submission 69808) | Saline lake microbial communities from Ace Lake, Antarctica - Antarctic Ace Lake Metagenome 02UKX | ecosystem: Environmental > Aquatic > Non-marine Saline and Alkaline > Saline | place... | reverse complement strand
TTCCTGTGGTGACTTCTCCTTACCTCTTAAGTAGTACCCAGTAACTAATTCATTAGCCTGGTCTGACATACTCTTATCTCTTGTTCTATCTATAGTTATACCTAAGTATTCAGTCTTCATCTTTAATCTCCCATAGTTTAATTATATCGTCACCATTGTATTCAGAAGGTCTTAACATCCTAGCTACTCTTGCTTGTACAAGTGCATCCTCCTCAGTCAATCCTTTCTCTTCATATGTTTCTACAATAGCTTCCCATACTTCCTTCTCATTAGCCAAATCAAGGGTTTGAAGTATCTTCTCTGCCTTCTTTGGTCCAATTCCTGGACAGCCTTTATAGCCATCACTTGTGTCACCTGTTAGTGTCTGCATATAGAATACATAGTCAGCTTCTTCCTGAGTTACTCTATAGCTGTTGAGCTTACCGTAGTTGTAGTGAGCTCCTGTAGCTTGATTTAAGTCCTTATCTATGTGACACACTACCCATTCATTAGGTTCTTCATACATCTTCCACACACAGTAATCGTCAGCCTCTGTGTAAGTAGGAGTATGTGTTACCATTTTCTTACTAAGGTATGCTCTAAGAGGTTTCAACAGTTCCAACCTATGTTTAGGTGCTTTCCTGTTTCCTTTGTAAGAAGGCAGTACATCATACCTAAATGTTCTCTTAGGTGATAACACACAGAGGTAACCATCGGCATCTGTAGCTTCGATGATGTCATCTATGTTTCTCTTTAAGCCTCTTATAGCACGCTTCAAATCAGTAGTAGTAGTGGTAGTCTCTTCATCCCACTCTGTTACTTCTTGATTAATAGAAGCGTGTTTATAGATTAAGCTGTCGCTATCAATTAGTGCTTTCATTATCAGTCTCCATATGTGAGTTAATAATAGTATATGCAAGCCTTTCAATATCTAACTTGATTAACTCTGATGCCCCGTGGTCACCGCCCATAACAGTATCCTTATGAGCACATATATTTTTCAAAGTAGCGGTAGGTATCATAAAGCCCATAACATACTTGCCCTTACTATCGACAAGGTTATGAACCCACATATCACTCTCAGTAGCATCAATACCGCTAGGCTTACCGTAGCTATTGCATTCTATTACAATGTTACCATATCGCTCCCAAGTGCCATTCTCTGTTTTAACCTCTGCTGTTTTGAAGGCATCATCAACAAAATCTTCCCACTTCTCCCCTAACTCTAGGTCTAGGTCAAACTTCTTAAATGCCTTGCCTCTATGATTTGCTGCCATTTTCTAATATCTCCTTAAGAACTTGATAAGGCACATTACCTACTTTAATTTGGTAGCCTGCATCATCAACAACGATAGTAGTAGGTACTCCTGTGATGCCAAAGTCACTGGCCATCTCTACACCATCATCTGTTTCAATATCATACGACTCTACAACTACATCAGGAAACTCACCCATAACCTTAACGAATGTAGGTAGATAGTCCGCACATACCTCACACCACTCAGCAGTGAAGCGCATTATCTTAATGGACACTATCGCCACCTATTGGTAGTGTGTTCTCTAAGCTGTAGTCCATATTGATTTCAGCTATGTGAGGCACTAGTTCCTGTGCTGTATAGATAGCACTCATAATCTCTTCAACAGGTAGGTCATCGTTTGTCTCTTGTAATGCTTCTAGGTAATCATACACCAAATCTTCAAAGCCACTAATAGGTAAGGCAACGCCTTCCTTTGTTATGTATTCATCGTATGTCATTGTTCTTCCTCAGGTTTAGTTAATTCTAACATTATCTTGTTTAAGTACCATTGGGCTTTCTTCAAGTCCTCTAGTCCATTCTTATATTTGTAACGGCTTACATACTTGACCACATTACCTTCCAAATAGTTTAGCTGTTGGTCGAGTATGAAGTCAATCACCTCTATGTTTCCTTGCTTATAATGGCTAGGGTTTATGTTGTCCTTTGTCATCCGTATCTCCTTTGCTTATGTATTTAAATCCTAAGTCCTTTAATATTACCAAAGTACCTAGCATACTATCTATTACTTTATCATCAACAGGTAAGTTAGTAGTAGCTACTCTTCCTATTGCTACGTCAATATTAATCTTCGTATTCACCAACCAACTCCACAACAGCGTAATCTTCATCGCCTATTCCACCGAAGTCAGCTGAGAAGCCAACCACATACTCATAGTTATCATCTTTAATTACACCGTGCTCAACCATAGCATCCATTAGGAATTTATGAAGAGGAGCAACATAATTATCAACGTCCTTCTTACGCTTGTTGCTAAAGTGAAGAGTGTATTCAGGTCTAAGCACTTTAAACTTAGGTAACTGTTCACACCACTCCTTAACTATTGCGTGGTAATTCTGCTTGATGTTATTACGTTGCGTGTAGTGCATCGGTAACCAAGTGTTAGTAGATAATAGTAACTGTCGTTTCTTGTCACCCCTTCCTTTCCAATAGAGAGGTAGAGGTAGTATCGCTTTAATGCGTGTCGTACCAGGTTGTGCCATCTTGTGCTTCTCCTTCAAGTTTAATTCTAAAATTAAGAAGTTCGGTAACTTCAGCAAACGAAGCCTCCGCTATTTTCTTAACTTCGTCTACTTGAGATACTAACACTTCCATCTGTACTTCATCGTGTATGTTTCCAACCATTCTAGCATCAAACCCTTTCAGGTTATTAGCTAATTGAACAGTATAATACTTCATCACATACGCACCTGCTGATTGCAGTAAGGTATTTAAAGCAGCGTGTGGACTACGTATGTACATCCTTCTGCCTGTGATACCTGTTATAAATCCCCTAGATGCTGACTTAGTAACAGCATTGATTAACTTCTCTAGTGCAGGTAGTGTTTTGAAGAACTTAGCCTTTAGGGCTTTGCCTTCCTTAGCCTTACCTCCAACAATAGAACCAATCTTACCGTCACCTGCACCATATAAGAAGGCGTAAATAAATGTCTTGGCTTGTCCTCTACCCTTATCGTACTCAGGAGAGCCCTTAACCCAGTCCTTATCCATTAAGCCTGCGGCAACACCATTAACATAGTGTATGTCTTCTTCTAGTACCTTCTGTCCATAGCTACCACCATCCCACTTAGCCATAAAGTGAGCTAACATCCTAAGCTCTAGTCCAGAAGCATCAACACCAACTATTCGATAGCCTTTCTTAGCCTTGTATAACTCTCTACATTCCTTACCCATAAAGGCTCGGGATGAAGGTGTCTGTGCGACATTAGGCTTACGGTGAGTACATCTACCTGTTACTGCACCAACGGTATCAACCTGTCCGTGCATACGGTCATCAGCTCCTACTAGTTTTAACCAAGCATTGTTACCCTCGGCTACCATACCTAGTAGTTTGTTTACATTAAAGTATTTAGAGAGCAGTCTAGCCTCAGGATACTTTAACTTACTAAGCACAGCCTCATCTACGATTGGGTTTCCCTTCTCAGACTTCTTAGGCTTCCAACCATACTGGTCACCTAGCCACTTAGCTATGTGGTTTCTAGACCCAGGATTAAAAGTAGTAAGCTGTATGCTGTTGTGTTCCCAATGTGCTATGCCTAGTCTATTGAAAGGTTCTTTCTTATACTGCTTAACACCCTTACTGAAGTACTTAGGCTTAAACACCTTATGTAACTCAGACTCTAGGCTATTCTTCTCAGCCAGTAGTACTACGTGTAGTCTCTGTGCTAACTCTACATCAAACTCCCAACCATCAATAGTCTGCTGTGTTATTATCTTTGCAAACTCTTGCTCAATACGTAAGGCTTCAGCAGGTAACCAGTCTTTAGTCAGTAGCTTCTTATATAACTTAGCTGTTAGCTTTACATCCTGCTCACAATACTCAAGCATCTCAGGTGTATATACATCCCAAGCATCATCCTGCTTACCAAAGTCACCTTTGTTATCATTCAATCTGTAACCAAACGACTCAAGAGAATATCTCCCCTTTAGCCTAGGTGGTATATCAGACTGCTCATCAATAGAATGCATATTGTAGTAGGCTAGTTTAGCCAGTATCAAGGTGTCAACAACTTCACAGTTTAGCTCTACAGCTGGAAACAATTTATTAATAACAGGGATGTCATAACCAATGATGTTATGCCCTACTATGGTGTCATACTCTCCTAACTGAATTAGCCCATCAAGTACACCATCATAATCAAAGCTAAACATCTTGTCAGCTTCTACATCATAGAATACTAAACAGTGAATAGTGTTTACTTCACTAAGTAGTCCATTAGTTTCTAGGTCAAAAATCGCTGTCTTCATCTGCAAACTCCTCTGCTACTTCCTCAACTAGTTCTATTCTACCTGTTTTGTGATTATAGTTTAATGTATCTGCTCTTCCAAGCTGTCCACCAAACCTGTTCTTTAGGATGCGTACTCCTATATGGTCACCTTCGGTTACTGACTGAGCATCTCGCTCTAATCCAATAACTGCATCAGACAACTGAGCAATAGCACCTGAACCTCGTAACTGACTTAATGTAATCTGTGCACCATCTTCGTGACCTTTGTCTCCAGAGGCACGTCTTAGGTGACTGATTAGTAGCATACCTACATTAGTCTCTTCTACCACTGACCTCAACATAGTCATCAGGTTGTCAATAGAGCGTCTCTCATCTCCACCTTCCATACCTGATATAACAATCGAGATATGGTCTAGGACAATGAAGTCAACACCACAGTTATGTATCATTACTCGTATCTTAGCTAGTAGGTTATCAGTCTCCATTGAACCGAAGTGGTCATACAAGTAGAGTCTGTCTTTGCCAATAGTTTCTTCCCAAGCTTCTTTCTCTTCCTCAGGAGTTAACTCGTTATCAAAGAACAAAGGCTTCTGACTATACATACCAAGGAACTTAGTCAGCGTACTACGCCAGTTCTCCTCCAAAGCAATGTAACCAATCTTCTTCTCTTGTCTAAGCATCAAGTCATATGCAATCTCTCGCACTACAGTTGACTTACCCATACCTGACCCTGCAGTGAATGTAACAAGTTCACCTTTACGTAAACCTTTAAACATATCGTCCATCTTAGGATAAGGATACTTACAGGTTTCAAATACTTCCTTCTCTTTGTACTTGTCCCATAACTCAGAGCCATTAAGGATACCATCAGGTCTCCATTCCTTTGCATCATAGGTTGCATTAACAACAGCAGAAGCACCCTCAGCTACTAACATCTCGTTAGCATCCTTATATTGAGTGTTAACTACCTTAACCTTACCTGGGCTAAGTAAAGGCATTACAGCTTCTACTGCATCCTTGCCAGGCTGGTCATTGTCAAACCATAGGACAATAGTATTAAAGCCTTCTAACCATTCTAGGTTCTTCTTAATAACTGTTGCTGCGGATTGAGCACCGTTAGGTAAGCTAACAACAGGATACTTACAGTCAAACGCTTCAGCTACAGATAAACAATCTATCTCACCCTCTGTGATGATAACTTGTCTTCCTTTGTCTCTGAACAACTGCTTACCAAACATAACTGTTGGATTAACTGTCCCTATTGCTCGGAACGACTTATCTTTAAATCGTACCTTCTGTCCTACTAGGTCATTAGAGTTATCGTAGTAGTTAGCCAGATATACTGGACTACCATCAATCTCTGCTAAGTGATACCCATACTTACGGCAGGTCTTAGCACTTAACCCACGCCCCTTTACAGCTACATATTCGCCGTGTATTAATTCGTCTCTCATTGTGTGTCTCCTTTGTGTTTTTACTTTTTGTTTGTTTTCGCCTGTGTAATTTGATTTGGAACAACTGAAGCAGTAAGTGTTATTTGTATATTCACTCAAAGCATCAGTTGAACCACAGTCAGGACAAGGGAGGTGAGCTCTTATTAACTCGCCATCATCATTATCCTGTCTCATTAGAAGTCTAAGTCTTCTGAGTCTACTACTGAACCACCTGTATATACATCATCTGAAGCTACGCCTAGTGTAGCGGGAGCAACATAACCACCCTCTACAGCCTCGAAGCCTGCTGATGCATTACCATACGATACTAACTCGATGATTTGTACTGCGTTTAAGCGGAAGCTGATACCTACTGTGTTAGTAGAAGCCATATAGTAAGCCTTAGGGTAAACCTTTGCTCTTACTCGACTACCGTTACCTACTAGAGGACAACCATTAGTGATATCTTTACCTTTGCTATCAACGATAGGCATAGACATATCTTCACCTTTAAAGTCTTTAGCATACTGCTTAGTACGTAGTTCTAACTCGCCTGTAAGATTACCTTCCTTATCCGAAGCTTCTTTAAATAATTCAGCTTTGGCTAACGACTTCTGCTTAGCAGGTTTAACCTCATTAAAGGTTTCATCATAGAACGCATCTAACATAGTTTGCATCTTACCCTTAAACTTTACTACTTCTTCAGGAGTAAATACAACACTCATTGAATACATAGGTGTAGGGTTAAACTTACTAGTTGCTGGCTCAGTTACCTTTGCCCATAATGCGTTACCTGTTGGTGTTACTACTGCTGTTACTTTCTTATTGTTTGACATTTTACAGTCTCCTTTTATTTACTTATTGTGGCATTATTGCCGTTTATATATCTAACCTAAGACATATAAGTAGAGTAGTCAGGGATAGGAGGTCACTACAAACGTGATAACCTAACCACTCTCTTATATATCCTAGAATTTGATTTCATTTGTTATCCCACCACTACCCTCAGTGTCTCTCCAAGGATATACTTCACCTTGAACAGAACAACCAGTACAGCTTAAAATAACAATTGATATTAAAACTAGTTTATACATTACTTCTTCTTCTCCTTATTTAAAGATATGTTAATACTTATTTAGTTAACACTACTTCTACTATTACTATTTCTTTACTTAGTTATATACTACTACTAACCATTATTCTTTAGTAGTAATAGTTCTTACTTAATTCTGTTTCTCTCTCTGTATATAAGGGTTACTTTATAGCCCTCATTCACAGTTTTAAAACAATGTCAAGTTATTTATCAACTAAATATATATTTACTTTCCCATACATCTTGTATATCTAATGTGTACATCATAACCTCATCAGGATGTTTTAGTTTCACGTTAGGTAGCTTAGATTGTAACTGCTCATACCATTCAAGTAGAGGCATAGACATAAACAACTCAACATAACTATCTCTCACTGCTTCATTGAGGTGTTTTACTTCTGTACAAGGTACTGCAAAACTGTCGTGAATTAAAGCATAACTCTTAACACCATATTCCTGTGCCAATCGTTCAACAGTAAGCATCATAAGAGTAGCATCAAGTGAATGAATGAAGTTTGGTGCTATACTACTTGTTTGCTTTCTACTATCTATATTATCTGTTAGATAACTAAAATTAAGCAGTCCTAGTTGTGATTTAATCCTCTTCTTCTTCCTCTTCTGACTAGCCTGTATGACAGGGAAATTAAACAAAGGTGTCTTCCAAACTAGAGGTGCGTTAGAGAGATTAAAGTGTTTGGTTATCTCTTTAATATACTCCTGTCCCACGATAGCACCCTTAACAACCTCAAAGATAGCCTGTGTGTTTAGGTGTGTCAGTAGTTTAATACTCACCCACTTCTCACCTTTCCAAAACTCTTTACCATCGTCTTGTGCTTCATCAAACAACTCTCTTAGTTGCTCGTACATACCTCTTTGTGTTACTGAGTATGGTTGTGTCATAACATTACGCTTAGTCTTCTTCCTGTCTATGTTACCTTTCAGACCTAGTGCTTCCCTATGTGTTTTAACCTCTGTGAAGTTACCTTCTGCATCGGTGAATGTAAACTCTTTAGGATAATCTCCGCTCATCAATCTACGTTCAACTACATCTGCTACCTCTTTATAGATGTCGGCAGGCTTGCCTGTGTCATTATTAATAACATTAACGGCTCTTGCTCCTTCCTCATCCATCAGTAGTCCCGAGTAAATCTGAATACCACTACAAGTAGCATCAAGTGGAACAGGATAATGTACTAACTTACCCTCTAACGCATCTGAGAGTGCCTTACAGCCACTTAAAAACATTAGTGGTTCATCTGCTTCAGTCCAGAACGAAACACGCTCTAAAGGGTTATTAGCAGACATCTGTATTTCCTCTATGTTCTCATCTACCCACGCTACTCTGTCTTCATATACTAATTTATCATAACCCATAGCATTTGCCAAAGCAACCTTCAGCCAATAAATACCATCAGCAGTTGGCTCTACTCCTTCTGCAAACTCCATCAATGCTTTAACATTAGATGTTGCCTGTGGATTAAATACCTGCTGTACAGGATATAACCTACCTCTGAAGTCAGCTTTATATGAGAAGTAAAACTCATCATACTTCTTAAACTGTTTAGCAATATCAAAAGCAACGGCATATATAACTCTTCTGCTGTTATTTGCTTCTAACTTCGCCAATACTTCCTCTCTACGTTTATAGTAGGCAGTGTAGTCAGCTCTGTTCTCGTGTCTTGTGAAGCCTCTTTCATCTTTAAATGTCGCACCAAATTGCTCAGGCTTTACTAGGTCATCTACTTTAACAAACTCTTGATAAGGTAGTCCTGCAATACACTTAGGATTGTCCTTAGGTTTCGAGTAATCAGTGATGTTATTCTCTAGGATATTATCTACCACATCGAATAACCAAGTATTAACCCTCCAAGGAGTGTCCTGAATGGAGTTAACGACCTTGTATAGACGGCTCAAATCCAAACCTTCTTCTATTAAATCACGATATATACCACGTTGCTTAGGGTTCTTTAGTTTAATAAAGCCCTTACAATCATTATGGTGATAACCACCACAAGCACCTTCTTCCCAATCCCTAGGCTTAATCACTAGAGGTTTGTAAGTAATAGCCAGCTCAGTTAAGAATTGTTGTATATTCACTACAACTTTCTCTGCTTCATCGGTTAATTTATAATAATAGAGAGGTGATTTACCTGCCCTTCTAGTATTTGTTGTATGTCTTCGAAACTTATCCATAAGCCCTAGGTTAGCCGACATAAACAACTCTATCATAGCCACGCCAACTTCAGTTCCAATAGCCTCAACTTGTTCCTCAACCATTAGCTGTGCTAGTCGTTTCTTCCTAGAATTAACATAGTCTTGACCACGCTTCTTATACTCATACTCTAAGTAGGCGAATAACTTAGGTTCTTGTTCTTGAAATGTATCAAGCATCACATCATTCTTTAAAGACCGTAACAATAAACCAACTAACTGTTGACTAGATGCTGGTCTTTTCATAAGACTGCCTATTATGCTGGCTATAATTAAATAAGCAAGGTCAGCTTCCCGCCCTTTGTAATGAAGTAAAGGCTTTCGCTTGACACTGGCACTGCCCCTAAGCGGACTAGTGAAATACTCTTTAATAACAGTAGTAAGACGGTCAATACCAAGTTTCTGCAAAGCAATACCCTCAGCAGTAAGACCACCTTTACTATTCTCTACTAGGCTAAGGTAGTTTCTTAAAACCTTAGAACGTGCCTCACTTAGCTGTAAGCCTTCAAGTCGTTTCTGTTCTTCTACTAATCTCATTATTTTACCTCCGCTAAACTTAATTCAAATTGCTCCGTAATCCACTCTTCTCTTTGAAGTATGAAGTCATCATCTACTAGTTGAATACGTTTATCAACATAGCCACGACCCTCTATATATTCTATGTTTCCTAACTCTTCTTGCTCTAGTATGTAATCAGTTATTCTACTCATCTCAGTTCTCCTTATTTGTTTACTTATGTATTTGCATTAAATAGTTTCCAGTGTCCATCTAAATCACCAATCATTCTTGCTTTCTGTATCTTTACAATAGATTTACTTGCTCTATGTTTTATCTCACTTACACTCATCAAACCATTAACAGGCTTTAACACCTTAGCCACATCGTTGCCTTTTGTCAAAGTATTACTGAGCCTACACCCAGCAGTAGAATGAAGACAACCTAGGTGCTCAGCTAGTTCTGCTACTGTCCAATAACTACCATCACTTAATAGGTAGGTCTTACCTCCTGATGTGTCTTGTACGCCCTTATAGATGTATGTTGGGTTAGTGCTTCGTACTAGCCTGCTATAAGCAGTAGAACGTGCACATTTAAGCTTTGCCATAACATCTTCAGTTGTAACCGTAGTTCCATCATCCAGCACCCATTCTTTCATCTCTCTTACCGTACCATCTTTATTTAATCCCATTATTCTTCTCCTTATTGTTTAACTTATTAACTATTACAGGCTGTAAAACTTTATTTACATTCTGGTAATGTCTTCCACTGGTTGTGTGCCATATTCTCACACATCTCCATAATCTTACGATACTTACTAGCATTAGCCCCACTAGCGTGATAAGTAAATGCCATACTTCTTAGGTAATTCCTTAGAAACTTCTCATAGCTCATAGGCTTACCTGCTACGTTCTTCATACTACGTAAAGCCTCACGCCGTTTAGTATCTTTCATAAATCTACTGTCCCTGTTAAAATTCATTAGAATAACCACCCAAAACCATCTTCTTCTAGTTCAATATAGCCAAGAAAATCTAGGCGTTTGAGATATTCAGCCATCTTCACGTTCTCATCAGCCAACATCAGGTTCTCTTCCTGTAATTCTGGTATTCTGTGATGTAGTGATGCGTTAGTTAACTTCACTGACACCAATCGCTGTTCTAGTCGTGCTACTTGTTCGCTTAATTTATTCATTCTACACCTCTCAGTTCTTTTAAGTCCTCGTGCATAGCAATCTCACTCTTGAAATTACATACCCACTCGTAACAATCATACATTTGATTTAGCATATCCATTAACTCATCGTGAGTGTAACAGTCAATGCCCCTATCTCCATAGACCGCTTCATATACTTCTTCTATTTG
>Ga0075123_10001714_pt1 | contig 10857 bp, 10 predicted proteins | sample AntAceMetag02UKX_FD_69808 | JGI IMG/M metagenome (GOLD analysis project Ga0075123, IMG submission 69808) | Saline lake microbial communities from Ace Lake, Antarctica - Antarctic Ace Lake Metagenome 02UKX | ecosystem: Environmental > Aquatic > Non-marine Saline and Alkaline > Saline | place... | reverse complement strand
GCTTGGCTGTGGCCTTCGCCACCTTCGAACTGCGCTTGGCGGGCTCCGGTACTTTACTCGAGACGGACTTCTTCTTCTGAACGGAACCCTTGGTGGCGGGTTTGGCCTGCACTTTCTTGCACGCCGGACTCGTTCCTTTGCTGTGCGGTGTCGGCACCGCTCCTTTCGCTGCAACGACGCGTTTGGTTGCTTTCTTCCGAATGCGTTTCGAGGGAACGGGTGGCGAACCGAAGATCGTTTTCCGTATTGCCGTCCCTATGTCGCTCAGGCTTGGGAAATCCATGAATGAGTCGCTCCGAATAACAGTCTTCGATTTTTAGATGCTCGGGGATTGGAACATGCTTGGCGCGTCAAGTTCGGCCTTCGCTTCGCGCAAGGCCTGCTCGTAGTGTGGAAGGACGCGGGTCCGGATGATGTAAACCTGATTCGGTTTGATCCCCAACCGCGAACACAGGCCCGCAACCGCATCGCCCATCGCCAGTCGCTCAAAGACTTGGTACTGCGCAACCGTCACGCGCTTGTCACGCCTCAGCTTGTCCAACGCGACGGCACGACCGATTTCCATGTCGTGGTCCTCCATCAGCTTCTCGATGTCGCCAGTCATGTCGTCGTCGGCCACGTCTATATCCAGCCCATCCTGATTCTTTTGCATATCCGCGCTTGAAGAGGGCCGCACCATCTTCTTCCGAAGGGCGTCGATGCAGCGTCGCCGCGTCGTCGTGGCCAGATAGCTACGGAACTTACGTTTGCCGGGCTGGTACTCGAACTCGCCGATCTGGCGGCTGACGCCTGTCATAACATCGATAACGATGTCTTCCACGTCCTGCTCGTTCATCCGGAGGTTGTGGTTACGGATAAAGGACCACGCCATAGCTCTGACCAGCATGTGGTAACGCTTGTAGAAATCGCCCCACGACTTTTGGTCATCAAGATCCTTGATCCTCCCGAGTAGCGACGCCATCGTCCGCATCGAAGATTCGTCCAAGGTTCCGTCCAAGCAACTCTTCTCTGCAACTTGCTTCTCAGCCATTGGGTCCCCTTTTGTAGGTATTTGCGCTACTCAAGGATTACACCAATACCGGAGGGTTTGTGCAACCTGAAAGAAAGATGCCGATTTCTGAAAGGTCAAGGCTCCGTCCTGCGAACAGGGGGTATACCGATTTGGCAAAGGGCGGACATGGTGTTCGCTCGCCAAGTCCGAAGGAGCATAACGATGAGAAAGACTGAGCAATCCAAGGCCGGTTACGCCTGCGAGCCGCTGGCCGGGTGCGTCTACCACTACGAAGGAGTCAGTGTCCGCAAAGCACGAACCCTGTCGGCTCTCCACGAGCAACCGCACATGATCGAACTGATCGCGACGGTCTCGCCCGGACGCGCCGAGCATCGCATGTACTACTCGCTCGACTTGCCCCAGGCCATTGCCAAGGCGGCGGAGCTGGTGACTCGTATGAGACAGCAGCGCGTCGGAGTACGCCTCTGTGCGGTGCGGCCTGCTACAGACGACGAGACGGAAGTGTTCTTCGCTGAGCTGGCGAAGTACGACGGGAACTCTCCCGCCGGAAACGTTGAACGCGGCCGGCTTTGAAAGGTCGGACGCCCGGCGTACGAACAGAGGGTAGCAAGCAGTGCGAAGAACAACAAAAGATGCAAATCCTGAAAGGTCGGACGCCCGGCGTACGAACAGAGGGTAGCAAGGACAACTCAATGAACCTAATAAACCTGACTCAACCTCGGTCGACTGGCAGCGCGGCAGCCGACCCAACGAGACCACCGCGCCCGTCGACCCCCTTCAGTCCCGAGGGAACCGGTCGAAACTACAACGGGACCCGGCATTCCCCCGCCGACGGGGCAGACGCCGGAACACAGATCGGCAAAACACCAAACAGCCCTGCAACATGGGCGAAGGAAGAGCAAATGCCTATTACAGAAAGCAAAGACGCAATGAATACTGACTCCAACCTCGCCGAGACCGCAAACAACCAAACCGAAAGAACCGAAACCATGAACAGTGATACAAACCCGAACGCATCCAACATCAACAACGCCGCCTCCTCCGGGATCGCGGAGCAAGAGCATGGCATCATGTTCTCTGAAATCAAGATCAGCCCTTGGAACCGCAGCTACGGCATCGCCCACGATGACGAATCGCTGAAGTCCCTTGCGGACGACATCGCGCAGAACGGCCTCTCGAACCCCGTCGGCCTCGTGCCGATGGCTGACAGTTCAGGATACAACCTCCTGGCGGGTGGACGGCGCTTCGAAGCGCTGCGCAAGCTGCGCGGCGACAGCGGCAAGATCCTCGACTCGGAATTCGTCGTCCACAACGGACTGATGGAAACCGACGAGAACTGCCTGTTCGTCGCCCTCGGCGACGACCGTCAGCACTGCAAGTCGTCTCCTCGTGACCAAGCCACGTACGTGGAGCGGCTCCTTGATGAGAAGAAGGTAAACCAGGACAAGCTGGCCAAGATGCTGGGCATGAGCCGTCACAACGTCAACCGCCTCAACCTGCTGGCGAAGAACTTCGAGATCCTGCCGACGACGTGGCTGGAGGACCTGTCGCTGTCTCCGTCCAGTCCGAAGGCGGCGAAGGCAGCCATCAAGCTGGGACACTGGAGCGAGATCGCGAGCTACCTCAAGGATGGGAAGGTGCCGTCTGAGTTGATGCCGATCCTCGACTCCGCACACGCCGAACGCATGTCCACTGCGGCCCTGCGCGTCGAAGTAGCAACAAAGCTGGGTCTCGACCAAGCCAAGCCCAAGAGCAAGGTCGCATCCCTCGAGGAAGGCATCCGAACCATCCAGCGGGCCGTTGACATGCTGGGAGATCTGGCTCCTGCCATGACAGAACTCATGATAGAGACTATCGCGTCACTGAAGGTCAAGTTGGTCGAGGCCAAGGCGGAAGAGGCAGCCAAACGAGCCGCGGATGAGGCAGAGCTGAAGCTCAAAAAGGCGCAAGAAGTCGCCGAAAAGAAAGCGGCCAAACTTCTCAAGGCTCAGCAAGCAGCCGACGAGAGCCGGGAAGCGCTGGAGGCACTGTCCGCAGAGCCTGCTGTAGACGCTGCGGCGTAAGCAACCGCACCGGGGGCGGGACCGTCCCGCCCTCGGGTCTCCCCAGTGAAGAAAGCAAGGAGAACGAAATGAAGAAAGAATTCGGAATCTACATCCCACCTCACGTCTGCCGCGACAAGCGACTGACGCCCGCTACGCGGATTGTTTACGGCCAGATCGCTCAGCTAGCGAAGAAGAAGGGCTACTGCCACGCGCAAAACTTGTTCCTAGCGAAAAGCTGCGGTTTGAATCGCGACACAGTCTCGGGGGCGATCAGTACATTGGCCCAACGTGGACTGGCGACAATCAGTTCGGAGGATGGCGTCCGGCGCATCTGCCCCGTGTTCGAATCCTCTGAACCCCCTGCTGACTGTGGAAATCTTCCGCACGAAACAGCGGTGGGCGATGCGGAACTGGGTACGGGAGATTCCGGGGCCTCTGCGGAAAATGACTTTGCCCTTGCGGAAAACGACCGTGGCCATCTTAAGAGAGTATTAAGTAAGAGTAAAAGTAACGAAGAAGATAGAGAGTCTTCCTCGTTGCTTTTAATTGAAGAGGAGAGAGCTGTAGAGCACAGTAACTCTAAAACAGACTCAGGTGCGTCTGGTAGTCCTGTCTCCTACAACCTGCAGCATGCTAAGGATCTCGTCGCTGAATGGGGACGGCAGGTACTACTACGAGTGGTTCCGAGAATCTGGGAACGCAGGAAGGCTAACGGGGACGAGAATAACATGAAGCTGGGCATGCCGTCCGTCGGCATTCCTAGCCAGAAAGAAATCGACCAAGCAGTTTCGCTGGCGCTGGAGCTTTGGCCCGGCAGTGATCCGGAGATGGCGTTCCGTCAGTTGCTGCGTGCCTGTGCCTGTACGCAGGACCGGTGTGACACCTTACAGCAGTACGCGTATCTCGCAGCGGGTGGCAGCATCACCGTGCGCTCTCTGCTCAGGATCGGTGGTAACGGTGACCCTCTCTCGTTCGCCCGCGACTCGGCAGGTGCAGTGCCACCACCCCCAGTTCTTTCGTTCCCGGGTACGGTAGACGATGCGGCTCTATTGCGGGATCTATCGTACGATGCTTTTAACAATTGGAGTTTCGATCCGTGGCTACCCTGCTGGGTGGAAGCAGCAGGTCGGTTGAAGAGCTTTACGGGAGTTCCGTCCCAATGTTTTATGGCAGCAGCCTTTGATCTTTACGAAAGCGGCGGCAAGACGACCCCGCTGCCGTGGTTTGCCGACAGCTTGTCCGCAGAGTCCCTTGCAGACTTCGCAGAGAAGTACGGGACTGATCGCAGGAACGCTTGGCGCGGTGGCCGTTGCCGGCGGCCCTCGGACCCTCGGAGAGGGGATGACGACAGATACGAGTACCGTTGCGTCGGATGGGACGTAGCCAAGACGGCAGCGCAGGGAAAGACCTCCTTTGAGAGCAAGTCCTGCCTGTTGTGCGCGGCGACAGAGCTGCGCCTGATGCCCGACCTCGTCGAAACCGTACCGTGGGATCGTGGCGCGGAAGCGCTGGTCGGGTTGCTGGAAGAGCTTGCAGCAAGTACAGCGTGTGATGCTCCACCGCATCGCGGTGTGGATTGTGGCCAGCGTGACTGTGCGGTGCCGAGCTATATCCGGTGTCTGCACGGAGTGAAGGAAGGTACGTGGCTCGCAGGAAACTTGTCCGCCAGGAACTGAATCGGGCTTGATGAAAGGTCGGACGCTCGGCGTACGAACAGAGGGTGTAAGGGCAAAGGGGACGCGACAGCGCACGGGTGTGCGCGGCGTCCCCGGCCCGGAAGATAAAGTCGGCAGAAGCCGACAGAAGGAACTAGTGTATGAACATATTCAGACTCGACGATGATCCCGGCGTCGCAGCGCGGTGGCACTGCAACCAGCATGTGGGCAAAATGATGCTTGAAGCGGCTCAGATGCTGTCCTCTGTGCATTGGGCGCACGGATATAGCGGTCCCAACCAACGCGACGATGGCAATGGTCCGTACAAAGCTCACCCGACGGTAAATCGTTGGCTGGGTCCGTACCGGTGGATTGAGCAGTCCATCAATAACTACCGGTGGACAGTGGCTCTTGGAGTCCATTTGGCGAATGAGTGGCAGCTCAGGTACGGCACGGTCCACGGATGTATGACCACCTTGGAGTGGTTGCGCGCTAACGAGCCGTCACTACCCGACGTGGCCGAAACCCCTTTCATTCCGTCCACCCACTACAGAAGCGAAGCGCTGTTCGAAATACCGGGAGATCCTGTGGCAACTTGCCGTCGCTTCTACGCATTTTGGACCGTAGCATTCAGGTCCGGCCCGACAACATGGCCTGCTGGATCCCGGCCTCCCTGGATCGACGAGATACTGAATTCGGAAGAACCGGCGATGCTTGCCGAGATCCTGGAGTTGTTGCGAGATCGCCGTGAGAATACATCCCGGAGGATGGCCAAGCGGCATCCGACGGCGCAGGGAGAACCTAAAACGAGGAAGGCAAGCACCGAGCCCAGTCTCTCCCCGCGACGGCAGAAGCTGAAGAAAGGAGGAAACCATGTAAACGAACGAAAGACCACACAATCAGGGCCGCCACGGCATCAGAAAGTTGGTTAACCAACACGTCGGAGGCGGCAGTCATCCGTTATTGCTCCCGGAGACCCATGCGCACAGGTCGTGCGCGACGGGAGTCACAGAGAAACGTTATGCAGGCACAGTCTGCGGAAGGAGGATTCAATGAACAAGGAAACGTAGCATGAAAGAAGAATCAAAGACGACAGTGGCGCCGGAGTGCGGCGACCTCAATGAGTTGGTCCCGCTGTTTATGGCGGCACCAGTGGATCGCAGGGCGGCGGCGTTCGCGGCCCTGCGGGGCGAAGACGTCCGGAAGGCCGATGATCGGCCAGGCAGCCTGCGGCTGTTCAAGATGGGCGAGGCCGTCAGCCTTACGGGGCTCTCCAGGACCACGCTGTGGCGGGCGATCCGCGACGGCCGCGTCAAGGCAGTCGAGGTACGCCGTGGGTCATTCCGGGTGCCAGAGAACGAGTTGCGCAAACTCGTCGCCGTTAGTTGATACCAATGCCTGTCCTGTGGGTTAGCCGGGGATGTCCCCGGAACTGCAGGGCAGGCGTTCCCTTTTGATGTAGTTCGTCAAGGCGCATGTGCGGTGAGGATCGAACGTCTGGCTTGAAAAGGTCGGCAACGTGCTCCTTCCAAGTGTTGTGTACGCATGTGTACGCAATTGAGTTTGAGCCGCTGGATGCCTGAAACGCACGTTCGGTTTGTGGCTGAATGGGTGCTATTCCATTTTGAAGGCTGGTTCGGGGAGCTTGTGTACGCAATGTGTACGCACATTTGTACGCAATGGACCACCTAGATTCGGCCTGTTTCGCCTTGTTCTGGCCAATCGGAGCTTGTCCGCTTAAAAGAGAAAACCCCCGGATTTCCTAAGAAAACCGGGGGTTTCGTCGTGTTTCAGATGGTAGCGGGGCTTGGATTTGAACCAAGGACCTTCAGGTTATGAGCCTGACGAGCTGCCGGACTGCTCCACCCCGCAATCAAAAATCTTTATATGGCGTACCTGGCAGGAATCGAACCTGCAACCTTCTGATCCGTAGTCAGATGCTCTATCCAATTGAGCTACAGGTACACGCAACACGAGACAAGATACACTAGACCGCCCCTAAAGAGCAAGTGTCTTTTTTCGGCAATAAAAACCCTCCCGGGCCGAAGCTCGGGAGGGTCGTGAATCCACAGGTTCCGTGGAGACGGGAGGATTGCCTCCTAGTCTTCCTTCTTCTCGCCGGGGTTCCATTCCTCGCCGCCGGTTGCGAATGCCTCGTCGAACGCCGAAGCCAGTCCGACGATATTCTGGCCGACGCGCAGCGACTGGTCGCCCTTGTACTCAGGCGGCAGCTCGAAGTCCTCGTCCTCGCCGCCGGTGGCCTTGAGGCTGAGGCCGATGCGGCGCTCGTCGCGGTCGATGCGGACGATGCGGGCTTCGACTTCCTGGCCGGGCTTGAGGGCGTCCTTGACGCGGTCGACATGGTCGTCGCTGATCTGGGAGATGTGGACGAGTCCGTCCACGCCGCCCTCGAGCTCGACGAAGGCCCCGAAAGAGGCGATCTTCGAGACGATACCCTTGACCATCTGGCCCACGGCGTAGCGCGAGGCGATGGTGTTCCAGGGGTCGTCCTGGGCCTGCTTGAGGCCCAGCGAGATGCGCTGGTTGTCGGCGTCGATCTCGAGCACCACGGCTTCGACGTCCTGCCCCTTCTGGAGCATCTCGGTCGGGTGGTTGATCTTGCGCGTCCAAGACATGTCCGAGACGTGGATCATGCCGTCGATGCCATCTTCAAGCTGCACGAAAGCGCCGTAGGAGGTGAAGTTGCGGACCTTGCCCTTGATGCGGGTGCCGACCGGATAGCGATCCTGCACCGTATCCCAGGGGTTGGCTTCCGTCTGACGGATGCCGAGGGCAATCTTCTGCTCCTCCTTGTTGACGTTGAGGACCACGACGTCCACCTCGTCGCCAATGTTGAGCATGTCGGAGGCGCGCGAAACGCGGCGTGTCCAAGAAAACTCGGAGACATGCACCAGACCCTCGATGCCTTCCTCGATCTCGACGAAGGCGCCGTAGGGTACGAGGTTGACGACCTTGCCGCGCAGGCGCGAGCCGGCGGGGTAGCGGTTTTCGATGTCGTCCCAGGGATTGGCCTGGGTCTGCTTAAGGCCGAGGGAGACGCGCTCGCGGTCCAGGTCCACATCGAGGATGACGACCTCGAGTTCCTGGCCGATTTGCACCAGCTCGCTGGGGTGCTTGACGCGGCCCCAGGACATGTCGGTGATGTGCAGCAGGCCGTCGAGACCGTTAAGGTCGACGAACACGCCGAAATCGGTGATGTTCTTGGCGCGGCCGGTGCGGCGCTGGCCCTTCTCGATCGTCTTGAGCAGGTCGCGCTTGCGGTTCGCCTGGCGCTCCTCGATCAGCTCGCGGCGCGAGAGGATGATGTTGCGGCGGTCGTGCGAGATCTTGATGAGCTTGAATTCGTGCGTTTCGCCGATGAACGGGTCGACGTTGTGGACGGGGGTCACGTCGATCTGCGAGCCAGGCAGGAAGGCCTCGACACCATCGACATCCACGATCAGGCCGCCGCGGACACGGCTGCGGATCGTACCTTTAAGAACGCATCCTTCTGCATAGCGCTCCAGCACGGCGTCCCAGCGGATTTTCTCGTCGGCGCGGCGCTTGGAGAGAACGACCATGCCGGCGTCGTTCTCGACTGTCTCGATGAGCACGTCGACTTGGTCGCCCACCTTGACCTGGGTGATGTCCTCGAACTCGTTGGCGGCGACCACGCCCTCGGACTTGCCTCCGACATCCACCAGCACTTCGCCGGGGCGTACTTCAAGGACCATGCCCTTGACGATTGTGTTTTCTTTGACCTGCTTCAGCGAGTCTTCGACAAGGCTGAGCATCTCCAGACGCTTTGGGTCGTCTACTCCGGCATTCTTCTTACGCATTAGGGGGTGAACCATGGGGTTGAGTTAATAAGCACGGCCCTCTTGTAGGGAAACCCCGAGGCTTCCGGGACCGTATCGCTTCACGTACGGGCGGTTCTACACTCCGCCGTGAAACCCTCCACAATTATCATACTTGCCCTGTTCTACGCAATTAAAAAGACTCCAAAATCTGGAAAAATCGCATTTCTCCAAAAACCCTGATTGTCGCGCTTGACAGAACCGCCTCCGTTTTACTAAAGTCTTGCCCCTTGAACCAAGGACCCGGAGGGTGGCTGTGATGGAAGCATATGCTGTGATCGAGACCGGCGGAAAGCAATACCGCGTTATGTCGGGGCAGAAAATCGAAATTGAACGGTTGCCCGTTGAAGCGGGGCAGGACGTGACGCTGGACAAGGTCCTCGCGGTCTCGGACGGCTCTTCGCTCAAGGTGGGCACGCCGTGGGTGGAAGGCGCATCCGTCGTGTTAACGGTCGTGCAGCATTTCCGCGGCAAGAAGGTTGTTAACTTTAAGAAGAAGCGCCGGAAGGGCTATCACCGCAAGGTGGGACACAGGCAGGAGCTTACCCTCGCCGAAGTCAAGTCCGTCGCGTAAACTGATCCGGCACGCAGGAGTTTTTTTTTATGGCTCGCAAGAAATCAGGTATCAACGGGCGCAACAGTTCCGGACAGCGTCTCGGCGTCAAGCGTTTCGCTGGCCAGGTCGTGAGTTCCGGCTCGATCCTCGTGCGTCAGCGCGGCACCAAGTTCCGTCCCGGAACCAACGTGCGCCGCGGCACGGACGACACGCTCTTCACCGTCGTGGACGGCGTGGTCAAGTTCGAGAAGGAAGGTCGCGTCGTCAGCGTCTTCCCCGAAACTGTCCAGGCCGCCGAAACCGTCCAGGCCTAGGATTCCTCCCGGCGGCCTCGGCCTCCCGGAGAACCACCATTGTGAAAACCCGCCACTTTGTCGATACGGTAATTGTCCATACCCGTGGTGGCCGGGGGGGTAATGGCTCCTGTAGTTTCCGACGCGAGAAGTTCGTGCCGCGTGGCGGTCCGGACGGCGGCGACGGCGGTCACGGGGGCTCGGTTTCTTTAAAGGGGGACGAGGATGTCGATTCCCTCGTGTCGCTCTTTTTCGAATCTAGGCTGTTTGCCGGGAACGGCACGTCCGGCGCGGGTCGGGGAATGCACGGCAAGAACGGCCGCGACGTCGAGGCGCTGGTCCCTCTCGGGACGCTGGTGCTGGATCCGGAGACGGGCGAGCAGCTCGGGGACATCACGGCGCACGGCCAGACTCTGGTGATCGCCAAGGGCGGCCGCGGCGGTCTCGGCAATGTACACTGGAAGCGCGCCGACCACCAGGTTCCCTTCGAGCACACGCCGGGCGCGGATGGCGAGGAGCTGGACTTTCGTTTCGACCTGCGCCTGATGGCCGATGCTGGCCTCGTCGGCTTTCCGAGCGCTGGCAAGTCCTCGATCCTGCGCTGCATCACGCGTGCTCGCCCCAAGGTCGCGGCCTACCCCTTCACCACGCTCAATCCGATGATCGGCACGGTGGAGTACCCCGAGCGGTTCGCCAGCCTGCGGGTCGCCGACATCCCCGGGCTGATCGAGGACGCACATCTCGGCGTCGGCCTAGGACACAATTTCCTGCGCCACATCGAGCGCTCCAAGGTTCTCGTCTTCGTGCTGGACATGGCGGGCGTGGACGGGCGCAACCCCTGGGACGACTACCGCATCCTACAGAGGGAACTCGAACTGCGCGACCCCACGCTGCTGGAGCGGCCCCGCATTCTCGTGGCCAACAAGATGGACCTGCCCGAAGCCAAGGCCAACCTAAAGGAGTTCCGCAAGGAGATCGGCGAGAAGCCGCTCGAGGTCTCCACTGTGGACGGCACAGGCCTCGACACGCTGACCAATCGCCTTTTCCGGTTGATCAAGCCCAAGACGCGACCGTTGCGCCGCGCGGCGGAGGACGCCGCCAAGACTCCGATCACCACGGTCGCCAGCTTGAAACGGCCGAGCACCCGCAAGACCGCAGCCGGAAAGACCGAGCCGGTCCTACCCCTTCCGACGAACAAGGGCCGCACGCCTCCTGCGGCACTCGAAGGCCGCGGCGACCACCCCGGAGCCGACGACGTCGTGCCGGAAGCGCGCCTCCGCAAGGCAACCTTCCTAAAGCCCTGACGCGGGCTCGACCCGCGCAACCCTCTCCCCGGCGCGGGCGCACGGCTTTGGAGTGCGGCGAGATCTCGCCGCTTTGGCCGGTCGCAAGCTCTTGCGGCCTAGGGGAAGCCAAGGGTGGTCTGCAAAAGGGCAAGC
>Ga0075123_10001712_pt1 | contig 10863 bp, 7 predicted proteins | sample AntAceMetag02UKX_FD_69808 | JGI IMG/M metagenome (GOLD analysis project Ga0075123, IMG submission 69808) | Saline lake microbial communities from Ace Lake, Antarctica - Antarctic Ace Lake Metagenome 02UKX | ecosystem: Environmental > Aquatic > Non-marine Saline and Alkaline > Saline | place... | reverse complement strand
GGATAAACTAGACAAGCTTTCAGAGAAAGATTGGCGTGCATACGCGCTTGAGATCGGATTGTCTGCAGACAAGGTGGATGGCTTGTTGAGCCTTCTGAGTAATCAGGACCTCTGGCAGGATTCTGATGAATTGGTTGAGTTCTTTGATCTGATCCAGACATTTGGCGTTGCAGATTATGTGGCATATAACCCAAAGGTGATCCGCGGCTTGGATTATTACACCGGCACCGTTTTTGAAGCCTTTGAATTGGGCGGTCAATCGCGGGCGATATTAGGCGGCGGGCGTTATGACAACCTGGTGGCGGATGTGGGGGGGATGCGGATGCCAGGTGTGGGCTTTGCGATGGGGGATGTGGTCATGGAATTGGTGCTGCGGGATGCGGGTGTGATCCCGGAGCGGTTGGGCAACAAACCCCAGGTCATCGTAACCCTGTTTGACGAAGCCGTTCTGGCTGAAACCATGCGGGCCGCGGCAGAGATCCGTGAGGCTGGATTCCGGACGGTGGTTTACCCTGAGCCGGACAAACTCGGGAAGCAGTTAAAATATGCTGACAGGTTGGATATCCCTGTGGCTGTAATTCTGGGGCCGGATGAGCTGGCGGATGGAAAAGCAGCAGTCAAGAACTTAAAAACACGCGAGCAGGTGACCATTGATCGGGTGGAATTAGCAGTGCAAATCGAAAAATTCTTGCAAAGCAATAATTGATATGATAGAATCAGGTTTGTTAATATGGTGCCTGTGGCTTAATGGTTAAAGCGCCGCACTGTGGATGCGGATACTGTGGGTTCGAGTCCCATCAGGCACCCAAAAAGAGAAAAGCCCGCAAGGGCTTTTTTAATAGCCTTCCTGATGGACCGTTCAGTTGCGATACGTTTTTATTCGGCGGAAGATTTCTGAAAGCTTGAACAGAAATGAGTAAAAGCATTTATAATTTAAACCACCTGCTAAAAAGTGTCCGCCGGTCCCGTGGGAAGCAGGACTATTTATGAAGTTGGTCTGACTTTGTGAGAACTGGCCCTTCCGCATGATCCAGTTCCGCCCACGAGCAGGTAACGCAAACCGTTGGGCGAAAACCCAACATAAACAATAAAGGAGGATTGACATGCCAGATTTTGGATCGCCATTTTCAGGGTTGGCAAACGATAGGAAGCTCACTGATGAGGAACTCATCAGAGCCGTTCGATTCTTGGTGGCGGCAGAGTATGAAGCCACACAAATGTATATGCAACTTGCGGAGTCAACTAAAAACAAACTCGCTATTGAAGTGCTCAAGGACATTGCAGACGAGGAACGCGTCCACGCCGGGGAGTTCTTGCGATTACTCCGTGAGCTTGACCCCGATGAAGAAAAGTTCTATGCGGAGGGAGCAACAGAAGTGGATGAAATGATCGTGAAAATGAAGTAACAAGTCTGAAAGAGTTTTCGATGCGGAGGCCTTGGGGTCGACCCCCATCAGGCTCCCTTGAGAGAAAATCAAAAAATCCCCAGGATTGGGGATTTTTTGATTCATAAGTCCCTTTCTAAGCAAAGGGTATCTCATCATATTGGGAGAGAAACTTACTACGAAAAGGTCAACGTTTGAATGAATGCATCGATAATAAAAGAACTCGCGCTTACAAGAGCAGGATCTTTTTCTGTGGACCTGGATTCCTTGTACTCAAGTATGTAAGTATGAATGTTAGGGGAAATACCATCGCGCAGATATTTCTTGGCAGAATCCTCAATAACCACCTTAACTTTGTAGATTCGTGGTCTAGCTAACGGGGTTCACTTAAAAGAATGAGTGTGTATTCGATATCATTTTCAAAGTGTGATGTAGAAATCATTTTTATGAAAATTATTTAAGATTCCACATTCTTTTGGAAAGCCTGATCAATGGAAGCGGATATATACATTTGTGATCCATGTAACCCAGGGCTGACATTGACCCATCCCAGTACTTGTGGCATAATTTAATTGTTGAAAATTGTGATCGTCATGCACAGATGGAAACGAGTACCCAGCCCTCTGACTATTAGCGATCCCGGATTTTGGTGAAAGCCGGGAAGCCATGACTGAGGAAAATCATTCCGGAGCAGCAATCTGAACATCCAAATGGGAAAAGTAAGTGCGCCAGAGTCATTCTCTGTTATCAAAATGCGGTTCTGTTCACATTGTGACGCAATCGACTGAGGTGTTCACAGTACTGTGAAAACCAGGGTGGTACCGCGGGTATATTACTCGTCCCTGACCCGGGACGAGTATTTTTGATTAATCTATACGGAGGATCTATGTTTGAACCTGTATCGTCAAGATTAAACATTAATCTTATGGAAAATGAGATATTGAGGTTTTGGCAAAAGAAGGATATTTTCCACCAATCCATGGAAAGCCGGGAAGGTGGACCAGAGTATGTCTTCTTTGAAGGCCCGCCAACTGCAAACGGGAAGCCTGGTGTACATCATGTCCTAGCGCGCGTATTCAAGGATATGTTCCCGCGTTATAAATGTATGAATGGCTACCATGTTTCACGGCGTGGCGGCTGGGATACGCATGGTTTGCCAGTGGAAATTGAAGTTGAGAAACGCCTTGGATTCACCAATAAACAAGATATCGAAGATTACGGTATCGCAAAGTTCAATGAGCTATGTAGGGATTCCGTTTTTACCTATATTAAAGAATGGGAAAAACTTACTGACCGGATAGGATATTGGGTTGATCTGGACGATGCATACATTACCTATAAAAATTCCTATATCGAATCAGTCTGGTGGCTCCTCAAATCCATCTGGGATAAAGGTCTGCTTTATCAAGGGTTTAAAGTTGTCCCATATTGCCCGCGGTGCGGAACGCCCCTTTCAGATCACGAGGTTGCCCAGGGATATGCGCAGGCGATAGATCCTTCGTTATTTGTACGTATGCCTCTCGCTGATGAGGAGAATACCTCACTGCTGGTATGGACGACCACACCCTGGACGCTTCCCGGAAATGTCGCGGTAGCAGCGCACCCAGAGATGGAGTATGTAAAGGTCGAATTAGAAAATGGGGGTAGTGAAGAATATTTGATCCTGGCGAAATCTCTGCTTGAACATGCCTTGGGTGACAGGGATTATAAAATCGTGAAGACATATAAAGGGAAGCAACTCAAAGGCAAGAAGTATCTCCCGCTCTTCACCTTCCTTCCAGTTGAGAAGGACGCGCATTATATCGTGATGGCGGATTTTGTCACCACTGAAGACGGCACCGGTCTGGTGCATATTGCACCTGCGTTCGGCGCGGATGACATGCAAATGGCAATTGACAACGACCTGCCCATTTTGATGACGGTCAACGACAGCGGACGGTTCAAGAATGATGTCCGCCCCTGGGCAGGGATGTGGGTGAAAGATGCTGATCCGCAGATTGTCAAGGACCTTGACCAGCGTGGCTTATTGTTCGAGATAGGCACCTATGAGCATATCTATCCTTTCTGCTGGCGCTGTGATACACCTTTACTGTACTGTGCCCGACCGACCTGGTTTATCCGCACGAGCGAATTAAAAGACCGCCTGGTCGAATTGAACGAGAACGTCAACTGGTATCCGGATTACATCAAGCATGGCCGGTTTGGCAACTGGCTTGAAAACAACATTGATTGGGCACTGGGGCGTGAGCGGTATTGGGGGACACCGCTTCCGGTTTGGGAATGTGAGAATTGCCGCAACCAGGTTTGTGTGGGCTCTGTTGAAGAGCTGAGTAAGTATGCTGGCAAGGATCTGAGTGACCTTGATCTGCACCGACCCTATGTGGACAATGTCCATCTTGAATGCCCTGAATGTCACGGCAGGATGAACCGGGTTCCTGAGCTGATTGATGTGTGGTTTGATTCAGGGTCAATGCCGGTAGGGCAGTGGCATTACCCATTTGAAAACGTAGACACATTTAAAAAACAGTTCCCTGCGGATTTCATCTGTGAGGCGGTTGACCAAACCCGCGGCTGGTTCTATACCCTGCACGCGATCAGCACACTTGTGTTTGACAGCCACTGCTTCAATAACGTCATCTGCCTGGGATTGATCCTCGATAAGGATGGACATAAGATGTCTAAATCCAAGGGGAACGTGGTGGAACCTTGGGATGTAATCGACAAACACGGCGCAGATGCGTTGCGCTGGTATTTGTACACAGCGGGACCTCCAGGGCAGGAACGGCGTTTCTCAGAAGATCTGGTCGGAGATGTCGTTCGGAATCTCACACTCACCTTGTGGAACACCTATTCATTCTTCGTGACATACGCCAACCTGGATGAATGGACCCCAGATGGAACGGTGAAACCTGAATACAGCGACTTGGATAAGTGGCTGCTCTCATCACTGCATACCCTCATCCGGGATGTAACCCAAGCTTTCGAGAATTATGATGTCCCAGCTGCGACGCGACCGATCGAGAAATTCGTTGACCAGCTTTCCAACTGGTACCTGCGCAGATCCCGTCGACGGTATTGGAAGACCGAATCAGATTCCGATAAATCCGCTGCATATGCGACTCTGTATGAGGCGCTCAAAGCCCTGTCCTTCCTGCTGGCGCCAACCATGCCATTCATCGCGGAACAGCTTTATCAGAACCTGGTCCGCAAGGTCAACCCTGACGCGCCGATCTCTGTTCATCTGGCGCAATGGCCGAAATTTAACCCTGATTTGATTAATGAGAAACTCAATCAGGATATGGCGACAGTGATGAAATTGGCGTCATTAGGGCATGCCGCCCGAAACTCTGAGAATTTGAAAGTCCGACAACCTCTCGCAGAGGCGGCTTTTGTGATCGGCAACGCACAGGAGCAATGTGTTGTCTCAGATTATGCAGACCTGCTTGAAGATGAATTGAACGTCAAATCTGTGAGCCTGTTGGGGAGCGCAAGCGAAGCCGTGAGCTTCAGCTTGAACCCGCTGCCGAAACAGCTGGGACAGCGTTTTAAGGCGCAATATCCGCAAGTCCGTAAAACCCTACTTGAGCTTCCAGCGGATCAATCTGCCCGGAAACTGCTTGATGGAGAGATGCTTTCTATTAATGTTGCTGGGGAAGATTTTGAGATTTCCCCAGATGAAGTGGAGGTTCGGGCAGAGGCAAAAGAAGGTTTTGCTGTTGCCTCTGAAGGGGCTTACCTTGCTGCCCTGGTTACGGAATTAACGCCAGATTTGGTCAATGAAGGGCTTGTCCGGGAATTTGTCCGGCGGGTACAATCACTCAGGAAAGATGCAGACCTTGACATCGCGGATAGAATCCATTTATTCTATTCAGCATCTGAACACCTGGCCAAAGCGATAGATGACTTTGTGAGTTATATCGCCGAAGAGACATTGGCGAGGGAGATGACAAAGGGCGTGATTCCAGAGAACCTGCCATTCTTACAGGATGAATTCGATGGCGAATCAGTCCGGATCTGCATTGAAAAAATCTGAGGACATTGGGAGATTCAATTGAAGAAGTTCATTAAAATTTACTGGTTGCTGTTCACCGTAGCAGGGTTGATTATTACCCTTGACCAGATCAGCAAAGCTGTTGTACGTGCGAACATTCCTTTTTATGGAGAATGGATGCCGGTAGAATGGCTGGCGACTTATTTCCGGTTCGTCTATTGGGAAAATACCGGGGCTGCTTTTGGACTTTTCCAATCCGGTGGTCTTATTTTTGCTGTCCTTGCCGTGGTCATCTCTATCTTTATCATCTATTATTACCCCCAGATACCTCTGAATGAGACGCTTACAAGGATTGCGATGGCGATGCAGATGGGGGGGGCACTCGGTAACCTTATTGATCGGATCGTGTTCGGACCGGTGACCGATTTCATCGCTGTTGGTGAGTTCCCGGTCTTCAACATTGCTGACTCAAGCATCACAATCGGCGTTGGGTTATTAATCCTATCCCTCTGGATCAATGAGCGCCGTGATAAAAAAAGTGCGTTGAACCTGGATGAGCTTGCTTCCAAGGAAGCGGAATCCTCTAAAGAGAACCTATGAAACAGAAAGAATACCAAATTTTGGTCCAACCGGGAGAGGATGTCCGGATAGATAAATATCTGTCGGATCAATTACCGGAAATCTCGCGAACCCGGGTCAAAAGACTGATTGAAAATGGGTATGTAAATCTGGATGGATTGGCTGTCGAAAAGGGGGGAACAAAGATTAAACCAGGGCAAACCATTACTGTCCTGGTTCCCGATGATGAAGTTGATAGTCTAGTCCCGGAAGACATTCCGCTTGACATCCTCTTTGAAAATGCGGATGTACTCGTCTTGAATAAAGCAGCAGGGATGGTCGTTCACCCTGGTGCTGGCAATTCTTCGAGGACCCTTGTGAACGCACTGCTGGCATATTATCCACCTATACGCAGCGTTGGTGAGGTTGACCGCCCGGGTGTTGTCCACCGTTTGGATAAGGAGACATCGGGTGTCCTGATCTTCGCCAAGACGGATAAAGCGTATAAATGGTTGGTGAAACAGTTCAAATCTCGCGACATGCAGAAGACGTATCTGGCACTTGTTGACGGCGCTCCACCGACGCCCACAGGACGAATTGAAGCCCCCATTGAACGGGATCACAATATCCGCACTAAGATGGCTGTAGGGCTGTGGGGGCAGGGTAAGCCCGCTGTCAGTGAATACTATACAATGGAACGGTTTAAAAACCAAACCTATCTGGAAGTCCATCTCATCACCGGGAGGACGCACCAAATCCGCGTCCATTTGAGTTATATTGGCGTCCCGGTCGTTGGAGATACGCTGTATGGACACCGGAATCAGAGCATTGAAATGAGTGGATTCTTCCTGCATGCTAAATCATTGTCGATCAAACTGTTCGGCGAGCGTGCGCCACGCAGCTTTGAAGCACCGCTGCCAGCCGAGTTGGAAAATATCCTGTCAGAGATCCGAAGGATTGAAAGGAAAACCGGATGAAGTGGATTGATCTCCGATCAGATACCGTAACTCTGCCGACTGAAAAGATGCGCAGGGCGATGGCAAACGCAGAACTTGGGGACGATGTTTACGGTGAGGACCCGACGGTAAATCGCTTGCAGGTGATGTCCGCCGAGCGGATGGGGAAGGAAGCAGGATTGTTGATCCCTTCCGGAACCATGGGAAATCTGGCAGCGGTTCTCACACACTGCACCCGAGGAGATGAAGCGATCATGGGTGATTGTGCCCATACTTTTATTTATGAAGGGGGTGGGGTAGCGGCGTTGGGCGGTGTCAACCCACATACCATTCCAAACCAACCGGATGGGACGCTTTCCATTGAGGATATAAACCATGCCGTCAGGGCAGACGACCCACACTTTCCGAAATCACGCCTGCTGATCCTTGAAAATACGCAGAATAAATGCGGCGGTATGTCCATTTCCCGAGAATACATGCTGGAAGCCACTGATGCAGCCCATGCTGCAGGATTAGCGGTGCACCTTGACGGCGCAAGGATTTTCAACGCGGCTGTTGACCAGGGTCTGTCGGCTTATGCGCTGGCGGATATGGTTGATTCTGTGACTTTTTGCCTGAGCAAGGGTTTATGCGCCCCGGTTGGGTCGGTTTTATGCGGTTCCCATGAATTTATTGCAAAAGCAAACCGGATCAGGAAGCAGTTGGGCGGCGGAATGCGCCAGGCTGGTGTATTGGCTGCTGCCGGGATCGTGGCACTGGACGAGATGGTGGATCGGTTGGCTGACGACCATCAACACGCAAGGGAGCTGGCAATAGGACTATCTGAGCTCCCGGGGATCCTTATTGATAAGGGGTCGCCGAATACGAATATGGTCTATCTGAAATTAGACTCATCCCTGGGGATTGATGCTGAGACATGTGCTAAGAAATTAATGGCATTGGGTATCAAGGTTGGAACAACGGGTCCGCGCCATTTCCGTCTGGTATGTCATTACTGGGTCAAAGATGAAGATATCTCTGAGATCATTGACGCTTTTGCAACGGTCATCAACTCAATCTGATGGTCAGGACAGTCGATATGGATATGTAGCCTGGTCACCCCCCTTTAACCTCATCATTTATCCTTACACAGTATAATTCCTTAGAAAATCTGCATTTGCTCAGGAGTGATAATGTTAATTGTTCTATCTGATCTGCACCTTTCTGAAGCGCAATCCACTCAAATTGGCGGGATGCGTTTCAATAGGAATTTACCTGCAGAGACGTACCAAATCTATTTTACCGAGATCAACCAGGCAGCGCTTGCCAATCATATCAAGAAGATTGATTTCGTCCTGGCAGGTGATATCCTCGAACTTTCACGCTCCGCCTATTGGTTGAAAGGGTCTGATCGTCCGTATCAGGATAACGATTCAATAACAGAAGGGTCAGAGGCTGAAAGAACCCTGCTGAAGATAATTGACGCTATCTGCGCGGAAGAGCGAGTTGCTGAGACCATTCAATTATTCCGTACACTCAGCGAACGTTTTGATTGTGAAGTCACCCTGCACTATATTCTAGGGAATCATGACCGACTGGTAAATGCCACGCCAGCGATCCGGCGCAAGGTGCGTGAAGTATTTGGGCTAGAAGGGGAGGATCAACTTTTTAAGCATAGATACCTATTCAAAGATGCTCTCGATCAACCCCTTTGCTTGGTCCGTCACGGTCATGAGTATGACCCGATGAATTTCGCGGTCAATACGCATGAGATGGAAACAATCCCAACGGATTTTTCTGAAGATATCTATGGAAAATCTTGCCTGGGGGATATTGTCACGATCGAGATTGGTGCTGCTTTACCATGGTACTTTGTTGAGGAATATGGGGACGACGCGATCCTTCATAATCCAACACTGATGGCGGTCTATGAACGGTTGATGGCTTTTGATGATGTCCGCCCAACGACTGCGCTCCTGGCTTTTCTCTTTTCAACACCGGGTGTGAAAAAGAGACAAACCTGGGAGTTGATGAAGCCTTGTTTGGAAAAGGCACTTGATGCGATCTCGGATAATGAAGTCCTGTCCGAGATGATCCAGGAAGCCTCGAGCTTGCGGAAAAGCCAGCGGCTTTTACTTGAAGGCATCTTGGATTTGGACCTGATCAATAATGGCGTGCCTTACTGGATGGTCAAGCAAATAATGAAAAAAGTGTCCAAGAAAATCAAATTAAATTCTCAAACCAGGTGGGCGAAACGTGAAGCATTGTTACGCAATCTGAATTCTGGATGTAAATGTGTTGTCAGTGGACATACGCACTTCCCTGAAGTATCATTGGTATCATCGGTGAAAGGGGATGAGCGGTATTACATAAATACCGGGACGTGGCGGAATATCATCACCGCCACGAAGAATTTTAGGGACTTCGGAATGCTTGAATCAATGACAAAGGTGTTCATCTATGCACCTTCAGAAAGAGCCGAGTCTGCTGTGGAATCGCCCTGGTCATTTCAATATCTCAGTGGCGTTAGCTTCGGCAATCACCGGTCTTTCTAGAATACAGGATTAATGGCTTTGTTGCGTTCATTTTTCAAACGGTCTCTTGACCGTCAAGACTTCATCACGGTCGTTTCAGGCTTGCCCCGTTCCGGCACTTCCATGATGATGTCTGCGTTAAAGGCTGGCGGATTGACGCTGCTTACGGATGAGATCAGGACAGCGGATGCTAACAATCCGAAAGGATATCTTGAATATGAGCGTGTTAAACGGCTTCCCGAAGGCGACACTGAATGGCTGAAAGAAGCTCGGGGGAAGGTTGTTAAAGTCATTTCACCGCTGCTGGCATATTTCCCGGATAAGTATTCCTATAAAGTCATCTTTATGGAGAGAGAACTAAATGAGATCCTCTCTTCACAGGCACGGATGTTGGAACAGGCCGGAAAACAGAACCAACGATCAAGCTCGGATGAAGAGGTCAGGATATCGTATCAACGGCACCTGGAGGATGTCCAGGCCTGGCTTGCAGACCAGGATAGGATGGATACCCTATATGTCAGTTATAATAGAATTCTGCGTCAGCCGCTGAAGGTCTTTCGGGAAGTAGGACGGTTCCTCAATGGCCGGGTATCACCAAAGCTGATGACGCAGGTTGTGGACGAAAACTTATACAGGGAACGTAATTAAAACTCATAATGATGAAGGATTTTGTGAACAACTACAATAAAAAGAATGTCATTCTGGTGGTGTTGGATACCCATCGGTTTGACCGTCTAGGCTCCTACGGCTATGCGCGACCAACATCGCCGAATCTGGATGATTTTGCTTCTGAGAGCCTATTCTTTGAACGGGCGATTGCACCGGGGCAGTGGACCATTCCCTCACACGCGTCAATGTTCAGCGGCGAAGTACCCTCCGTTCATGGAACCGTTCAGGCTGATGATGTCCTGCCAAAAGAATTTGAAACCCTTGCAGCGCGCCTTTCGAAAAGGGGAGTCAAGACAACCGGGTTCTGTAATAATCCACTGGTTGGCGTCCTGCAGAATGGCTTTAAACGGGGATTCAACCACTTCTATAACTATTGCGGCGTGGTTCCCTCGACACCTCAAAAAGAGATAGATGATCTCTGGAAGCCATTTCGCAAGCTCTGGATGAAATACACACAACTCCTCAGGCGTCTTTCCTATCCTATACAAAATACATTTGCGTCACCAAACGAATTTTTCCTCGGTGCTCTGAGACCGTTCTTTGTGCCCATGTGGACTCGAGCAGGCAACTTTAAAGGGAATACAGAACGATCAATCAATGAAACAACTGCATTCATCAGGGAAATTGAGGAAAAGAATACCGGTGGGCATTTTGTCTTCTTGAACCTTATGGAAACGCACCTGCCGTACACTCCGCCGGATACCTATATAAAAAAGTTCGTGCCTTATTTCTATGAAACGCCGGAAGCCCACCAATTCATGCATGCGTTCAACAGGAAAGCGATGCAGTGG
>Ga0075123_10001699_pt1 | contig 10906 bp, 9 predicted proteins | sample AntAceMetag02UKX_FD_69808 | JGI IMG/M metagenome (GOLD analysis project Ga0075123, IMG submission 69808) | Saline lake microbial communities from Ace Lake, Antarctica - Antarctic Ace Lake Metagenome 02UKX | ecosystem: Environmental > Aquatic > Non-marine Saline and Alkaline > Saline | place... | reverse complement strand
GCTACGGGCGCTTTCTCTTTTTCAGGCAATGCCGCTAACGGCACAGTACAAATAGAACCACGATATCGCCTCAAGAAAAATTGACTTCACTATCTATTCTTTTGATTCCTTTTCGTCAAGGATTATTTCAGATTTTTTTCCCGGATTCCAGGCCAGAATTCGGTTTTCAGATGGCACGCGGCATGGTGCCCGCTCCCTCTGTCATCGAGGGAAGGTGTCACCGTCTCGCAGATGTCCATGCGGTACCGGCACCGGGGATGAAACGAACATCCGGAGGGCGGATCTGTCGGGCTGGGTATGCCGCCGCCGAGCGGTATCCGGTCCTTTTTGTGTGTAGGGTCGGGGATGGGGATGGCGGACAGGAGGGCCTGCGTGTAGGGGTGAAGAGGTCTGCTGTAAAGGGATTTCTTGTCCGCGAGTTCCACGATCTTCCCGAGGTACATGACGGCGATTCGGTCGCTTATGTGTTCGACGACGCTCAGGTCATGGCTGATGAACAGATAGGTGAGGTCAAAGTCCTTCTGCAGGTCTTTCAGGAGGTTGAGTATCTGTGCCTGTATCGAGACGTCCAGTGCCGAGACGGGCTCGTCGGCAATGATAAGTTCAGGATTGAGAGAGAGTGCCCGTGCTATGCCGATGCGCTGTCTCTGCCCGCCGCTGAACTCGTGGGGGTACCGCCCCATCTGCTCCCTGCTGAGGCCCACAATTTCCATCAGATTGGCAACCCTGTCCCCTTTTTTTGGCCCCCGGGGCAGGTTGTGTATGATCAGGGGCTCTCCCACGATGGCCCCCGCGCTCATCCTTGGGTTCAGGGATGAGTACGGGTCCTGGAATATCAGCTGTATCTTTCTGCGAAAGGTCTTTAGCTCTTTGCGGGAATAGGTTGTGATATCTTCGCCATTGAAGGTGATCTTCCCGGCGGTCGGTTCCTCGAGCCGGGTGATGAGGCGGCCGAGCGTGGTCTTTCCGCATCCCGATTCGCCCACCAGTCCCAGTGTTTCTCCCTTGAAGATCTGCAGATCCACACCGTCAACGGCCCGTGCCATCTTTTTTTTGCCCGAGAAAAGACCGCCCCGAACGGGAAAGTATTTTTTCAGTCCTTCAATCTGTAGTAAGGCTGAATTCATCGGCGCTGATCCTTGCATTTCATTCGTATTTCCAGCATCGCACTTGGTGGCCGGGAGAGCGCTCCACCAGCCGCGGTTCTTTTTCGGTACATATCTCCATGACGTCTGGGCACCGGTTCCGGAAACTGCACCCCGAGGGGAGTTCATACAGGTTGGGGACGGTCCCGGGTATCGCGGTGAGATACCCGTCTTTTTTTGTGGCTCTCTTCGGCGTCGATTCCATGAGCCCTCTGGTGTACGGGTGGAGGGGCGTGGAGAAAAGGTCGAGAACACTGCAGTATTCAACCACTTTACCCGTGTACATCACGGCGACATGTTGTGCCATCTGCGCGACCACCCCCAGATCGTGGGTTATCAGTATGACCGACGTTCCCACCTCGTCTTTGAGCTTGTTTATCAGATCGATAATCTGCGCCTGGATGGTTACATCGAGTGCCGTCGTTGGCTCATCGGCGAGCATCAGTTCGGGATTGCAGGCGAGCGCCATGGCTATCATAATCCGCTGGCGCATCCCGCCGCTCATCTGATGGGGATAGCTCCTAAGTGTGTCTCGTGTGGGGGAGAGGCCGACGAGCCGGAGCATATCGAGAGCGCGGTCAAGCGCCTTTTCTTCCGAAAGGCCCTCGTGGAGTTTGATCACCTCGGAGATTTGATCTCCCACCTTCAGGACGGGGTTGAGGGAGTTCATCGGCTCCTGGAATATCATGGATATGTCGTTTCCCCGGAGCTTGCGGATCTCGTCCTCGTCGAGGCCGAGCAAATCGGTCCCCTTGAAGAGGATCTGTCCCCCCACAATGCGGCCGGGCGGGGTCGGTATTAGTCTCATGATGGAGAGGGCGAGGACGGTCTTGCCGCACCCCGATTCGCCGACGATGCCCAGTGTATCCCCCTTGTCGACAGAGATGTCCACGCCGTCGACGGCCTTGACCGTGCCGTTTCGTGTCGCAAAGTGTGTCTTCAGACCTTGTATGTCAAGGATGTGAGACATGTGAAGTCTAGCCCCGATCCATCAGGAATTGCGCGAGAAGCCGTACGCCTATGCCGGACGCGCCCTTAGGGATATACGGCCTGTCTGTTGACAGGAGTGCGGGTCCGGCGATGTCGAGATGTACCCACGGGCAGTCACCCGCGAACCTTTTGAGGAACAAGGCCGCGGTTATGGTGCCTCCTGCCCGTGTCCCGACATTCTTGATGTCCGCCACGTCACTCTTAATCAGTTCATTGTATTCGTGCCAGAGGGGGAGTTCCCATATCATCTCGCCCGTGGCATCCGAGGCGGCTGATAACCGCTTTTTCAGGTCTTCATCCGTTCCCATCATGCCGGCGAGATTATCGCCCAATGCCACAACGCAGGCCCCGGTCAGCGTGGCCATATCGATTATTGCCGCCGGATTGTATCTGCCCGCGAAGGTAAGCGCGTCCGCCAGAATCAGGCGTCCCTCGGCGTCGGTGTTCTTGATCTCTACTGTCAGACCGGACATGGTCTTCAGTATGTCTCCCGGTTTGTAAGCCCTCCCGCCTGGGAGATTTTCCGTTGCGGGGACTATGGCTACCACGTTCAGGGGCAGCTTCAGGTCGGCAGCCGCCTTGATTGTGGCGATCACCGCAGCGCCCCCGGCCATATCCGATTTCATTTCATCCATCTTTTCGGAGGGCTTGATGGAGATCCCCCCGCTGTCAAAGGTGATCCCCTTGCCGACCAGGACCACGGGGGGGGTGCCTTTCCCCCCGCCGTTGTATTGCAGTGTTATCAGCCGCGCTTCTTCGGCGCTCCCCCTCGCCACGCCGAGGAGGGCGTTCATACCCAGCTTTTCCATGGCGGCCTCATTCAGCGCCTCGAATGTGAGGTGTGCCTCTTTGGCGATGGCATTGGCCCGGTCCGCCAGGATGGAGGGCGTCATATCGTTGGGTGGCGTGGAGACGAGATCCCTCGCGCAGTAAACCGCCCGTGAGATGATCTGTGCCGTTTGTGCGTTTTTCTTGATCTCTTCAAGGTGTTCGGGCCGGTCCTCCACGATAATACATTCCGTAATCTCTCCCTTTTTGTCCTCTTCGAGGGTCTTGTAAGGGGTGAAACGGTACAGGCCCAGCAGGGCGCCTTCGGCGGCGGCGCGCGCCATGTCCCCGATGGCAAATTTCGTCTCGCCGAAGTCGAGGGATACAGCCATTTGCGTTATGTTAAGGCCCCGTATCTTCTGGGCCGCCTTTGAGAATACTCCCCGCAGCTTTTCAAGGTCGAACTCCTCCTTCGCGCCGAGACCGGCGATCAGTATCCTCTTGCCGGGGATCGATCCTCTGGTGTACACGACAGAAGAGGTGTACAGCTTCCCCTCAAAATCCCCTCCGTCGATCAGCTCGCCGATAATACCGTTACATTGTTCATCGAGGAAACGGGCCGCCCCCTCCGGTGCCTTGTTTCCCTCAAAATGTCCTACAAGTAGTACCTCGCAGTCAAAATCCGCGAGAGATTCTTTTGTTACGGTGATATTCATCTGTGCCTCCTGAAAGTGTCATATGCCCGGGGAAGATAGCACATGGATGTGAAATGTCAATGCGCAGAGTGCGGTATTCACGGCAGTCGCACTCTTTCAAAATAATATTCTTTTCGAGCGCTTTGTCTCGGAGTCCTTGGAATCTTTTTCGATGGAATCTATTTCTTCCTTGATTTTCCCGGTCATTTCACTACCGGGGGGGAAGAAGGGCTGGGCCGCCTTGAAGTGGAAGAGCGCGCTCTTGAACTTGCGCTCCTTCTTAAAGAAGATGCCAAAATGATAGTGGGATTCTCCCCGCATATTGACCTTTCCGTAGATCATCGCCAGGCTATGGTGGACCTGGATGTCATCCGGGTTATTCTTCAGGCATTCCTTGTAGAGATCGAGAGCGATCCTATAATCTCCGGTGTCGGCGTATACCCTTCCCAGGTACAGAATCGTGTCGGTGTCTTCCCTGTCCGCGCGATAGGCCCTTCGGAGAGCGTCTTTCGCGTCTGCCACTTTCCCGAGATTATAATAGCCGATACCCAGGTCGCGGAGGATGTTGGCATCGTCAGGGGAGAGCGACAGTGCCTTGTGAAAGTTTGCAAATGATTTAGATGTCCTGCCAAGCTTCCCCTGTATGACCGCAAGGCCATAGAGGGCATCCGTGTTGTTGGGGTCTTTTTTCAGCGCGGTTTGAAAATATCTGATGCCGGAATCAGGATCCTCCCTGTCAATGACCAGTATGGCCTGTATCCTTCCCAGTTTTCCTATGATGCTCTTGGTCCCTCTTCTCTTATATTTTGTCTGAAGCAGTCCGTCAAGATACCGTATTCTGTCCCCTGTTCCTGGGTGTGTCAGAAAATATGAAGGGACGGAATTCGAGTAAAACTCGTACTGTCTCATGATCTTCAGAAAGTTCAACATTCCCTCGCCATCATACCCCGTTTGGGTCAGGTATAACATTCCGAGACGGTCGGCCTCCTCTTCATGCTCTCTGCTGTATTTGAGACTGAGGGTGGCCGTTGTCGCTGAGGAGAAGCCTATTGCTGCGGCAGTCAGATCGCCTCCACCAAGAAAGGCGCTGGCAATGACCGCCGCAAGGGTTGCCACGCCCATCTTCTGCGAACTCTCGATCATCTGAGCTATGTGCCTGGCCTTTATATGTCCTATTTCGTGCGCCAGTACACCGGCGAGCTGATTCTCGTCTTCGGTAAGCTCTATGAGACCCCTGTAGACATAGACGTAGCCTCCTGGAGTTGCAAAGGCGTTGATCCCCCGGCTGTCAATGACGGAAAAGGTGAAGTTGAAGTAGGATTGATCACCGTGCGAAAGGAGCAGACGCCCTATCTTTTCGATATAGCTGTTTACCTTTGGGTCTTTTACAAAAGCCCCTTTGTCTTTCAATTTTTCGTAAAACTCTTTCCCCAGTTTTTTTTCATCTTGTATGGTGAAAGAGGCGACCGATACGCCCACTGACGCGTGGAGATACAGGAGGACGACGCAGGTGGCGAGTATCTTTAGTATGCTGCTGTGGTGGGCTATTCTCATGGTATCCTGTGATACGGAGGCCTTTCCGGGGTTTTGGATAGCACGGTGACTTCGCGGGGTAAAAGTCGCCAATGGCAGTAGTAATGGCCGCTATGATAAGTGAATCCTCCCCATAAGTCAACGCGGGAGGGACGTTTCCATCCCGGACGCGGGGGAATCTTTTAACGCAATACCACAAACCATGGATATATTTTCGGATTGTGCCCCTCGTTCGGATCCGCTGCGATGAAGCGGGTCTGCACGTTCGACAGATTCTTAGGCTTGCTATTTTATTTTCAGTATGTTAGACAGAAAAACTTATCACAATTTTAGAAAAACGTCAGGGGGTATTTATCAATGGTTAACGAAGGTAACTTAACAACTGAACCAGAAAAACAAGAAGTAGAAAGTGTTGAGGAGGTGGCGGCGCCGCAGAAAGAGGAAGAGGGTATGAGTTTTGTGGAGCTCTACGAACAGAGCCTGCAGGACGTGGCTATCGGCAAAGTCGTCATAGGAAAGATCGTCCAGATAAATGAGGACGTGGCGATGGTCGATGTCGGCTACAAGACGGAAGGGCGTCTTTATCTGAGAGAGGTTACTGACAGTGACGGTAATATAACGATCTCTGTGGGTGATGATATCGAAGTTCTCGTGGATGGGAAAAAAGATGCCGAGCTGATACTCTCGAAAGAGAAGGCCTCCCGGATAAAAATATGGGACGATGTCGTAAAGGCATATGACCAGAATGAGACCATACCGGGCACGATCGTACAAAAGGTAAAGGGCGGCCTTTCGGTCGATATCGGATTCCCGGCCTTTCTTCCCGGTTCCCAGGTCAGTACGCACCCCGTAAAGGATCTTGACAGGTATGTCGGGGAGACCATGGATTTCCAGATTCTGAAATACGACAGAAAACGGAACAACGTTGTCCTGTCCAGAAAAGCCATACTGGAAATTGAGAGAGCGGAGCAGAAGAAAAAGACCCTTGAGACTTTGGAAGAAGGCAAAGTAATAGAAGGAATAGTAAAAAATATAACAGATTACGGTTTGTTTATAGATCTAGGTGGAATAGACGGACTGCTGCACATTACCGATATGTCGTGGGGAAGAATACGGCATCCTTCGGAGAATTTCTCCAGAGACGAAACGATAACCGTTAAGGTTCTCAGCTTTGACAGGGAGAAAGAAAGGGTGTCGCTGGGTATCAAGCAGCTGACTGAAAATCCGTGGGAGTTGATCACTGAAAAATATCCCGTCGAATCCATTGTGGAGGGGAAGGTTGTGAGTCTCATGGATTATGGGGCCTTCATCGAACTGGAACCGGGAGTCGAAGGGCTTGTGCATGTCTCAGAGATGTTCTGGACCAAGAAGGTGCGGCATCCCTCCAAGATGTTGTCTGTCGGTGATGTTGTAAATGTAATGGTCCTGGAGGTGAATCCTGAAAACAGGAGGATATCGCTTGGTCTCAAGCAGACAATGACCAATCCGTGGGTGGAACTGAGCGAAAAATATCCCGAAGGAACCGTTATAAAGGGCGAGATACGGAATATTACGGACTTTGGTATCTTTGTTGGGATTGAAGAAGATATTGACGGTCTGTTGCATGTGTCTGATATTTCTTGGAAAAAGCGAATAAAGCATCCGTCGGATTTATATCAGAAGGGCCAGGAAATTGAAGCGATGGTCCTTGGGATTGATATCGAAGCGGAGAAATTTTCCCTCGGAATAAAACAGCTCGAAGAAAACCCATGGGAGGCCCTTGCAACTCGATATGCCCCCGGTTCTATTATTACCGGCAAGGTGACGAATATTACTGATTTCGGTATCTTTGTCGAAATAGAAGAGGGTGTGGAGGGTCTGGTTCATATCTCTGAGATAAGCCATGAGAGGGTTAATTCTGCCAGAGACCTGCATTCTGTCGGGGATATTGTGTCAGCTGCCGTGAAGAACGTTGATGTCGCCAATCACAAGATAGGCCTGAGCATCAAAGATTCCGAGAAGACCTCCGACAAGACGTCTCAGAAACAGTACCTGAATAACAGGGAAAAGGTTGTTTCAAACCTTGGTGATATGCTGGCAGGCATAAAGCTCTGATCATAGAGGGTTAATGAAAAGACATCCAGTCATCTTGGGGTTTCTTCTTCTTGCGATTATCGGTTTGTTCTTTTTTCTGATCCTTCGCCTGTTTGTTTCCTCTGGAGACGGACCGCGAGGGTTCTCCTTCAAAGACAAGATCGGTGTTGTGTTGATAGAAGGTGTCTTGCGCGATTCGAGGGACGCGATCCGGCAGCTGGATAAATATGAGAGGGATAGTGGTATCAAGGCGATTGTCCTGCGTATTAATTCGCCCGGTGGAGCGGTGGTTCCTTCTCAGGAGATATATGACAAAGTCCTGCACGTAAAAAAATTCAAAAAAGTTGTTGTTTCAATGGGATCGGTTGCGGCATCGGGTGGATACTATATAGCCTGTGCCGCTGACCGGATCATTGCCAATCCCGGAACGATAACCGGAAGCATCGGGGTTATCATACAATTTTCTCAAATAGAAGACCTGCTGAAAAAGGTGGGGCTGAAGGCCACCGTTGTCAAGGCGGGCAGATATAAGGATGTGGGGTCTCCGGTACGCGAAATGACGTCCGCCGAGAGGGCCCTTATCCAGGGTGTCATTGATGATATCCACGACCAGTTCATTGAGGCCGTGGTATCAAACAGGGGCATTCCCAGAAAAGAGTTGGAACATATTGCCGATGCGCGGATATTCACCGGCAGACAGGCCCTTGAGGTGGGTCTCGTCGACAGTCTCGGCAATATGGACAGTGCGATCGATACGGCGGCCGGGCTCGCGGGGATAGAGGGCAAACCCGACGTTGTCTACCCCGAGAAGGAACGAAAGAGTCTGCTTCGATATATCACGAGTGAGACCATCTCCTCCATCACAGAAGAACTCAGGGGGAGCGGTTCCGGTATCGATTACCTGTATAAACCGGGGTACGGGATGTGAGCTCTATATAACAGATTGAATTGTCATCCGAGTTTATTATGAAATACAATACGATACTACTTACGAAGGAAAAGGGATATACCATTCTGACCCTGAATCGACCGGGCGAGATGAATGCGCTTTCAGTGGAGATGAGGCGTGAGCTGCTACACTCTTTCGGCCGGCTGGAGGAAGACGATTCCGTCAGGGCCGTTATCCTCACCGGGGGTGATGATGTGTTTTCCGCCGGTATTGATCTTGAGGAAGTGTCCACCCTGGAAAGCCACAAGTTTGAAGATTATTCGAAGGTCATGATTGAGAGTCTTCAGAAGATCTACGCGTTCAGGAAGCCTGTTATTGCTGCGGTAAGCGGTATAGCCCTCGGAGGGGGATTCAATCTGGTCACCGTGTGCGATATCGTTATTGCGTCTGAGACGGCGATATTCGGGCATCCGGAACTGAAGTTTGGTCTTAATCCGTTATTTGACCCGCTCAGACGAATGGTTGGAACCGCCAAGGCAAAAGAGATTGCCATGCTGGGCGAGCCTATCGGAGCACAGGAAGCCCTCCGGATCGGTCTTGTGAACAAGGTATTTTCCCCGGATACGTTCATGAAGGAAGCACGGTCAGTCGCAGGCGCAATCTCTCAGAGGCCAGCCAGGGCCGTCGAAGCGGTAAAAAAGATATCCGATATCGTCCCGCGCCTTGATAAAGACACGGCGCTGGAATATGAATTTGAGGTCTCCGCGCTCCTTTTTTCAAGGGCGGAGATACGGGATCACATGAGAAAATTTCTCGACAATCTCAAGTCGAGAAAAAAGGGGTAGGTTATTAGTAAGTTAGAAGTTATTTTCTGCGGTTTTTTCGCAGGGAATAATTTCGTTGACGCATTAGTAATATAGAAGTTGCTTTCTCGTAGAAAGCAACTTCTATATCGCACTTATCCCCTTTAGTGGGACCTATCCCGTTTATCGGGGCTAGTCAAGACCTTTCATTGTCGCAAAGTCGATCAACTGGTCTTTTCTCTTCTTGTGCTGCAGTTTTTTGAGGGCCTTTGCCTCTATCTGTCGTATCCGTTCCCTGGTAACGCCCATCATTTCGCCGACTTCTTCGAGTGTAAAGGGGCCATAGTTACAGGCAACCCAGGTGCAGTTGCAGAAAGTCTCATTCTTTAACCACCACTCGCAGACCGTATCCTGACACGGTTCCGTTATGAATTCACCTGTATTTTTGCATACATATAAAGCTGACATCTATTTCCCCTCTCGGTTATGACTACATTTTTTTAAAAGAGATTATAAAGGGAGGCTCACCCGGTCCCCTTAAAACCTTCGTATTATAATAGCCGCTTATGTCGGTTTGTCAATAGCAGGCTTGGCAAATAATTCACCAGAAGGCACAGAGCAAGAGAGCTTTTACCTTCTACAGGAGTGTGCGCGCCATTGTAAAGATAACCTTTCTGCGGGGTGGCGATGCATTTTTATACATAAATTCCTTGACAGGGTTACAGGCTTCTGGTAGGTGGCAGTCGATCCGCTTGGATCCATTGTTTATGGACTGGGACGGAAGAGAGCCAGGGCATTATTACGAGCAATTTCAAGGCCTCCCGTTTCAGAGCGGAGAGGCCTTTTTTGTGAGGGAATTGCCGCTGTATGAAAGTTATTGAGACAGTACGCGACATGCAGGATTTTTCAGAGGACCTCAGACTCCGGGGCAAAAGGATCGCCTTTGTCCCTACCATGGGGTATCTGCATGACGGACATCTGAGGTTGATGGAAGAAGGGAAAAGGCGGGGCGACTGTCTGGTAACCAGCATATATGTCAATCCAACGCAGTTTGGCCCGGGTGAAGATCTGGACAAGTATCCCAGGGATTTTGCGAGGGATGAACGCCTTTCAAAAGATGTCGGTGTGGATGTTATCTTCTATCCCTCGAACCCACAGATGTATCCCAAGCAGTACCATACCTATGTTACCGTTGAAGATATAACCACAAATCTTTGTGGCTTGACGCGGCCAACCCATTTCAGGGGAGTGGCCACCGTCTGCGCGAAGCTGTTCAATATCGTCAAACCCCACGTCACCATCTTTGGAAGAAAGGATTTCCAACAACTGGCCGTGATAAAGAGAATGGTGGCCGATCTCAACATGGATATTGAGGTTATCGGGATACCGACGGTCAGGGAACCGGATGGTCTTGCCATGAGTTCCCGGAATGCGTACCTGAAAGAGGGGGCGCGTGAATCCGCGCTGAGCCTGAGCCGTTCACTCAGACGTGCCGCGAACCTGTATAACCGGGGTGAACGGAATGCCGGCGTGATACTGCAAGAGGTGAAGGACTTTATCGAGAAACAGCCTGACACCAAAATCGATTATGTCAAGATATGTGATACCGAAACCATGGCGGATGTTGAATCCGCTGAAGAAAAAAGATCTGTACTGGCCCTGGCTGTCTGGGTGGGCACGCCACGGCTTATAGATAATTATGTGTTTGGAGAAACTATTTAGGCAGGTGAAACGATGCAGAGAACGATGCTGAAATCAAAACTTCACAGGGCGGTTGTTACCGATGCCGATCTCCACTATGAGGGAAGCATAACCATTGACAAGGATCTTATGGATGCGGCTGATCTCCTCCCGTATGAACAGGTTGACATATACAATGTGTCAAACGGCGAGAGATTTTCCACCTATGTAATCAAGGGTCCCCGAGGATCCGGTGTTATCTGTCTGAACGGGGCTGCGGCACGAAAGGCTTCGAGAAATGACCTTATCATTATAGCGAGCTATGTGCAG
>Ga0075123_10001696_pt1 | contig 10912 bp, 6 predicted proteins | sample AntAceMetag02UKX_FD_69808 | JGI IMG/M metagenome (GOLD analysis project Ga0075123, IMG submission 69808) | Saline lake microbial communities from Ace Lake, Antarctica - Antarctic Ace Lake Metagenome 02UKX | ecosystem: Environmental > Aquatic > Non-marine Saline and Alkaline > Saline | place... | reverse complement strand
CGTTTTTCCTACATAATGTTTCTCAAACATGCTATCAAATAATTCTTCAATATCTTCTCTTGCCTCACTATCTCTATTTTGACTAATTCCAACAACTGTTTGTTTTCTTGTTCTATTTTTTCTTTTTTCTTTAGTAGTCCATCCCTCAGAAACATAGTATCCAACCATTTTACAATAGTCATAAATAGAATATTCTTCTTCTCCTATCTGAACAGAATTTTGATATTCTCCTACATACCCATCAACTGCCCCTATAAACCTAGCTCTTGGTCTTATATCTTCTGCTCTTGTGAATTTGTAATCTTTAGAATCTCTTTTAGCACTCCACATCCTGTGATTAGGCGTTACTAAAATATCAATTTTATCTGTGTTAAAATGAACCATCTCTCCTTCATAGTCATAAACCATTTTCTTATAAGGAAGATGATATTCTATTTTTTTAGTGTCTGGATTATAACAAGCTATCTTGTCTTTTTTAGGATCTATATCTTCATAATTTTTAAAGCCAGAATCACAAAGCGTTGTGGTATCAGCACTTAGACAAGTATAACCAGCCATTTCGCCGTTCAGAATAGCTTGGTTAAGCATTAAGCCATCTAATATCTCTTTTCCAATTTGGTCTAATTCTTGAGTTATATTATGTATCTTACCCGTATTACCTTGAATAGTTATCTTCCCATTTCTTCTGGTGACTATCCAACTATTAGGGACTTTTACACAATAAACTTTACCTGAATATTCACTCTTCTTTATGTTATTTTTACGAATAGTAAAAGGAGTAGTTTTTCTTCTTTCTGACCAGTACAACCTATAAATTTCTTTTCTATTTCTATATTTTTTATGATCATGGATACTTGTAGTTGTGAAATAACCCAATTTAAGACAAATTTCAGAAAAATCTTCTGCAAGGTATGAAGAGGTAGTTGAATATCTGTATCTCGGCATTTCTGCATCTTCCCTTATATCCCCATCTCCATTCATCATAGCTTCATATATAATTCTTAATTTATCTTTTGGCAAATTTTTAATCCATTTAGGAATTCTTTTATTAGAAGAATGAGTACCAAATTCATATGCTAAATATCTCGCTATTTTAACATTATTTATAATAAAATCATACGAATCATGTTCTCTCCTACTGTCTATGTGTGTAGAATAAGAGGGGGACACTAATGAAACACTTTGTTTCATATCTTCTAGATAAGGACTTTGACTTCCTTGTGCTATAGCACATGCTTGAATTTGTTTTTCTTTTGAAAGATTTCTATTTCTTTCTGTTTTTACGCTACCTTCACTAATATAATATCCTACAAATTCTAGATATTCATCTAATGTTAAATGAGATAATGGACTTTCTTCATAAGGTAGTATTTCAGGAAATTCTCCTTGCCACTTCATAGTAGAAACAAAATTATCATTATGTTTTACATCTTGTGAATATACTTCTTGCAAAACTCCGTTTCTTTCCACTAACATTCTATGATTAGGGGTAACCATAATATCTACAGATTTTGCATCAAAATGGAACATCTTCATAAGGAAATTAGATTCAAAATCATATTCATGATACTCAGTAGGAAATTGGTACTGCATAAAACCATTCTTTTGGTTATATGTAGCTACTTTTTCATCTTTATCTAAGTTGTTAAAATATCTCCAACCATTCTCTGTAAGTATCTCTGTTTTTGCGTCATGACAGGCCCCGTACCACTCATATTCAAAAGCATTATGAGTAACAATGGTTAGATTAGGATCATTAGTAACAGCAGACAATTGATTTACAACATCTTGAAGATCTGTATCTGTTGCAGGTCTATCTTTATCTCCTACCTTTACTACCCTTACAGGAAGAATCAATCTTTCTGCAACAATCCAGTTTGCTGTCATAAGTTTTGTTTTATATGCTAAAGTAGTAAATAATCTTTGAAGTAATGAAGTACCAAAAGTACCATAGTCACTAGCATTATGTTTAAGATGACTTATACATCTATCAGATAACGGTATTGGTTGACCTGTAGAAATAAGATCTATAAGAGATTGCGGTAATTGTTCATAAATAGTTTTTGGTTCTTTTCTTGTAACTATCATCTTCAAATCTTCATCTGGAATCAGATAATACTCAGGATTACTAGCAATAGGATTATCTTTTACATCAATATAATCTGGATTCATTAATTTCATTGACTTAAAGCTACCATCAGGATGATTACACAATTCTCCATTTACTCTACCAGTTCCCCCACAATGAGGACACGAGATCTCTAAGAAAGGAAAAACATCTCCTAATAAGAAATATTCATGGCTTATGTTATTTAATTTTTCCGCCAGTTCGATATTATCAACTAACTTTTCATAATATCTCAGAACTTTTTTAGATTTGCACTCTAATTTAAAACCATTCATAGAAAAATTTGAATTATGAACCGCAATTCTATTCACCACATAGCTACTTTTATCTGAGATTGTTAAATCATATACATCTCCATTATAATAATAAGGTTTTATACTTTTAATTTTTCTATATATATATTTCCCCTTAGCAAAATATGGAGTATTTCGTATTTTATTTTCGTCTATACTATTATCATAATACTTAATTGTTATATCTTTAAATAAATCGCAAGACCTTCTAGATATTCTAACATTATAGATAGTTTGTCTATTATATTTTTCTAATCTTGTAGAGGTATAAGAATATTCAATCCCTAAATTATCACAGATGTTAGCTATTTGTTCACAAAGCTTCCGAGCAACTCCCACCCCCTGAAATCCATTATTTTTATTAAAACAACCGTCTCCATCCATAAACCCAGCTAAAACATGTAATAAATTTTCCTTTTTCCATCTTAAAACAATATTAGCAAACATTTTATTACCGTATTTAGCTGTGCCAGGACATAAACCTATTAAATCATTTACAATATCTTGCCCAAAAATTTTTATCTCTATTCTACCGCATTTTTCTACCTCTCGAATTACCACTTTCTTTCCAGGATATACTTTTCTAATTTTATCTTTTAATTGCACAGCTAAAGTGTCGATCTCTGCCATCGATAAAACAAATACAACTCCATTAAAATATTCTGAAGTATATCCTTTTTTCGAAGTATGTTTATAAGGGATTCCGCATCCTTCTGCTGCGTATAAACCTAAAATCCATGCGAAATCATTATCAACTGTATATTTTTCATCATATTCATAATTACATGGAGTTAAAACATAATCTCCTTTTTGTAAATTTTCGGCAGGAACAAATCTAATTTTACCATTCTTTTCTGTAAGAATATCATGGCCCCTTGTTACTTTTAAAGTGCCGATATTTATCCCTGATATATCTATTTTCAACATATCTTCATTCGTCTCTCTTTTATGTACTTCCTCCACATAATTTACTGTTCCATCGTGAGAACGTACACTATCTCCTTCTTTAATTGAACTGATAACCTTTTGAGAACCGTCCATCATCAGAACCTGAGTATTTGGTTCAAAACAATAAAAATCTACTCCAGCAGCTACTTTAGGTTCATTCATATAATAAAAACGAGACCATTGCATCATTTCTCTTCTACGACTTGGTATCTGCCAATTCTGAGGTGTATGCAATGGTGAGAAGAACATAGGTTGAGTCCAAACTACTGAAGCTCCTGATCCTGCAAATTGAGCATTTTTAGTAAGAGGTGTCCTCGCTGTACGGGTGGTTGGAAGATTACCTCCCATATTTCCAGTTTTAACACCAGAAGAAATTCCCCCTGATGCCTGCGATATTCTTCTTTTGTTCTCAGGTGAATTATCTGGTAGATTAAATTTTATTGCCATATTCTATCCTTTTTGATATACCCTATCCATCAATAGCAAGATCTTCACAAGATTTTAAGACCTCATCTTTGAAATCGACATTTTTCTTTTTATTCAACAAGTTTTTTGGATCAAGACATTGATTAAATGGCTTAGAGACATGCACATCTTTTAGTATTTTTTTATCCTTTTTTGCATCATCTTGTTTTTTAGATCTACTTGCCAGTTGAGTAATAGGACTAACAAATCTATCTTTATTAGTTCCTAATGGAGATGGTTTTTCTCCTCTCTCTGGGACTCTTCTTTGATACGGTTGTCCTTTTTCTATGTTGGTATGACCACAATTAGGACATACCTTATCATTTTCATTTAGAGTAGCACCACACCATTCGCATCTTGTAATAGGTGGTGTTGGATCTTTTTCTCCTGGTAATTTTAAAGGCTTAAGTTCTTTTATCTCTCTGAGAGGCTTAAGTTGTGCTTTTTTATCTAAGAAAGAAGCATAGGTATAAAGACCTATGCTTTCTCTAATTTCGTTCAGTCTTTCTTTAACTTCTTTTTTTTCTCTTCCTTCGGGTAAACTCCTAAGTTGTTGTTCTAGATATCCTGCTTCTTCTTCTTTTTTTGAGCTACTTAACTTTTTTTTTTCTGGGCTTCTTTCCAGTTAAACGGCTTAGATTTATCTATAGATCCCTCTATATTCCCTGCTGCTCTAGCTGCTTGTAATCTTGATTCTGTATTACCATACTCCGGTAAAACAGGTCTTCTTATTTGACCAGGTTTTAATTGATAATTACTTGATTCAGGAATATTTTTATCTACTTCAAATCTCTTTTGTATATAACCCCCTACCCAATTACCTTCTTTATCTCTGTACGGACGATAATATTTATCCATAATATTATTACGCCATATCGTTTCATAATCTATATTCCATACATCCCCAACCACCAAACCGAAACCCTTATTACGTTCTATGATATGCCAATCTGAAACAGGTTGTCCATAGAACGGATCTATTCTTGTCTGACCAGGTCCCCATAAAAGAGTATTATCTAGTGTTTTATGTTGTGCAAACTTTTTAAGGTTAAATAATCTGGCTGAACTTTTTTTTCTATGGCTTATATATTTTTCCGCCAGCTTCTTTATCTCATCATTAATTTTACTAAATTGTTTGAAAGTAGCAGGAATAGCATTATCCTCTTTAAGTTGCTCGGGCATAAGATCATATATCTGCCCAGCTTTTCTTTCTAGCTGCCTATCTGTCATCATCGGTTCATCCATAGAATCATAAAAATCCTCTATCATTTCTTTAACTGTATCTACTCTACCCGTACCATCATCTACTCCTGAAATAAAATTAATAGCTTCCGCTATATTTGTTCCATTTTGCAACCATTCTCGAACATCAGCACCATCTGAAAATTTTCTGTTTGTATTCCCCTCATCTGTCATCTCAAGTTGGTCGCCCATTAATTCAGGTGTATCATTAAGGCTCATTGGATCCATTGGAGGCATTGCTTCTTGGGATCTTTTTAAATTAAAAGATTTCACTATTTTCTTTGATTGTCCTTTTATAGGAGTAATAACCATAGGTTGTCCTTCTTCCATATTCTGTGTTGGTGGTATCGTTTGTTGCATCATTTGCTGCTTCTCTAAAACTTCTTGTAACTCAGGAACAACAGTTTGTGCATCCTGAAGAGTCACCCCTAAATCAGATAGTTGTTGATTAAACTGTAACATAGCATCTGGAGAATCTTGAGGAGAAAGATTCTGAATAGCACCTATATTCTCCATAATTAGATTTCTTACACTATTAACATCATATGTTGTAAGTTGTGCTTGTTTATATTTTTTTAAATTAAAACTCATTCATTTCCCCTATTTGAATAAATTATCAAATAACTTTCTGATTATCTTTTTAGAAGAAGATCCCTTGTTATTATCTCTCCAAGAGATATCTTGCTGAGACGCTCTTGTAGAAACATCTTCTGAAACCTGTTCTCCAGCAGTTTTTTCTTGTAATCTCTCGAAATCGGCAGTATCAAATATACTAATAGTATTAGAAAGAGCTTTATAATTGCTCCCCTCAAAACTATTTAAGGACGAAACAGAAGATGCTTTTCTCTGTTCTGTTTTACTAATAGCCTCGGCCATATCATCCATATGCTGCTTCTCTGCATCCCTTTTATTAGTTAATATTTGTTCTTTTTCTTGCAAAGTTTTTTCTTTGTTATCTATACTTATTTTTGCAGTTTTGTTATTATCCCAAATCGTATTAGAACTTTCACTCTTTACAAATTTACTTGGTCCTCCTTCGTCTTTTATTTTACCCGTTCTGGCAGAAAAAATATTATGAACTGTCATTAATCCATTATCTTTATTGTTTAGTTTTTTAGATTTTTGTTCTTCTGCAATTTGATTTAAAGTTTTTGCAGGAAGTTCTGAAGATTGTTTAGAAATACCTTCTATTTTCTCCTCATTTAAAAACTGTATTTTATGTTGATCCGACATTCTTTGAATAGCCATTCTTAATCTCCCTTTTCTCTTGTTAATATCTTAACAACTTTTTCTTTAGCTTCTTTAATAAGTTCTTTAAAAGTTCTTTCTGCAACTCTTTTAGACTGTGCCCCTTTTTGTTTTGAAACAGATGGTTTACCATAAACCTCATCTAGACTATCTCTGATAACATTACCGTCATCTGGATCTGTCATCTTTTCTGAGGTAAATTTAATAGTCCACTTACCATCCGATCTTTCTGCCCCATTAAAATTCAAAGCAAATATACGATTGATTTCGTTAGCTATTTCTTTTAAATCTTCGTTTTCTATGGTATCAGATATACCACTTTCATTAGGATATTTCTTATCGGGAATTTCTATTTGAATATCTTTAACTCCCTCAGGAGAAACTGTCTCTCTCACAAATTTAGGTTTAAATTCCTGTAATCTTCTACCAGGATAGCCATAACTTTCTAACTTACTAAAGACATAATTAGTCAATGTCTTTTCTTTAGGAGCAGGAGTATCATCAGTACTATTTGTTATATCATTATCTCCTATATCTTTTTGCCCATCTGTCACATCTTCATCAAGTGCTTCCTCCGTTTGAAAATCGGGATTCATTGATGGTTCAGATGGTTCAGATGGTTCAGATGGTTCAAGTGACATAGATCCTCCTTCATACCCTTCCGATAAAGGTGAAGAAAAAGTCTGTGCAACCATTACTCTTGTTTTGCCAACCGGGACAATGGCCATAATAAAACTCCGTACAAACTATGATTATTTATCTGCTATCATCGCATTGGCATATCCTTCACCAAAGAGTTTCGTCCAATACTTCTTTAAGAACCCTTTACTCTTAGCATCAAGATTAGCCACTTTTACAAACTTAATCGTTGAAGAAGCCGTACTATCCTTATCCTTATCCTTATCCTTATCTTCATCTTTATCTTCATGAGGACATTTTTCTCCACGTTCTTTTCTTTTTCCTATCCCCTTTTCTTTATCTTGAAGAGATCCCCCAAAAGGACCAGTCCCATCACGTTTACCACGCTCATCTTTACCGGCAACTTTGTTATCACTGTCCTTGTCCTTGTCCTTATCCTTACCCTTGTCCTTGTCCTTGTCCTTTTCTTCCTCTTCTCCTTTTTTGCTCTTGAATTGATGTTTTTTAAGAGCTTCTGGCAATTCTCCCGCTTCTTTAACTTCAGCCTCTCCCTCGGCTTCTTTTCCGTCTAAAACCTTAGGATCATTAGTCAATTTACCTTCTGCTTCAGGTTGTCCTGATGAATCTGCCTCATCCTTTTCCTTTGCTGCCTTAGGAGATTCACTACCTTCTGATTCTCCCTCTTTTTTAGCACTTGGACCTGCCTTAGGCATAGTTGTTGATTCTCCTGTTTGATGCAAAGGCTCAACATCAAGCTGCCCCGATGAATCCGCTTCATCTTGCTCTGCGGTCTTAACAACTTCTTTCACTGAAGCTGTTTTGACTGCTTTAGAGGCTTTGAAATCATTAACAAAGTCTTCGAAAGTCTTTGTCTTACCAGTACTAATACGATTTGTTATAAGCTGCATAATATAAATCTCCTATCTAAAACTAAACGGTTTTAATTCTTAACATATTTAACTTATTTCTCTATTTATTATTTTATCCCTTTTTATTTTTATCACTTAACCTCTTTTGTGGACGATGCTGCTGCAGATAATTGATTTATTTTTTTATCTACAAATGTTTTTATTGGTATTAGAGTCTGTAAATTATTAGGAAGTTGACTAATAAGGTCTAATATCTTTGGATCTATACCCCTTGTCCCCTGATCGCCTATACCTTGTCCCTCACCTCTCCCAACACCAGGTGATACACCAGCTCCTGCTGCCTGTCCTGCATCTGATGATGCTTGACCTCCTGCATCTCCTAATCCTAAATCAGACGATGCATTTGCACCCGACACAACTCCTTGCAGATTTGTAGATAAGTCTTGTAAACTCGTTCTCACAAATTCTCTTTGCTCTTGTCCCTTTGATAATGTTCTTAATTCGGAACCCTTACCGATAAACCCTTGTAACAAAGGAATAGCACCTTGGATATAAGAAGAAATCTCTGGATCTTGTGTTTTAGTAGCAAATCCTGTTAAATCCTTAACTAATCCAGATACATCTTTTACAAAATTAGAATATTCTCTATTTATATCTCCATATACACTCGTAGATACTGGTGCTGCTGGTGCTGCTGCTGATGCTGCTGCTGGTGCTGCTGGTGGTGCTGCTGGTGCTGCTGGTGCTGCTGCTGGTGCTGCTGGTGCTACTGCTGGTGCTACTGCTGGTACTGCTGGTGCAAACCTACCTCGTTCTCCACGCTGATCCCATCGTTGAGTTACTTTTTCAACTCTCGTACCTTTTCCCGCTTCTATAACTATAGTTCTTGAACTTGTTACCGCCTGTTGGGGAGCTGCTTGTTGTGGAGATGCCTGTTGTGGAGATGCCTGTTGTGGAGATGCGACTGCTTGTGGATTAGCCATTTCAGCACCCATATTAAGAGTATTTAACATCTTATTCGCTCTATCTATAACATCTTGAATCTTTTTAACTATATCGCTTTTCTTCCCTTTGCCGGTCCACCAACGACCTATTGCCTTTCCGGCATTTTCAAAAGGGGTTCCAAGCCCTCTTAACCAACTACCTTGATTATTACCTTTAAATTGAGCCTCTTTTAACATTTCTGCTGAAGCATCTGTAAGTTCTTGTCCCACTTCTGGGAATCCGCTTTCAACAAGAGAAGAACCAAGACTACTTAATGAAACACATTCGTCTATTATTCTCTCTCCTAATTTCTGAGACTCTTCTTCAATAGTTATGTATATAGATTCGGGTAAAGAATTACCCTCTTTCCTCCTTTCGCCCACTTTATTGGCAAATGATCTATTCCAAGCAGATATTTCATTTTTACCTAACTTTATTCCATCTCCGCCCCTAGAAGCATATTTTTCCCACCCACTATCATTATTATTAATAGCCTTAAGATATTCATCCCAACAATCCATCCATACTTCTTGTGCAGCTTTATTAGGTTCTGTTGTTCTTTTCTGCCTATAACAATTGTCCCAACATCTTCTATTTCTTAGCCAATAACCCTGAGCACCAACATACTGTGCTGTCTTAACTTCTTTTAAAGTTTTGATCGAGTCATGAACTATATCAGCACTCTTTATGAGTCCCCTCGCTTTAAGTGTACTTGCTATTTTACTTAATTTATTAGATGTATTTTTCATACTTGTCATCCTTATCGTGGATTTAGGCATTATTCTCATTCTTTGCTTAAATTTCTTATCGCTAACAGTAACATTCTGTATATTTTTAACTATAAAAGATCTTATTTCTCTAACTGATCTATCAAAAGTAACAACTATTAAATTACCATTACCCGCTTGATACATATAGTGAGGTTCTATTATCCTCGTAATAGATGCTCCTACGGGCAACCCTATTTCTCTTTTTAATTTTCTACCCCTACTTTTTCTCTTACCCTGAGTTAGATAGTCTATTTTTAAGACTCTATTCTCTTTTATAGCCCAATCTAACTCATCTTGAGTATTAGCAAATTCGGGCACATCCTCTTCTTCAGGAACTACCTCTTCTACCATTTGTTCAGCTATCGGTTGATCTTCTTCAACATGGTTATCGGCTAAAAATTCAGGTATTTCGTCTTCTTTTACAACTGATAAATTTTCCGGATTCTCATTCTTATAATCCGAAAAAAAGGGTTCTTCATTAACATAGTCATTATAATCATTTACTGCTTGCTCATCTAATACGTCATACAACCCCTCAGGAAGGGTTTTTTGACTTACTATCTTCCTATTCCTTACTTCATATATCTTCATTAAGTTTAATTAAACAAAAAATAATAAAATCCTTGATTTATTTATCTTCATCCTCGAATTTTATTATTTTACTTAATCTTGCTAGATTAAAAGGAGGGATAGTTATATCTCCAAGTTCTGAGAGATCAATAGGTTCAAAATCTACCTCAATCTCTTCTTCTAATAAACTTCCAAACTCTTCCCTAAAATCTTTTGACTTATCGGGAAGAACAGTATACATATTATTGACATCCGTCTCTCCATTAGAATATTTCTTAACTAACTTAATTCTCTGTTGTTCAACCATGTTATTTTCTTCTAATAATTTTTTCACTAATTTAGCAAATTTATAAGATAATTTTATAGGAAGTTCTTTTTTTGTAATAGCTCTTAAATCTTCTTCTATAAATCTTATCTCTCCAAGTATTAATTTCATAACAAACCTCTAAACAAATTTAACATATATGTCTTCTTTATCTTGTATTAAATCGATATTATCTCCTACATCGATTTTATTTTTTTGGAAAAAATCATAATTAGCTTCTATAGCCGCAGTACAATCTACATCACTCGTAACAGATTTGGTGGAAAAAGGACTAATATAATCTATCTTTTTTATAATCTTATTAGAATCTACAAAAGCAATAGCTAAAGGGATATAAGTATTAAGCCCCCAAAATTTAAGATTTTGAGGATATTTAAATTTAAAAAACATACCTTCATCTCCACCAAGTTTATTTCTAAACATTAACCCTT
>Ga0075123_10001689_pt1 | contig 10943 bp, 10 predicted proteins | sample AntAceMetag02UKX_FD_69808 | JGI IMG/M metagenome (GOLD analysis project Ga0075123, IMG submission 69808) | Saline lake microbial communities from Ace Lake, Antarctica - Antarctic Ace Lake Metagenome 02UKX | ecosystem: Environmental > Aquatic > Non-marine Saline and Alkaline > Saline | place... | reverse complement strand
AAAATCTCACTAAAAATTTTAATCTTACAATAATATACTGTACATTTGTTAACTACTTTATTGTAACATGCTATTTTGCAGAAGTCTATAATTGAGAATGATGGTTATGAGGTCATACGACTTAATGATCCCGATTTATTAAGAGACACAGTAGCCGATGAAAAACCAAAGGCTGTATTAATAAATTATGATACTTTTGATATGAAAATATGGAATGTCTGTAAAAATTTGAAAGATGATTTTGACACCAGAAAATCTGCCCTTATTTTGTTATCCAGCAGTGGAGAAGAAACTGATGTGATAAGAGCTATACAAATGGGAGCTGATGATTATGTGATCAAACCATTCAGTAATAAATCTGTTGTTGCCAGAATGAGAGCCGTTATTGAACGAATGGATAGAAGCGAAAGCAAGAAGATTAAAGTAAAAGATATTGAGATTGATTTAGATGAACACAAAGTTAGGAAGTCCGGAAAACCAATTGATTTAACGTATATTCAATTCAAACTGCTGTATTTGTTGGCATCAAGACGAGATAGTGTTTTTTCAAGAAAGGAAATTTTGGATAAAGTATGGGGTAGAAAGGTCTATGTGACGAATCGGACAGTTGACGTACATATTAAAAGGTTAAGAGAAAAACTTGGTGAGTATAAATATCCATCACAATACATAGAAACTATTCATGGAACAGGTTATAGATTTTTATAAATAAATTTTTCCTCCCTCCGAAGCCTCTGGTGAGAACTGGGGGCTTTTTTTATTTTAAATATATTTTTTTTTACACGCTAAAATTCTAATTCATATTTTTCTTTAAATCGCTTAATGCTTTGAAATATTCCCCGTGCTATTTTTTTCTGAAATGATCTTTGCCTTAATAATTTTTCTTCTTCGGGATTGGATATAAAACCCATTTCAACTAAAATATTTGGCATTGAAGCTCCCCATAACACATAAAACCCAGCTTGACGCACACCAGCATCTCGAAGACCGCACTCCCTTATTATTTCCTGTTGAACCATAGCAGCTAAATCTTCACTTTCTTTGTTGTAAATATTTTGAGCGCCAGCCGAAAGGATATACTGCTCCTGAGATAAATCCGTATATTTGTTTCCGCTTTCATATTTGATTACCGAGTTCTCAAGCCTTGCAACTTCCCGCGCTTCTTCAGTATTTTCTGGTCCCAAAAAGTAGGTGCTAACACCGCTGACCCGTCTGCTCGGATTGGAATTGGCATGAATGCTGATGAATAATTTTGCCTGGTTTTCATTGGCAAATTCAGTGCGTTTTTTCAACTCAACAAAACGATCGTCTTCTCTGGTCATTAAGACCTCAATATTTGACTCTCGTTCTACGATTTCTTTCAGAAATTTTGCAACAGAAAACACGATTTTTTTTTCATAAGTTTTCCGGGAACTAACAGCTCCAGGATCTTTACCGCCGTGCCCGGGATCAATTACTATTTTATCAATGATCCATTTCTTCTTTTCACGTTCTAATGTCTGAGTTATTTCTTTTGAGAGATCTTTTTTTGTTTTTATGGAAATGAGAATTTCCTTGGGATTAGTTAAAAAAATGTGTTTTTCAACAATTTCATACCGCAACCGGAAACCTATTTGCGCTAATTCGTTAGAAACTTGACTTGGAACAATGCAAGAAATAACACCTTCTCCATATTTCGCAGACAGCTTAGTTGAATCAATTTTGCCACCATAAATATCCAAATATAACCAGCGATGTCTTGCTCTTAAGCTTAATTCTGACAGGATGAAATTTTTTGTGGTAACAACTTTAATAAGCGTCCCATTAGCTTTTTCTTCAATTTGAATATTGCTAACATTGATAACACCTCCATATAACGAATTTAAAATTTTTAAAATATCATTATTTTTATTATAAATTATCTGATCGGGAAATGCCCGATCAATAATTTCTAAAAAGTAAGTCATGGGAAGATATATTTCCTGATTTTTATATTCTGTTTCTATTGGAAGTTGATAAATGACATCGTCAATTAAAAAAAAAGGATTAAAAGCAGATACTTTAATTGCCTTTTCGCCTAAATTAACAGTTACTTTTTTATTTTTTACATTAAAAAAAGTACGGGCATTAAAAAGATTGGCAAAATCATTAATAGAAATATAGCGAATGTTATGTTTAAATCTTGTTGTTATTAAGTTTGCATGAACTGAACCATCGGCATGGACTATGGTAAGATTCTGAGCAGAAATAATTGTAACAGTAATTATAAAATTTAAAATAAAAATAACAAGTATATTTGAATATTTCCCTTTCATTAGCATCTAATGTTCCATATCTTCGTTTTCTTTGGTTAATGTATCGCTGGCGTTTTTTAAAATTTGCCTATCCCTTTCGCTAATATTTTCGTAACCGACTGCATTGATTTTATCTAAAATTATATCAACTTCCTTCCTTAATTTTAAAATTTTTTCTCTTCGCTTTGTCATGTTCCGGTGTTGTAATTCTGCTTTCTTTTTATAAATAAAATTACCTAAAAATAATTTCCAGCCGAATTTAATATAAACATAGCCGATAACCATTCCGCCTAAATGGGCAAAGTGGGCGATATGATCTTTTGCAGATATGCCCATTAATAATGAAATTCCAACAAAAATCATAGCCCAGTATTTGGCTTTGAGCGAAATAAAAAACGGAAAGAACATAAGCTGCCGATTAGGATATAACAAAACAAAAGCTATTAACACGCCATAGATTGCTCCGGAAGCGCCTATTACCAGCGCAGGCTTGAATACAAGCTGAAAAACTCCCGCGCCAGCACCACAGACAAAATAATATTTCAGAAATTCCTTTGAACCCCAGGCGCGTTCAACTTCACCGCCGAACATCCAGAGCATGAGCATATTGAAAAAGATATGAAAAAATCCATCATGTAAAAACATGTAAGTAAAAAATTGCCAGATAAAAAATTTCTTTAAGACAAAATAGGGATGCAGACCAAACAGAACGATGAGTTGGCTCCCAGCTATCATCTGTAAAAAAAAGACAATTCCATTTGCGATTAAAAGTTGTTTGACAGCGGGCGTAATATTGGTGTCTCCCAAACCAAATCGAAGTTGTTGTCGATGATAATAATTTTCCATATCTGGCAATTTTTTGTTAGTTAAGTTATTTTTAATTTTTAGTCTGAATAATTCATTTAGGAATAATCCAGCTTATATTTCAAGAATGCACTATAGAAGGAAAATTTATTTTTATTGCAATCCCATTCGGACGCCTACTCTGAATCCCAAACCGGACAAATCGACTTCATATCGAACCGGAGCGCCTTTTTCAGCTTTTTTTTCACGGCTTACTTTAGTTCCATCATAGAACACTTCCGCTATAAATGAAGAACGAGAACCTATTCGATAGGCAATCCCGCCTGACAAAAGCCATTTGAAACCGTTGTATGATTTTGTCTGGTTAGATTTAGAATCGCCATAAGTTTTTATGTTGCTCCATAACCATTCATATCCCAGGCTGCCACTTACGAAGTAATCCAAATATGTACCTGCTGGGAATTTAACATTAATTATTCCGTAGATAGGGAGAATAGTAGTTATAAAATCAGCATTTTTTATAATTTCTGATTCAACTACTTTGTTCTGGTCAACAGTTTTAGCTAATTCGGTTTCATCAGTATAATTTTTGCGAAAAAAATCAATCCCAATTCCTATATCCACTGATTCATCAACAATCCAGGAATAATTCCCACCGAAAATAAAACCAGCTTTTGCGCCTTTCGGGTTATAATATCCCGCCTTTAAAGTGGTAGCAGAATATGCTTGAGCAAAGGCTGTCGGCACTTCAGAAAGAACAAAGATAAGTCCAATTACAACCAAAATAACAAATAATTTTTTCATGATTTGGATCCTCCTGTTATGATTAATAGTTAAAACATATTATTAATAATTCAACTAAAAGTCAAGAAAAAAAGTCGTAATAAAATTTTTAACCGAGATAACTCCGAAGCGGTTTGCTTCGTGAAGCATGTCTCAATCTTCGCAAAGCCTTTTCCTTAATTTGTCTGACTCTTTCTCTTGTCAGTTCGAAATATTCCCCAATTTCTTCTAATGTAAGCGGTTTTTCTGAATTAAGACCAAAGTATAATTTAACAACATCTGCTTCTCTTCTCGATAATGTTGATAATGCCTGATCGAGTTCAATTCTTAATGACTCACTTATTAAAGTGTTATCAGGCGCTGGTTGTTCCCGGTTTTCAATAATATCCAACAACCTGTTTTCTTCTTCTTCATTAAAAGGAGCATCTAACGAAAGGTGTTTGCCAGATCTTTGAATGGTGTCGGAAACTTCAAAATTACTTATTTCTAATTGTTCGGCAATTTCTTCAGGAGAAGGTTCCCGCTCGAATTCCTGTTCCAACTCGCTAAAGGCTTTGCCGATTTTGTTCATCGTACCCACTCGGTTTAGCGGCAGCCTGACAATCCGAGATTGTTCCGCTAAAGCTTGAAGTATTGATTGTCGTATCCACCAGACGGCATAAGAAATAAATTTAAATCCCCGGGTTTCATCAAATCGATTAGCTGCTTTTATCAATCCCAGGTTGCCTTCATTAATTAGATCGCCAAGTGTTAATCCCTGGTTCTGATATTTTTTAGCCACGCTGACAACAAAGCGTAAATTTGCTTTTGTAATTGTTTCTAATGCCTCCTCATCTCCTTCTCGTACTCTTTTAGCTAATTCGATCTCTTCGTCCTCAGAAAGGAGAGAAACCTCACCGATTTCCTGTAAATATTGATCTAATGAATGCTCTATTCTACTACGTGAACTTTTTGGAGATTTTATCATAGGAAAATCCTCAATGAGATGCTGATTTTTTTATAGGAATGGTAATATACAAATTTTTTATTTTTTAGTCAATCAAAATTCTTCTTGACTTTTTGATAATAATTTTATATAATTACTATTATGAGAGGAAGATTAAATTACATATTGCCCCTTCTTGTTTTAATTCTTTTTTTGGCTATAGCTTTATATGCTGGTGCGGTAATTGTTGATTTCCGGGGCGAACCAGGATCAAATAAGGTTACGCTACGTTGGGCGACCATGAGCGAGGTAAATTGCAAAGGTTTTCAAATTGAACGCAGCCTGACTAAAACGGATTTTAAAAAAATTGGTTTTAAGGAAGGAGCTGGCAATTCATCTGATCGCAAGGAATATGAATTCGTTGATAAATCGATTTACAAAACAACATTGACTAGAACTTTTTACTATCGAATCAAAATAATAAATACTGACAATTCCAATTCCACCTTTTACCAGGTTGTTGCAGTTACCCCATCTATCTCTGGCGCAAGGGAAACATGGGGAAGTATTAAAGCGCTATTCAGATAATATTTATTATAAAATTTATCCTTTCTACAAATTATTCTTCTAATTTTTCATCAATATTTATTTTACTTAGTTCATTCCGTGAGTTCCATAAAACGGAATCTGCGACCTGTCAAAATTGATTTGCCGGATGATTTCCCTTAATGTCACAGTTTCTTGATCGTCTTAAAATGAGTTTTTGCTACGGCGTCTAATTCATTTTTGCCAAATTGTTCGACGAACCGTTTTGCCGCTTCAACAATATTGTTCGAAGCGCCTGCTGGAAAATTCATTTGATACTTTAGAGATAACCTGTCCAGGCTTTTAACAAATTTCTCTCGCGCTAAAATTGACGCACCCGCCACTGCCAAATTGGCTTCAGCTTTATTTTTTTGGATGAGTGTGAAATTATGATCATCTCCAAGAGCATTTTTTATAAGTTTTTCATCCCCAAATTTATCAGCGATAACAACAGAACAATCAGTTTTTTCAACTAAATTTTTAATGGCTTGAGCATGTGCTGAAGCTAATAATTGATTTAAATTAAGAAAATTGTTATAAAGTTTGTTATACTTGTCAGGTGAAAAAGTAACAACAGAATGAGAAAAATTTTTCTTTATTGAACCGGCTAATTCAACAATTTTTTGATCGGAAATTGTTTTGCTATCGCGTACACCCATCAGCCACAATTGGTTTTCTGTTTTTTTATCTACATAAAGCGCTGCGACAACTAAAGGACCAAAAAAATCACCTTTGCCAGATTCATCAGTTCCAATCCAATTCTTGAGTGACTTTATTGAATCTAAACCGTAAATGTTTTGTTTGGTTTTTAATGAGGATAGATAGTTGTGAGCATAATCTGTTGCATTTTTACCCTGAATAACGACCTGACCACTGCGATAAAATGTAATAAAGATCCTTTCCCTTTGAGCCTGCCAGTAAGCGTGTTGAACATCTGATAAGGAGAAACCATCGCTTTCGAGAATGTGCCTGAGTTTTTTTTCGTCAACCGCATCAAATTTACCACTGAAAACATTTTTTGACATTTTTACCTCTATTTAATAAGTTAGTTATTTTAATATACAAACTTTCAATCTGATAAGCAAGGTTTTTCAAATTGAAAAGAAGCCCTTAATTCATTAAATTATCAGCGTTTGTTTCCTGGCATGGTTGGCAATATATCCGATTTACAATAGGTTATTGCGTCAAAAAACGAAAAGAATGGTAAAAATAGTTAATAAACGAAAAATTAATTCTAAAATAATGATGGCTTATTTTTTGCAGCAGGCATTAATGTTTTGGGGTTGCATCTTGCACTGCATCTTTTTATTTTTTTAACATGATAATTTGGGGGGAGGGCAAATCATGATGAATCCAATTAGAGTAACTACTGATGCTGAAACCAAACGCTACATTAATCCTTTAGAATTTACAAAAGAATTAAATTATTCCAACGATAATTACAGCGATATAATAGTTATTGCCAGTGGAAAGGGCGGTGTTGGTAAGACACTTGTGGCTGCCAACATTGGTTACTATTTAACTCAAAAAAATAAAAAAGTAACAATCGTAGATTTTGATTTCGCAAGTCCCAGTTTACATACGCTTTTTAATATTAATAATCCACAAAAAACTTTAAAACAAGTAATATACGATCCTGATTTCAATTTAAATGATTTTGCTTATGAGACAGGCATTAAAAACCTGAAGCTAATCTGCGGATGTTCAGATACACTGGGCATGATAGAAAAATCGGATTTGATTGTATCAAGGCTTATTGAATCAGCTAAACATCTGCAAACTGATTATGTTATTTTTGATTTGGGAACAGGGTTAAATAAATTTGATACGAAGCTTTTTCTGCAAGCGAAAACTGGGATTTTGATAGGTACTCCCGAACCAACAGCTATTTTAGAAAACTTCAGTTTTTTAAAACTTTGTATCCTTCAAAGATTGGAACAAATTTACAAAGGGCAGCGCAAAGAAATAAATATAATAAGGGAAGCATATAATAATTACAATACTAAAATTAATGAGCAAATTAAATCCCTGATAAAAGACTTGAACCGAAAATCAGCAATACGCTATTTAAACGATGCGCTGCATTTTTACCCGGAATTTATTTTAAATATGGTTCATGATGATTCTGATTATCCGTATGCATTGGCAATAGATATTGCAATTAAAGAAATGTTCGGTTTGAAATTGAAACATTTGGGAACAATTCCATTTTGTACACAAATGAGATCTTCCATGATGAGTAATTCTATTGGCAGTATTCTCAACAACGAGAATGGTGCAAAGACATGCTATCAGAATATCACAAAAAAGCTTATTAACAATTGGGGTAAAGAAACTTTGGCAAATCAAGCAATCAAGATCGGAAAATTAACACATCTCAATGATGATTTTAGTGAAAATAATGCTAATTTATTTTGTTCATCTAACTGTACGTTGTGGAATAACTGCTCATATCAACACGGCGGTTATCCTTGCAAAATTAAATATATAGGTTTTATCAATACTAATTAATAGTCAAAATTCCTCGTTTTGATTCGTAAAAAACCTGTTTGAATTTAATTTCAAACGGGTTTTTTATTAACAGATTTAAATTATTAAAAAGGCAGCAACATGAAATTTATTCATTTTATAATCAGCATATTATTCGTGATAACATTTATCAGCTATTGCCACCAGCCTATACCACCTGAAATAGAAAATTTATCACCTGAAATACCAATAAACCTTTTTCCGCCTGACGTTACAACAGATGTTCCGGTTGCCGTTACTTTTTGCTGGCACAGCCAGGACCCAAATGAAAATGATACATTGTATTATGATTTTTATTTAGAAGCAGGCAATCCAGCCCCTAACTTGCTTTTAGCTGATCTTGCTGTGGATTCTTTGCATAGAGAGTCTTTAGAATACAATTCAACTTACTATTGGAAAATTGTAGCTAAAGATCAGGCAGGCAACTCGACCAGCAGTCCAGTGTGGGTTTTTAAAACGCGCCATGAATTTAATGCGCCGCCTAATATTCCTGCTAATCCAGAACCGGAGAATGGTGCAAATTCCATCCAAATAAGAAATATTGTTTTGCAATGGAAGGGAGACGATCCGGACAGCTTTAGTGTTGTAAATTATGATGTTTTGTTTGGAGATACATTTGATTCGCTGCAAACTATTTCAATGAATTTACCTGATAGTTCGTACCCGCTTACGCTTTTACGATATGAGAAAAAATATTTCTGGCAAATAATAGCAAAAGATCATTACGGAAGCATTACAGATGGCCCCGTTTGGAATTTTGAAACTCTAAATCCAGAAAAAATTTTTGATGGGAATTTTGACTTAGATCCCGAGAACCAAAATCCTTCAAGCCTTAAGTGGTCTTTCGGGGAAACTGGCGCTGATATTTTTGTGTCTGAGAATGTCAGTTGGAATAACCAGGGGAAAAGTGTCTGTTTTGTTGACTCAACATACGAAGGAAGTTGTTTCCTTGCAGCATCATTTGCATCTAAAAAAGTGGGGATGTTAGAATTTTATATTATGATGACTGCCGATGATGATTATTTCGGAATTCGTTTGTATTCAGAGATTTCAGACAGCACTCATCTTGGACCTCAAATATCTATACGCGAGGGCAAACTTCAATATTATGATAAGGGACGGACGTGGCAGACTGTATCCTCGGTTGAAATAAATTCCTGGTACTTCATTCAATTGGTGTTTGATTGTGATGAGCAATATTATAATATTTTTATAAATGACAGGATTGCAGCAGAAAATGCAACGTGGACTGGAACGTCTGTTTCAAATATCAATTTATTGTACTTTATGACTTTCCAGAATCGCATTTGTAAAAAAGCATACATTGATGATGTTAAAATCTTTTCTGATCCTTAAAATTACAAATATATTTCCACACATGTCCCTTTCCCCGGCGTACTTGAGAAGTGGATTTTTCCGTTGTGATCTTCCATAATTCTTTTTACTATTGACAAACCTAAGCCCATGCCTCTTTTTTTTGTGGTAAAATAGGGTTCAAATATTTTTTTCAAAGTTTCTGGTTCCATCCCAGTTCCAAAATCACGGAATTTTATTTTAACAGATTGATCAGCATTCTCTATCTTTTTGGTTTCAATAAGAATTTCATTAGCAGACTCTTTTCCCTCACACGCCTCCATGCTGTTTTTAATTAAATTGTGAAGCGCTCTTCTGAACTGGGAGCGGTCCAAATGAACTGGTGACAAATTTTCATCGAGATTTAATCTTATTGAAATTGAACCAGGAGCTGCTTTAATGAATGTAGTTAAATTGCGAATTATTTCATTCAAATCTTCTTTTTCCAATTTAATTTGCGGCATGCGGGCAAACTCTGAAAATTCTTCTGAAATTCGCCTCAAAGACTCCACCTCTTCCTGAATTGTTATTAAAGAATTATCTTTTTGTGGTTTATCATCTGGATAAAATTTATTCTGTAAACGACGTATTGATAGTTGAATTGGCGTTAATGTATTTCTAATCTCATGGGATACCCTGCGAGCCACATCCTGCCAGGCAGCGAGACGTTCCGCCTGGATTAGCTTTTGCTGACTTGTTTTTAAATCAGAAGTCATTTTATTGAAAGAGTCAATTACAAATTTTATTTCATCTTTGGCTTTTACCTGAACTGGTTTTGAGAGGTCTCCCCCGGCAACACGTTGCATTCCCACAACCAATTCCTGGATTGGTCCGCTAATACCTCGTGATAAACTTTTTGCAGCATATATCGCAATCATGGCGAGAAGAATTATGAATAAAGTAGAAAGCCCCCAGATGATTTGACCTTCTACAACCGACCTTTTGATGAGCGATAACGAATTATAAATTCTTAACGATTCAGCAATTTTTTCTTTTGCAGAAATGATCTTTGGATCCAATTCAAATGCCACTATTTTTATGGAACCGTTATTTGCTACCTTGTAAACTTCACAAACATTCTGATCACTGATTAAAAACAAATTGCTTTTTATTTCTTCCTTTTGAATTGAATTTATTACTTCTTGAAATTGAGTAGGGCTCTTTTGAATAAGTTCTGTATTTATACCTGAAACATCAACAACCACTGTTTTTTTATTTTCGAGTTTTAAATTTGCATAATAGACTACTTTATTCTGCTTTGAAATTTCTTGGGTGACAGCATTAACATTTGAGTATGTTTGAAAAAAGCAGTCACCTCTCTCTTCCAATTGAAGTTTAATTACTTCAAGAGAATTGGAAAGAGATTCTCCCACTCCTGGCAATAGAAACATTTCCACACCCTGGGTTAACAATCCGCTGACTAAAGATGTCAAAGGAATGGCTGGGACAAGAACGAGTAGAATAAAAATGATGGTAAGCTTTACCTGAAAACGAAAGCCTTTGGGTGATCTACGATAAATGATGTAAAGATAACCACCAAGAAACAGGGTGATGACAATTATCCAGAAAAGAAAAATATTCATTTTTGAAATCTAATCCTAATAAGAATAATAAGATAAAAAAAATCTCAAATAAAAAGCATCAAATTACAAATAAATCAGAAATTCCAATAATTAAAATAAATAAAGTTA
>Ga0075123_10001686_pt1 | contig 10949 bp, 9 predicted proteins | sample AntAceMetag02UKX_FD_69808 | JGI IMG/M metagenome (GOLD analysis project Ga0075123, IMG submission 69808) | Saline lake microbial communities from Ace Lake, Antarctica - Antarctic Ace Lake Metagenome 02UKX | ecosystem: Environmental > Aquatic > Non-marine Saline and Alkaline > Saline | place... | reverse complement strand
ATGAGTATTTTTATCAAAAGCCATTATATGATATATGCCTCTAAAATCAAGCCAAAATAACCTGAAATCTCAATTTTTCTTTATTTTCCAAAGCCTACCTTTTTAGAGTGGACTCAAGATTGACACTGATCCGGACCCAAAGATCATCGATGGAAACGGTCTCGACGGTCCCGCCGAGAGAGAAACTGCTCTTCGCCGGCGCCAGCGAAAAGCTCTTCACAGGCGTCTCGACCCTTTCGGCAAGCAAAATCACACCGACATTTTCCATCTCGAGGATCTCAATTATCCGCGCCAGCTTCTGATGCTGAGCCTTGCTCATATCTTTGGGGTCGATAACGACGGTGCCTATCAGGTCGAGGCGGTCGCGTATCCGGGAGAATTCGTCCACCGAGAGCACAAAAGAAGAAAGCTTTCTCTGTTTGAGCAGCCGTTTTATTTCGGGCGGCGCCTGCTGGGCTTGGCCGGCCAGATAGACAACGTCTGTGAAAGACTGTGATAGCTCGATACCGGTCAACATTGCGGCCTCTTTCATTTTCCGTTGTCCTTCTTCCGGGTCCCAGATGACCCGCAAAACAAGTAGTTCATTCGTTATAGGACTTTTGCTCGATTCTTCTTCGACAAAAATCGACGTAACATATTTAATTTCGGCTTGACGGCAGCAGTACTTTGCTATTTTTTGGGAGGATTTGTGTGGTTTGCAGTCGAGTCAGCGCATCCGACTCAGCCGGAGAAGATTGCCGATCCGATGCGAAGAATAGTCGCCCCCTGCTCAATGGCGACTTCATAGTCCGAACTCATTCCCATACTCAGTTCGATAAAATCATCGCCGACTACTCTTTCGCCGCGTATTTCAACGAACAATTCTCTGGCGCGTGCAAAACAAGAACGGACGACGTCCTTGTTATGGGTCAAAGGCGCCATTGTCATCAATCCGACAAGTCTCAGATTCGGCAGCGTTTGTATCTGCTCAGCTAAGTGTATCGTAGCTCCGACCGGCACGCCGTACTTTTGGGGCTCCTTGGATGTATTGACCTGCAGCAATGCCTTTGCAGTAAGCTGTAGTTTAGCGGCGGAATTATCTATCTCTTCAGCCAGTCGAAGCGTGTCAACCGTATGTATCAGAGAAGCTATCGGCAGAACATGACGGACCTTGTTACGTTGTAGATGACCTATCATGTGCCAGTTAATCTTCTTGGGCAGATTCGAATCGCTGCGGGCCTTTTCCAGAAACTCAGCCACCTGGGCGGAAATTTTTCTCAACTGCTGCACCCGGTTTTCCCCAAGATCCGTGAAGCCGAGCCGGACAACTTCCTTTATACCTTCGATATCGGCAGACTTGGTCACAACGATAAGGCTTACCTCGTCCGGGCTTCTACCGACACGATCACATGCCGAGTCGATAGTGTCCTGCACCTGCTTGATTCTTTCAGAAATCTTTGCCATACAAAATGTTTAAGAATTTGAAATCAGCAAATTCGAGCCACCCGATAAAAGAACGCTGTCAAGATAACAATTCACCGGCCGATTCGCCAGCGTAAAAAAGCTTAAGGCAAAAATTGTGACGTTTTTTTCAGCTTGGCCGGAAGATACTCATTGACAACAAAATCCAGACCGTGCTTGGCAAACGCCTGCTGCTCGACGCGGACGCCCATTTTCAGCATTTGATTGATGGCCTTCTGCCAGGATTTATGGTGTTTTACAAAGGGATCGTTTCTCAGTGCGTCCTTGGCCCTTTTAATGTCGACCTCCTTAAGCGGATGTGTGGGCAGCTTGTACGTTATAATATCCTGCGGCGTAACGCCGAGAAACCGCACAGACGGCACACAGAAAAACCGGTTCAAATGGGCCGCGTTGCCGGAGCCTACCTTAAGAGTCCTGTAAATATTGAAATAGCCGTAGGGATCACCGTCGACAAAGGCGTAGACAGGGATTTTCAGTTGGTCGGTCAACCTTCTTATAAAACGCCGGCAAGCACGCGTCGGGACGCCGCCCATACTGATAAGAATGCACTTCGTCTTTTTCCAGTAATCGTACTTTACGAGCCTTTGGAACATGCCGGCCGTCTCGATCGCAAGAACGAACTTCGCCTGACTCTGGAAGCCCAACTCTTCGACCTCGGTGGGAATCGAATAGGCGCCGGAGCCGAATTTTGTGCAATCAATTTTAAGCTTCTTGCCTTTTGCATCGCTGTCGATAACTATCAATTTGCCGGCGACGTCACCGCCCTTTTCCTCGGGTGTAAATCGCAACTGCTCACGGTTGACGCCGAACATGGCTTCGACGTCGTCCATGATAGTGTCTGACTCGGACTGTTCGGTAAAACCGGCCTTACCCCAGTTCTTCGAGATGTAATAAGCCTCTCTTTTCGTAGCCATATCGTTGCCGTCGACCAGCTCCTTGGCGAGCGACATCATCTTGAGCGTCTGTGCGAAAGTCTTGACGGTGCTGACCGTCAGCGTTCGCTGCTTGTTCTTGCCGAGCATCTCGAAGTAGCCCGTCTTGGCATGGTATTTGACGTTGCTCAGCGAGCGAACGGGCGTGGTCATCGTCGGGCTCTTGCTCTTGAGTATCTTCGTGTGAATATCCTTGGCGGTCTCGGCGATCTTCTTTGTCACTGGAACCGTTTTCGACTTTGGCATCGGAAAGCTCCCGGGAAAAACAAACTTAACATTTACATGTTATAACTTACGACAACAGAGTCAAATGTTCAAGTCGTTTAATATGCCCCAGCCCTATTGGTACCGCCGGGAGGGCAAAAAAAATCAAAAAAATCGATTTTTGGCTTGCATTTTATTGGCCTAACGTGTATATTAGATGTTCAGTAGTATATCGATTGGGGATGGCAAGGCCCCCTTACAAGGTTTTGTTCTGATTGGCAGGTTTATTGAGGAGTTCAGTCTACACTTCTAATTGACGATATAATGCTGTCATTGGCAGCTTATAAACCTCGGCGAGGCAGCGTGGCCCACCGGTTTCCCCCCCAGCCGGTCCCACCACCTCGCCTTTTTTATGCCCATAATCGATGGTAAACAGCTTCCAGGGGCCCTTCGCAGCCGCGGCAGGATTATCAATAAAGGCCTCTGTCAGCCTCCGCGGACCTGGACCAGCACCTTTCTCCTGCGGGGACCGTCAAATTCGCAGAAAAAAATGCCCTGCCACGTGCCCAGGCTCAAGGAACCGTCTCTTATCAGCACTTGTTCGCTACAGCCGATTATCGAACTTTTGCAATGGGCATCGGAGTTGCCCTCCGAATGGCGATAGCCCCGGCGGTGCTGAGGCAATAGTTCGGTGAGGGTCAGCATCATATCGTCCGGCACAGAAGGATCGGCATTTTCGTTTATGGTTATCCCCGCAGTCGTATGGGGACAGTAGACTATCACATCACCGTCGGCGATCCCCGATTCGTCTACGATCGAGCGGACCTGACTGGTGATATCGACCATCTGATTACGCTCTCTGCTGCTCACATTGAAAGTTTCACTGAAAACAGACATCTCTTAGTTTCCCTTTACTTACCACGCTCTTTTTATTTTCTTGCCACAGTAGCCGCTTTCTTTGTCTCTTGCCGGCTGCCTCCCTACATCTGCTCCACAACTTCTATCCCCAGGAGCTCATGCAGGCCATGCTTGATTGTTCTTGCTGTAAGGTCACACAATAGTAATCTCGTCGGCCTCTTGTCCGGGCCGGCTATCAGCACCGGACAATTGGTATAGAACGTACTGAACTCCTGTGCAAGCTCGTACAGATAAGTGGTAAGATAGTTCGGCCGGTAATCACCCGCCGCCGCTTCAATTGCCTCGCCGTAGCGTATCAGCGTCTTGGCAAGCTCCAGTTCGTCCGGCTCGGTCAAACTCAGACTCTTGATACCCTCAAGTTCGGCCTCAATGTCGATGTCCTTGTCCCGGGCCTTTCGCTCGATTGATTTTACTCGCGCGTAAGCATACTGCATATAAGGAGCCGTGTTGCCGTCCATCGCCAGCATCTTATTGAAGCTGAAAATATAATCGCTGGTTCGGTTGTTGGAATAGTCGGCGTATTTGACCGCCCCGATGCCTACAGCTTTGGCTATTTCGGCTTTTTTGGCCGCCGGCAGATCGGGGTTCTTCTCTTCGACCACCGCCGTCGCCCGCTCAACCGCCTCATCGAGAAGCTCTTTAAGTTTTACATTCTCGCCCGACCGCGTTTTCAAAGGCTGATTGTTCTCACCCATCACGCTGCCGAACATAACATGTATAAGCTCGGTCTCACCCTTCGCCCACCCCGCCAGGCGTGCAACGGCAAAAAACATCTCGAAATGAAGCTTCTGCCGAGTATCGGTAACATAAATTATCCTGTCGGCCTTCAACTGGCCCACGCGATAACGCACCGCCGCCAGATCCGTAGTGGCATAAAGAAAGGCCCCGTCCGATTTCTGAACAATCAAAGGCAGCCGCTCACTCTCCTTATTCCGAAACCCCTCCACAAAAACACAAACCGCTCCGTCAGACTCAACAGCAAGCTTCTTGCTCTGCAAATCACTTACAACATTGCTGAGTTTATCTTTATAAAAACTTTCACCGCAAATATCGTCCTCTTCAAAGACCCCTCCCAACAAATTGTACATTTCAAAACAGGCCTTCAGTGTTATTGCACGAGCTTGATTCCAAAGGGCGACTACCTCACTATCGTTGCACTGTAATCGTACAGTCATTTCTCTATTAAGCCTAGCCGCCTCAGGATCACTCTTCTCCTTCTGGGAAGTTGTTTTGTAGAAGTGCTCCAGGTCGTCCAGGTCTAACTCCGCATGACCTGCATTCTTAGCTGCTATATCGCTGAGAATTGCATTGACGACCATCCCCATTTGCAGGCCCCAGTCGCCGATGTGGTTTTGCCGGATTACTTTGTGGCCGAGGAATTCGAGCATTCGGCAGATGCAGTCGCCAATGATTGTGCTTCGCAAGTGACCGACGTGCATTTGTTTAGCTATGTTGGGACCTGAGAAGTCCACCACGACGGTTTTTGGCTGCTTATCCTTTTCGATGCCGAGCCGATTCTCGGGATCGGAGTTGATTTCGAGCAATCTTTTGGTCAGGTACTCGGGTTTGAGACGCAGGTTTATAAAACCCGGCCCGGCTACTTCGGGCGGCTCGCACATATCATGGACGCTCAACTTCTCGACCACGTGCTCGGCTAACTTGCGAGGGTTGGCCTTTGTCTTCTTGGCCAGCGCCATCACGCCGTTTGCCTGATAATCGCCGAACCTCGCATCGGCGGAGGGCCTCACGATTGCAGAGCAATTCGCCCGTCCGGTGACGGTGCTCATCGCGGCACTGATTCGTTCTTCGAGTATGTCGATTGCAAGCTTCACTTGTCTTCTCTCCGCCATTGTATTCTTTCAGCGTCGCCCCAGAGCAATTCGAGGTCGTAATAGTCGCGGTATTGACTGTCAAAGATATGAATCACGACATCGACAAAATCGAGCAGAATCCAGCGCGCCTGTTCATAACCGGCCCGGCCGAAACGCTGCATGCCCAGTTCCCTGGCCGCGCCACTTATCTCGTCGGTTACGGTTCTCATCTGACGGTCGCTCGTGCCGGTGGCGATCACGAAATAATCGGTTGCGGGCGAGAGCCCCTTTAGATCCAGAACAACAATATCGCTGCAATGCCGCTCGGCAGCCAACTGAGCCGCCGTAATCGCGAATGCCTTTGCTTCGTTTTTTGCCTTCTTTGCCAAATCACGTCCTCGTTTTACCAATAAAGAAAAAGGGTGGCCTGCGCGACCACCCTTACAGATTACAATTCTATTACGACTAAGTCAACCAAGCGGTTCGCAAGCCGTCATTGATTCAGGCCGAACCAGCCGGAAATCATCGGTGCGAATTTGACCGTCACCCCTGCGAAAACCACGCTTACCATGCTCATCAGCTTGATAAGGATATTCAGGCTCGGGCCCGACGTGTCCTTGAAGGGGTCGCCGACGGTATCGCCAACTACGGCCGCCTTGTGAGCATCCGAGCCTTTGCCGCCGTGAAAGCCCTTTTCGATGTACTTCTTGGCGTTGTCCCAGGCGCCGCCGGCATTGTTGAGCGTCACGGCCAGCACAAAACCGCAGGCCAGCCCCCCTGCCAGAAGCCCCATCACCCCCGCCACGCCAAGAACCAGCCCGGTGAGAACCGGCACAAAAATCGCTAACAGGGAGGGTATGATCATCTCCCGCTGGGCCCCCTTCGTTGAAATCGAAACGCACCGAGCATAATCAGGCTCACCCGTGCCTTCCATAATCCCAGGTATCTCCTTGAACTGTCGACGCACCTCGTTGACCATATCGCCGGCCGTCCTGCCGACCGCTTTCATTGTCATGGCACAGAAGATAAACGCCATCATCGAACCGATAAAAAGTCCGCAAATCAGCTTCGGATTCATTATGGTCAAATCGTATGCCGCAATAAAGTCCGCCATCGACGCCGTCGTAGCATTGACCGCCCCCTCAATCTGTTTGGCGGCCTCACCGCTGAAGAACTTGATCTTGCCGACGGTATACAAGCCGTCCGTACTCTCGGCGGCAAGCCTGCCCACCCATATTTTGACGGCCCCGACAAACGCAGCCAAAAGCGCCATAGCCGTCAAGGCGGCCGAGCCGATCGCAAAGCCCTTGCCAGTAGCTGCTGTTGTATTGCCGAGAGCGTCGAGAGCGTCGGTTCGCTTGCGGACCTCCTCGCCTAATCCCGCCATCTCCGCGTTGCCGCCGGCATTATCTGCTATCGGCCCATACGCATCGGTGGCGAGTGTAATGCCAAGTGTCGCTAACATCCCCACCGCCGCAAAGCCGATCCCGTAAAGGCCCAATGCCATATCCTCAAAGCCGCCGGCCAAACCGTAGGAAGTTAAAATACAAATGACAATTGCAATAACCGGCAGCGCCGCCGAATACATTCCTGTTGCAAAACCGTTTATTATCGTCGTCGCAGCTCCCATCTCAGTCTGCTTTGCAATCTCCCTGGTTGGCGAGTATTCATCCGAAGTGTAATATTCTGTGAACTGACCTATGAGGACGCCGGCGACCAATCCTGAAACGACCGAGCCGAATATTCCCCAGGTAATCCAGTCGAACTGAGCCATCAACGCCACGGCGGCAATAATCAATACCGAACTGCCAAGCGTCCCTGTAAGCAGAGCCCTCAAGAGATTCTTCTGCGAGGCATTTTCCCTGCAGCGAACCATGAAAATACCAACTATCGAAAGCAGGATTCCGATTCCCGCCACAAGCGTCGGTGCAAGAACGGCCTTGAGCGGGTCGATCCCCCTGCCCGCCAACACGCCTGCCGATATGCTCGCCCCCAAAGCAGCGGTAGCAAATATCGAGCCGATATAGCTCTCGAACAAATCCGCACCCATACCCGCGACGTCACCAACGTTATCACCGACATTGTCGGCGATGGTGGCCGGGTTGCGGGGATCGTCTTCCGGAATGCCCGCCTCTACTTTTCCGACTAAATCGGCCCCGACGTCAGCGGCCTTAGTGTAAATACCGCCGCCTACGCGGGCAAACAAAGCCTGCGTGGAAGCACCCATGCCGAATGTGACCATCGTAGTGGTAATCTCAACAAGCTTCTGAGCAGGGCTCATCCCCGCCTTGACCAATGTCAGGCCGAAAACAACCAGGCCCTCTTTCATGTGGTAGTCCGTGTACACAAGCTGGTCGAGAATCAGGTACCAGATGGTGACATTGAGAAGACCGAAGCCGACAACAATCAGCCCCATCACCGCCCCGCTGCGAAACGCAACCTGCAGGCCGCGATTAAGGCCCTCCGACGCTCCCTGCGCCGTTCGCGAAGATGCACTTGTCGCCGTTTTCATACCCAGGAAGCCGCACAAAGCGCTCAATATGCCGGCAGACAAAAATGCCACCGGAACAAATGGGTTCTGCAAGCCAAATTTGGCCAGGATCGTAAAGATAATAAAGAAAACGACAAAAACCGCACCCACAACCTTGTATTGACTGGCTAAGTAGGCATAGGCCCCTTCCTTAACATGACCGGCAATGGTGATCATCTTCTCGTTGCCTTCCGGCGCCTCCATCACCTTCCTGTAAAAGTAATAGGCCGCCACCAGCGCTATCACCGATGCCAGTGGCGCAATCCACCACTCCAACGGAATACCGCCGGACGCCGCCTCGTCGCCGACTTGTGCCATTGCCGCCGGGGCAAAAGCAAATATCGACATCGTAAATACAATGGGATTGCTGAAAATTTTCATTTTTCTACTCCCTTAGAATCTGACCATAATTTGATTATGTAAACAGAACTGCACGTAGCTTAGTCGAATAGGGCTCGATTTCAAGCACTTTGTGAAGCAAATCACAAAATAGGATGAAGCGCACAAAATATAAGTGAAAAAGTAATTTTCCCTGTTTCACACTTAGGCGGCCTTACGTATGGTAATCGGCATTAATCGAAACGTATTCCTTACTCAGGTCACAGCCGTAGCAAAAATCATTGCAGGTCCCGGCGCCGAGGTCGACCGTGATCGTATGCTCGCTCTGGGAGATGATCTTGCTCGCCTTTTTCACATCGAATTTCCTCGGAGCACCATTCTTGAAAACCGTTATGTCGCCGAGCTTGCAGGACAGTTTTGCTGGATTTAGCTTTACGCCGCACGAACCGACCGCGCAGATAATCCTGCCCCAGTTCGGATCGCCGCCCCGCACTGCGCATTTGACTAACGGATAATCCGCCACCGCCCTGCTCGCCCTGGCCGCGTCTGCTTTGGTCGCAGCGCCTTTTACTACCACCTTGAACATCCGCGTCGCGCCTTCGGCATCGAGCGCCATCTGCTTAGCCAAATCGTCGCATACATCTGCAAGCGTCTTCGCAAACTTCTTGTACCGCGGGCACTGGCTTACTATTGCCCGATTGCCTGCAGCGCCCGAGGCGAGAACTATCGCTGTATCGTTGGTGCTTTGATGCCCGTCAACGGTAAGTTTGTTCACCGAGTTGCCGATAGCCGCCTTCAGCGCCTTCGCCAATAGCGGTTTGCTTATCGCCGCATCGGTCGTCATAAAGCAAAGCGTCGTCGCCATATTGGGCCCGATCATCCCCGCCCCTTTTATCGTCCCTGCTATGGCAATCTCCGTACCGGATATTACGAACCGCCGCACAGCCTGCTTCGGCTTCGTATCGGTCGTCATAATCGCTTTGGCAAAATCCAGCCCCGCCGCAGCCGAAGCCGAAAGTTTTCCCGCCGCCTTTGAAATCCCCTTGGTAATCTTACTCATCGGCAAATGCTCACCGATAATACCGGTCGAGGCAACAAGAACATCGTGCGGATCCGCCTCAACGCGCTTCGCCGTCTGCGCACACATAGCGATAGCATCCTTAATCCCCTTCTCGCCCGTGCAGGCATTGGCATTGCCCGAATTAACAACCACCGCCAAGGCTTTCCCACTCTTAACGTGTTCCCTGCAAACAGTAACCGCCGCCGAGACAATCTTGTTCGTAGTAAAAACCGCCGCCGCAGTAGCCCCCCCAGGACAAACAATCAACCCCAAATCAGCCTTGCCCGACTTCTTAACACCGCAAGCCACCCCCGCCGCCAAAAACCCTTTCGCCACCGTAATAGTACTATTCGCCATTATTCATCTCCATCTGTATCACCTACAGACTTTTCCTGTTTGTTGAGCGTCGGTCGTTGATTGTCTTTGCACTGCTGCTTAGCGTTCCTTTGATCGCCATGTTCCTGAATGGGGTCATGGGGTCGTAGAACTGCTTGCGCAAATCGACGGTGTTTACCATTATGCCGGCGTGATTGAACCTGAGCCGGCCGGTAATTTTGCCGTCCGGCTGGATGAAACAGGATGCGTACGGCGAGTAATAGCCGCTCGAGTTGCACATGCTCATCCAGAAATGGTTCGTCGCTGCGCGGCACTGCATCGTCTGGCGCATAATGTCGGTGTGAACGGTCGGGCCTTTCTGCCGGGCGTTGTAAAATGACTGCAAAACGAACTCGACTTTCAGCTTGTGCAATTGCCTGTAAAGCTCGGGGAACCGCACGTCAAAACATATCAGCAGCGCGCACTTGACGCCGTTGAGAGTGAAAGTGACAAACCTGTTGCCCGGCGTATAGTGCGCCAGTTCGCTCTCAAGACAAAACCTCTTGTCATAACGATCCGCAATCCCGCCGTCTGGCCCTATTAGATACAAACTGTTGTGCGGCTTATTCGGCTCGGTCAATCTGTGCGTACTACCCAGCGCAACCCAAAGGCCCAATTTGCCCGCAAGCGCCATAATCTTTTCGGTCTCTTGCCGCAGCAGTGGCCAGTCGTATCCCTCAAGCGACTCCAGATCCGCTCCCGCATAGCCGCTCAGCGCACATTCAGGAAAATGCACAATATCCGCTTTCGCCTTGCCGGCTTTGCGCAGAAACTCACAGATTTGCCGTGAGTTCCGCCCAATAGACCCACTCACCGCAAACTGACAAGTAGCAACCTTAATCTTACCCGCCGGCATAAATACTCCTAAGCAAGCCCACTAACCTTTACCTTCGGGCCGCTCTCTGGATATAAACAAAGCGATGACCAATGCTATCAAAATAACGAAATTTGAAAACGCTATATTTACCCACAGCCACCCAGGCCGAGTTACAAATATCCAGCCGTGGTGAAATCCTTCAGAATCCGTGTGTCCGAAATTCGCGAAGCACCAGACTACCGAAAACAACAGCCACCCAATAAGGCAACCAATCCTAAGTTTCCTGTTCTTACTCATATACAATTTTCACCGAAGCCCTAATGTCTCATCAAGACCAAAGATAATATTCATATTCTGAATCGCCTGGCCCGATGCGCCTTTGACTAAGTTGTCAATCGCCGAAAAGCATACTATCCGCCCTTTGACCTGCGTTACGAAAATATGGCAGTAATTTGTCCCCGCCACGTCTTTGACAGCCGGGCTGTCCTGCCGTAATCGCACA
>Ga0075123_10001685_pt1 | contig 10955 bp, 7 predicted proteins | sample AntAceMetag02UKX_FD_69808 | JGI IMG/M metagenome (GOLD analysis project Ga0075123, IMG submission 69808) | Saline lake microbial communities from Ace Lake, Antarctica - Antarctic Ace Lake Metagenome 02UKX | ecosystem: Environmental > Aquatic > Non-marine Saline and Alkaline > Saline | place... | reverse complement strand
GTCTTTCTCCGGTTTTCAATAAAAAACTTCATTGCAGATTTTATTTTCCTGATAGTTCTATCCTCTTTTTTGTATATAGCAGCAGGGGGCTGCTTTTATATTTTTGCTTTTGTTGCATTTGTATATTTAATTGTTAAAGGTCGATTAAAAATTGCTCTGTTATACTCCGCTATCGCAGCACTGACACCTTATTTGATTGGATATTTGATCTTCAAAGATAATCTCCATAATGCCTACTGCTGTCTTACACCTTTTTACTGGAAAACAGTTGCTGTCTCGGTTAGTAAAATAAATCTGATACCAGCTTATATTCTATACTTAACCCTGCCGTCGGCAGCTTCTCTGGTTTTAATAAAACTGGCATTAACAAAAAAGTATCCATATTTGTTCCTGAAAAAAACACCATCCGGCAAATCTTCAAAGCTGAAGAAAAAATTTACAGCAAGAGAAAAAATATCGTTACTGCTCAACCAAAAAGCTACTTTGAGATACTTCCTTGTTTCTTTATTATGGATAATTATCTTTGCACTCATATCGTTTCGTTTTTATAAAGCTGAACGTACTGAATTTTTCCGCTCTGACTATTATTATACAAATCGCAACTGGCAAAAAGTAATAGATATTGCTCGCAATTTTACTCATAGCAATTATTATGTTACTCACGCTGCTAATCATGCGTTTAGCCAAACTGACAGGCTGACCACAGAAATGTTCACCCTGCCTCAACACCCAGATTCGCTGTTTCTAAGTGCCTCTGACCATATCGATATTCATTGGCCTAAAATAGATTTGTATTTGGACCTGGGCTTTTTAAACTTAGCAGAACACGAAATAGCCGAGTCCATCGAAGCGTTTGGTCCGCGTCCTGTCTTGCTTAGAAGACTTATTACGGTCTTCTTAGCTAAAAAAGATTATCAGGTTGCAACTGTTTATCTTAATCAGCTCGCAGCAACTGTTTTTGAACATTCATGGGCAAATGATTATTTGGCACGGCTGAAATCGGACCCTGACCTGGAAAACGATTCCCGCATTCAGTATCTTCGTTCTGTTATGATGGAAAAAAACTATGGCTTTTTGTTATTTAAATATGATGAAGTACTGATTGATTTGCTTGATGAAAATCCAAAAAATAAAATAGCATTTGAATATCTGATGGCTTGGTATCTGTTAAGTGGAAATATCGAAAAAGTAGTAAGCAATTTTGACCTGATGGACAATTTTGACTATAAAACATTCCCGGAATATTATCAGCAGGCTTATTTGTTCTATACCGGCACAATGAGAAAGAAAGCATCTCTCAAAGGCCGAAAAATAGACCCTGCTGTACTAAAAAGTTTTAATGAAATCGTTGCAAATTTTAACTTGATGCGAAAGGGTGACACCAGGGCATTCGATCTGTTGTCAACCGAATATAACCATTCGTATCTTGTTTATTATTTTTCACTTGTCTCTATTATGGGAAAGTAACATGACTAAAAAAATAAAATATTCAGCAATAATAATTCTTGTTCTTTGCTCGGCAGTGATGTTCCTGACAGGTGCCGGCATTACATCTGAACCAAAAGATTATGAAACCATCGACAAATCCCCCTCGGTCAAGCCGGACTATATCAATATTACAATTCCCCCCAATATCGCGCCAATGAATTTTTCGATCCTGCACCAAGCCAAAAAGTATTATGTAAAAATATATTCTGATAATGCCTCAGCGATAACCCTGGTCTCAAAGTCGCCCGATGTAATAATCCCGATCAAAAGCTGGCACAAATTGCTTGATGCCAACAAAGCTAAAAAATTATACATAGATGTTTACACACAAACTGAAAACAAAAGCTGGCAGAAATTTAAAACCATAACAAACACGATCGCCCCTGAACCGATAGATCCTTACCTCGTCTATCGAAACATACCTCCCGCTCATGGTCAATGGTATAACATATCAATAAACCAGAGAAATCTCACTAACTTTAAAACTTCTCTGATTCTTAATAATGATTATTTCGAAAGAGGCTGTCTCAACTGTCATACTTTCTGCTCCAATGATCCTGACAAAATGATGCTCGCGATCAGAAGCAGCAAATACAAAAGCTCTACTATCCTTATCGAAGATGATGTCGTAAAAAAGATCGGAGCCAAATTCACCTACTCGACATGGCACCCAACAGGAAAGCTCATTATTTTCTCATACAACAAGGTCCGTCAGTTTTTTAACACCGCGGAAGACGAAGTCAGGAACGTTATCGACCTCGATTCAATGTTGGCATATTATGACCTCGACAAACAAGTCATTAAAACGATCCCCGCCTTTACTGGCAAAGACGTTCTGGAAACATACCCAGCCTTTTCTCATGACGGTAAATATTTGTATTACTGCGCAGCAAAAAAACTTTGGTCCGATGATGATGACAAGTTACCACCCGATAACTACAACAAGGTACGTTATGATCTTGTCCGAATAAGCTACGATATCGAAAAAGATTCGTGGGGCCTGCCGGAAACCATCGTCTCATCTGAAAAAACTAAAAAAAGCTCACTTGAGCCGCGAATAAGTCCCGATGGTCGCTGGTTAATTTTCTGCATGTGCGATTATGGATGCTTCCCCGTCTACAGATCGAGCAGCGATTTATATCTGATAGACCTCGAAAATGCGCAAAAAACAGGTGTTTTTACCCCTAAAAAGCTGTCCGCCAACAGTGATCAAAGCGAATCATGGCACAGCTTCTCTGCTAACAGCAAATGGCTCGCTTTCAGCTCAAAAGCTCTCAGACCAAGACTTACCGTAACGCAGTTTTCATATATTGATCAGCAGGGCAATTCAACAAAACCTTTTATCCTGCCCCAGAAAAACCCCGCTTTTTATGATAGTTTTACAATGACATTCAGCGTTCCGGAGCTCGTGACAGGTCCGGTAAAAAACACTCATGAACAGCTCGCAAGGGTGGTTCGAGGTTCAAATAAGATAGCTGTTGATATGCCGATAACGATGGCTACTCCGGGAAAAGACACAGGCTCTGCATGGCAGGAGCGCGAATAAAGCCCCAATTTCAAGCCTTTTAAGCAATTTTAACACAAAAGCCGACACTGTGGTCGTTTTGCAGCTTGGTAGCTCATAACCCCCTTTAAAAGCTTAAAAACTTTATTTAAGTACTTAAGCTTGCCTAAACACCATACGATATGTTATAATACATACTTTACTTACGATGAGCAGATTGTTTTTTTAGGTGTAAGAAAATAAATGGCAGCGAAATTTTACATATATAGCGCAGAATCAGCTATTGCAACCGAGATTTACATAACAGCAACCCCTGATGCCGGTCTTTCGCTTGAAGATCAGGCAAAAGAGATATACTCAAAGATTGCCCGGATTCTAAAAGAGAAAAACGCCCAGCTTTTTATGGAGCGTATATTCGCAACCAGCGATGTTACAAGACAAGTAAACGATATTCGTCTCAAAGAGTATGACTCTCTCGATGATGGTGTTTTGCCTGCTTTTCTCGTTTGTAAACCATCTGGGACTGGCTCATTTGCAGGCGTACAGGTTCATGCGATTATAAGCGATCAGCCCTTGGAAATTTTTGATATTGAAGATAAACTCTCTGGTCGATTTTTCGGCACCGATAAATGTAAATATCTTTCAATTTCCGGTTTGTCTGTTCCGCAGCTTGATAACCCTTCAGATCAGGCAGGAAAAATGTTTGACCTGACCGAACAAGCTCTCGAAAAATTTGGCGGCGATTACCACTGTGTTCCGCGCACATGGATGTGGCTCGGCGATATCCTCTCCTGGTACGATGATTTCAATGCGGTTAGAAGCAAATTTTTCGTTGAAAGAGGTTTGCTCGGCGAAAATTCGACTCAGTCCATGCCTGCAAGTACAGGCATAGGTCTCGGCCCCGATGACGGCGGAGCCTGCTCAATGGACCTTACTGCCGCAATAGAACCACGAGAAATAGAATATCTCCAGGCTGGTGGAAAACAACAATGTGCTTTTGAATATGGCTCAGCTTTCTCAAGAGCCTCGAGAGCAATAACACCAGCGGGCGAAACGGTTTTCGTTTCAGGAACCGCTGCGATCAATGCCGCTGGTATTACAACAAATATTGGAAAACCAAAAGAGCAGATCGAAGACACGATAACAAACGTACAGGCTGTGCTGCGTGACATGAATTGCTCGGATGATGAGGTTGTTCAGGTGATGGCTTATTGCAAAACTTCTGAAGTTGAAAAGGTTTTCAACCAGATGGCAGAAAAACCGGATTGGCCCTGGGTTACAATGATCTGCGATGTCTGTCGTGACAATCTGCTTTTTGAGATAGAACTGATTGCATTGCCGCGAAAACAGCTATAATCCCGCAAAATCTTTTTGAACCAATAGCATCCATACTGGACAACACGCCCGGATTTCATATAATCCAGGAAAGCTTTTTATGGAATCTGTCCTATGAAAAAAACTTCGATACTGTTTTGTCTCGTATTAATTTTTATTATCGCAGGTTGCAATACCCTCTCCCGGCAAAAACCTCTTATCGGCATAACCTCTGTCTACAAAGATAATTCAAATTCCCTAAGCTATAATTACATAAAAGCTGTTGAACAAAACAATGGTATCCCGCTTATCCTGCCAACTGTGGAAAATGAAGAAACAATTGAAACCTATATAAATAAACTCGATGGTCTTGTACTAATTGGCGGGGCGGACATTCCACCCTCTGCTTACAATCAGACTCCGCATCCAACCGTAAAAATTATGGCTGACAAAAGATATAACTTTGAACGCCGATTAATCAAAAAATGGCTAAGTACCGGCAAACCTGTCCTTGGCATCTGTCTCGGCATGCAGTTTACAAACGTTGTCTCAGGCGGAACCATGATACAGGATATCCCATCGCAAATAGGCTCCAAAGTTGACCACCGCTGCAAAGAAAAGCTTCATAGAATTACGATTGATCCGTCAAGCGATCTCGCGAAAATCCTCAACTCTACCCAGGCACATGTTTATTCAACTCATCATCAGGCAGTAAAAAAAATAGGTCAAAATCTAAGACCCGTCGCCAAAACCGACGACGGCATAGTGGAAGCACTCGAAAGAACCGATGGCCATTTTGGTCTGTTCGTACAATGGCACCCCGAAGCTATGACAAAAGACATCGAGCACCGGGATGCCATATATTCAGCCCTGATAAAAGCCTGCTTAAAATCTCGAAAATAATCTTATCTTCTGTTATAATGCGAATCATGTCCTTAGCAGAAAAAATAAAACTAAAAGCAGCAGATTTAGGTTTCGACCTGACAGCAATAACAGATGCCTCTCCAATTTCGCCTGAGCATATAAATTATTTTTCCAATTGGCTCAATGCGGGCTTTGCCGCTGAGATGGCATACATGCACAGAAATTTTGAAAAGCGAACCAATCCACAAAAACTATTCACCCCCGCAAGATCAATTATTATCGTAGGTCTGAATTACAAATGTGACAGCCTTCCTCAAAAACCAACCGACCAATCCTCAGGGCAGATTTGCGATTATGCCCTTTACCCCGACTATCATGATTTTATAAAACACCGACTTCGCAAGCTCGCTCTTTATATCAATACACTTTTCGATGATTTTAAATTCAGGATTTGTGTTGACTCTGCACCGTTGGCTGAAAGACCATTAGCCGCCCGAGCAGGTCTGGGCTTTATCGGCAAAAACCACATGCTTATAAACCCAGACTTGGGCTGTCAGATATTTCTCGGCGAATTGCTCACAAATATCGACCTGCCTTGCGATAAACCACTCGAGCAAACTTGCAAAAATTGTGATCTTTGTATAAAAGCCTGTCCAACCGGAGCATTAAACCCCGATGGTTCTTTCGATGCCTCGAAGTGCATAAGCTATCTGACAATAGAACACAAAGGCCACATCCCCGTCAGCCTTGCGGAAGAATTTGGAGATAGTCTTTTCGGCTGTGACAGATGTTCGAAAGCCTGTCCATATCACCAGAAAGCACCCGCTTGCAAAAATAAAGATTTTAAACCAGACCTCGAAAAAAAATATATTGCTCTTGATGCAATATTAAACATGCCAGAGGAAAACTTCGCTAACGATTTCAAAACTTTGCCAATATGCCGCACAGGTCTGGAAAATATCAAAAGAAACGCCCGTATCTGCAAAATAAATAATACTAATCCATAAAAAAAAGCCGACCATTTCGGTTCAGCTCTCGATTATCACGGGAACTCAAAACTTTTTTAAGGAGCAAGGAAAGAATCAGCTTCACTGACCGGAATTTCATAGCCGTTATAAACATCGGTGTTTTGAAGGGTGAAGATGTCATCTTTATTAGGACCGATGTTTCTGTTCTTAGTAAATTCAACACTGCCGTCAAGGAATAGAATATTCTGGCCTTTGCGATTATGATTGATACTGTTAATAGTTAAAAGTTTTTTATTGAGTCTGAGTTTCAATGTTTTGTGGTTGTTTTGTGGGAGATTTTCAAACAAAGGATTGGAATCGGAGAAGAAGGGATTTCTGCCAAGGCTTATAATAGTATCCCTCTTAGCTAATATTTTTGAGCTGTAAGTTATATATTTCCTTGCCGGAAAATCATTATATTGTTTAGCCTGCAACGAATCAAATTTTAAAACCTTACCATCTCTGACACCCGGACAAACAAAGTTCGCAGGTATTACATAACCCTCTTTGACCAGAAGCCATGCGTTACGAGTATTCGAACAGTTGTCTTGCCCGCTACAGCCTACTTTCCACCAGGGTTGGCCGTTCGCAGTAGCGACGGAAGGAAGTCGGTTGTTGTGGTCGGCGCTATAATTACTGAGCCCGCCTGCTATTTGCGAAAGCTGCCATTGGCATTTCTGCTTCCACGAGTTTTGCCTTGCAGATTTAAGAACCGGGAAAAATACCGTAGCAACAAAGAAAATTACTGCCGCCGCAGTTACAACCTGACTAAAGTTAGGCCAGAAATGAATTTTGCCAACATCTTGGCTCTGCTCATCGACGAGTAACTCCTGCAGTTTTATATGACTTGAATTGGCTGCTTTACAAAGTCGGTCAATCGCACCCTCAACTATGTACTCCGGACACTCCTGAGCTGTCAAACTATCTAAAGGAGAAAGTGATTTTTTTATCGCGTCATAAAGCTCCAAAGCCTCATCGTTATTTTCGATCAGGCTCCTGACTTCATGGTGGTTCTCACTGGATTCGAGACCCAAACAATAATCAAATATCAGTTCTTTTTCAAAATCACTCAATTTTGGCATTACTTTTTACTGCTCCCAACAGTTATTTTCCATTCTTTGGCAAACCTGCCCACTGCCGTATGCAGTCGGCTCTTAATCGTTCCAATAGGTATACTGAGCATTTGTGCCATTTGTTTGTAAGAAAATTGGTTAAAATAGGACAAAATCAAAATTTCTCGTAGATTTTCCGGCATTTCCGATATTATCTGTCTTACCATCATCGCAGTCTCATCCTGTGCCAATTCATCCAGGGGCATTTTATCACGACTGGCAAGAATATCTAAGGCATCTCCAAACGACATTTCATCAGAAGTTGCGATAGAACCGATAGGAATCGCTGCTGTTCTTCGTTGTTTTCTAAGGGCATCCTTAGCTTTATTAGCTGCTATAGTAAAAAGCCAAGGCCTTAAATTCTTCGTCGGGTCAAATTTCGATCGGCTGTTGTATAGCTGCAAAAAAGCCTCCTGAAAGACGTCTTCAACCTGATCGTGATGGTTCAAAAACCGTTTTAAAAAGGCATAAAGGCCGTTTTTGTAATGATTGATGATTTCACGAAAAGCGTCCTCATCTCCGTCCATAAAACGGGCAATAACTTTGCTGTCCAACTGATTGGTCAAGTTATACTCCATCAAAAACACTCAAAAAAAGATAATGGTATTATTATAAGCTAATTTTTTAAAATATAAATATTTATTTGTAGAAATGATTTGATTAGAGCACTTTAATATTTTCTGTTCGCATTTAGGCTTCTCGTTAGGACAAGACTGGCAAATTCGATCTATAATAAAGATACCTGAAAATAAACCGTATGATACCAATCCCAATTAAATTTTTCACTTTATCCGCGGGTAACTAACTTAAAGATAAGAAGTTATGGATTTATTCGCGGAAGTTTATTACCATGAATGGTATGAGTGGTAAATCCTGTCGAATTACTAAAATGCAGAAAAAAACCGCAAATTTGCTCAAAATACCTAATTACTGAACATGATTTACTGACTTTTTACACCGTTTTTCAACCAGAGTTTTGCTTCGTCGCTTCCGAACCGTGCAGCTTTTTTGTACCAGAATTTTGCCAGATAGCTGTCTTTTTGCAGACCTTGGCCTGTTTCGTACATTTGACCGAGGTAAAACATTCCTTCGCCGCTTCCGGTATCTGCTGCTCTTTTGTACCATTTTACAGCTTCGAAATAGTCCTGCTGGGCAAATTCGCCGTGTTTGTACATTGACGCCATAGCAAGCATTGCATGTGTGTTCGAATTATCAGCTGCTTTTTTATACCATTCGATAGCTTTTGGAACATCCTGTCTGATAGCCAGACCGTAGTTATTCATCAATCCGAGATTATACATTGCACCGGAGTTTCCGGCATTGGCGGCTTTTAGATACCAGCCGATAGCGCTGTTGTAATTCTGAACTACCCCTTGCCCCTTGAAATACAGATTTCCCAGCCCGAACATGCCGCCGCTATGGCCCTTTTCAGCTGCCTGGCGATACCATTCACCTGCCTGAATGTGGTCAACATTTATGCCGTAACCATTTTCATATGCAAAGCCGACGTTATACATTGCTCCCGGATGTCCTGCGGTCGCTGCACGGAAGAAGTATTCAAATGAGATATCACGGTTCTTGGCGACTATCTCGCCTTTTGCGTAGATCCATGCCATTGCAATCATAGCGTTCACATTGTCGGCATCAGCGGCTTTTTCATACCAGTCCATCGACTGCCGCAGGTCTGTTTCGCCCGCAAGGCCCTTCTGGTAAACAACCCCGAGATTGTACATAGCAGATACGTTGCCTTGTTCAGCTTTTTGCTGGTAAAGCTGGAATTGATCATCTTTAAGCTCAGAGATTTGTTGGCAATACAGGTTGGTTGTAATTAATAAAGCGAAACATGCGGAAATTTTAATGATTGAATCCATTCTCATCGGCCTTTCTCCTTAAAGGTTAACTACAGTATAATATTACATGGACGATGTGAAAATACACAACTTATAGGACTTTGTCAACAGATATCTCAAATTAACACCCCTTTAATAACAAAATAACACAAACTCAACTGCCTGCTTTGCACCACCTCGTTCCATAGCCTCCTTGATGCCGAATAAGAAAAAACTACCTGTTTTTATATCTTAAAAAACTAATATGAAAGGAATATACAAATGAGAGACCTAACAATATTATTTTACAAGTCTGCGTTTTAGTTCTTTTGTAATTTTATTCCATTTTATATGCCGTATTTTGGCCAGAAAACAAAAAATCCCCGTTATTAACCTAAAAAACCAAACAAAAAGTGCTAATCATAAGTTTTTTATTAATTTTCGGTTTTTTTTAAAAAAAAGCGTCACATTATGAGGTTTCGTGAGACTTTACTAATAGAAAGACGTTGTTTGACAATTTAATAAAAGTAGTAATTATACGAATTAGTTGTTTTATCTTGCTTATTGGTCGTATTTGTGTCTTGCCGAGGTTTAGGATAATGGCTCGGATAACTCCGAGTAATGATGGCCAGGTTCGCCCGGATATTTGTGGTAATATTGCTATCTGGGAGAACCGGTCGGGGGCTGCGTTGATAAGGCAGGTGTGGTATTCATAAAATGAGTAATGGTAATTTAAGCAACAATCGAAGTTGCTATTTGATATGCAAGGTTGTAGGAATATTATATTCGTATCGCAGGTGTGGGAAGAGCCGTCGACAGTTGTAACTTACTTGGCACCACTCATGTTTTGACGGCTCTTAACCACAATAATAAAAGCGATGGAATGGTTAATATTTCAGGCTTTGCTGATTTTGAAAATAAAAATTTAATTATATGAAACACTTCTCCTCCTCTCTAAAGTTAGAAGTTTAGCAGGATGGTGTGGGTTATTCCTTCGGCCCACACTGTCCTGTGTCATTTCTGCCTAATGTCATCAGGACTGCAATACTGCACAGCTTCCATTTTGACGAATAGATAATATAAATTCTGGACAGTTTTTTATTGCTGCTATTTTGTCCGGAATGTACTATAAAACAGTTTAAATCTTGTCTGTGTATAAAAATTTTGCGAAAACAAGGCTGTGGCAGAGAAAAAAAATAAAAAGATAAGACTGAAGGCGATACATTCAGCAGAGACAACTATCTTCTTTGCTCTTTGTTTTTTATACCTTTGGCTCATTGTCGATTCCAGGTTGATATTCCACGGCGGCGGTAAGATAACCAATTACCCTGTATTTTTCAAGGGCATCGATTTCTTTGTACCGTTTTTATCCAGACCAGGCGGGCCGGCGGAGTATTTAGCGACACTGTTGTCACAGGGATTATTCTATTCCTGGCTTGGGGCGGCGGTCTTGACTGCTGTCGGGGCGGGGATATGCTTTTGTGTTCGATCTGTTATAAAAAGTTGTGAGGTGAAAATAGCTGGTTGGTTCTGGCTCTTGCCGATGGTTTTGCTTACTATCATCTACAGCAAATATTCATTCAACTTTGTTACGACTGTTGCGCTTTTAATAGTACTGGTTTTTGTTTGTCTCTATCTAAAAATAAAAACGAAAAATAAAGCTGCGCAATTCATAGCCTTCACTGTGTTGTCTATAGTTTCATACCTAATTGTAGGCGGGGTGTTCCTGCTGTTCGCAGTCTCAGCGATACTTTATGACCTGTTTTTCAGAAAAGATAAAAGCTTCACTATAGGTCAACTGGTTTTATCAATTCTCGTTCCTTATGCCATAGGCTTT
>Ga0075123_10001682_pt1 | contig 10964 bp, 10 predicted proteins | sample AntAceMetag02UKX_FD_69808 | JGI IMG/M metagenome (GOLD analysis project Ga0075123, IMG submission 69808) | Saline lake microbial communities from Ace Lake, Antarctica - Antarctic Ace Lake Metagenome 02UKX | ecosystem: Environmental > Aquatic > Non-marine Saline and Alkaline > Saline | place... | reverse complement strand
GATCGCGATAACTTTTTTATTAATGGCGCAACAAGTCGAATTGATCTTCTCTCATAAATATCATGCAGAAGAAGTTGAAGCAGCTTGTACTGATTGTCACAAAGCAGAAGAAAGCACAGAAGCTGCGGACAATCTACTTCCCAGCATGGAAACTTGTTACAACTGCCACGACGAAGATGATACAGAATGCTCGGTATGCCACAAAGATCCCGACAACGCCATTGAATACCCGAGAATAACAAGTTATATCGCAAAATTTCCGCACAGCAAACATATCACAAACAAACTGACTTGTGAAAAATGTCACCTAAAAATTTCAATAAGTGAAAATGTGCTGGAAAAACATTTGCCGAAAATGGCGGCGTGTGTTGAATGTCATACAAATAACAGTCAGGAAAATTATTGCTATATATGTCATGATAAGGGTGAAAATTTAAAACCCTCAGATCATAAATTGGCGTGGAAGGAAAGTCACGGCATGACTGCTCAAACTGAAGAAGAATCCTGCAACGCTTGCCACACAAAACAATCCTGTCTGGATTGTCATAGCAATGATAACCTGGATCACAAAGCCCATCCCTTGAATTATGAGAATAATCACGGGATTTATGCAAAAGGGAATAAAGATAATTGTTACACCTGTCACGAAGAACTTTCTTTTTGCGTGGATTGCCATCAAAAAAGAATGGTGATGCCGAGAAATCATTCCTATGCAAACTGGTCAAACACAACAACAGGCGGCGGGCATTCACGGGCAGCGAAATTGGATTTGGATTCTTGCTTGAGTTGTCATTCTGATACGCAAGGGGATCCCGTTTGTGTTATGTGTCATAAACGTTGATGCTGATTATGATCCGGCTTTAATTACTGAATTTTAAAAATGAATTAAAAATTCCAAGCATCAAAAAACAAATTCCAAATAATATTCAATTACGAAAATCCAAATTCCAAAACCATTTTTATAAATTAAAATTTGGAATTTGAAATTTATTTGTTATTTGGAATTTGTTATTTGTAATTTTTTCTGGAATTTTGCAATGAAATGTATAACAGCTTCATCTATAAATTTAGAGGAATAACATGAAGAAAACATTAATTGTTCTAAACATAATCTTTGCTCTAATTATAATGATAAGTTACTGCTCCACCGATAAAAATCCTTTGCCAAGCGTTTCTCATCCAGAAGGCTGGAATACAGCAAACGCTGAAAACAGACACGGCACAAAAGTTTTAGAAACGGGTTATGTTTCATGCAAAAGCTGCCATGGTGTTGATTTAAAAGGCGGAAAAACTGGCAATGGCTGTTTCGACTGCCACCAGACCTATCCTCATCCGGAAGAGTGGAGTGAATTTGAAAACAGTAACAGTCATGCTGCTTACCTTAAAGCGAATAATTATTCAAAAGAATATTGCAAAGGTTGTCACGGTGTCGATCTTTCTGGAGGCAAGAGCGGTGTTGCGTGTTCCAGTTGTCATCCAAATAAATAATCAACATAATTATAATGAATCACTGACAGCTTTCAATCTTAACAATCTACAAAATTAATAATTATTCAAGCCAGCATTTTACTATTGAGTGTTGGCTTTTTATTTTATGAAATGCTTTCTCCTGCTAACTATTCACAAAAAAAGCATTGACTTATTTAAAAATATGTATTATATTTTCATAATTCAAATTTATTAATTATTTCTGAAAGTAATATGAAACGATTATTACAATCATTCAAAGGTATAAGTTTAAAGTTATTTATTCTTCTTTCAGTTCTTCTTATTTTTGTTTTTGCCATCATTATTTATATCAATATTAATTTTTACGCTGACCAGATTGAAAGCAATATTCGAGATAACGCGGTACAAGCAAGTAATTTGATTAAACGATCTACACGTATTAGCATGTTAAAAAATCAGCGAGAGGAACTTGCTACAATTATTTCCAATATCGGGCAAGAGCAAAATATTGAAGGAATACGAATCTATAATAAAAAAGGACGAATAGAATTTTCCAACGATCCCCGCGAGCTTTATCAGACTGTTGATATAGACGCTGAACAATGTATTTTTTGTCATGCTAGTGATCAAGCAAAAGGTACTATTCCCAAAGAAAATAGATTTCGCGAACGTCGCTCAGAAAATAATGAACGAATATTAGGATTAATCAATCCCATTGAAACTGAGCCTGAATGTTATAACGCAGCATGTCATGTTCATAGTAAAGATGAGAAACTACTGGGGCTTCTTGATATTAAAATGTCATTAAGTGACTTAGATAAAAGTGCGGCAGAAACACGTAACAAGACTCTCATTTTTTCTGTAATATTAATCGTTTTGACAACTATTTTGTTTGGAAGAGTTATCCGAAATCAAATTCAAGTTCCTATTTCAAAATTAATTTATGGTACACATCAGGTAGCTGACTTAAACCTCGACTATACAATCGACATTAACTCTGCTGATGAAATAGGGGATCTGGCAATGTCATTTAATAAAATGACAAAAAATTTGAAGCAAGCAAAAAATGAACTGCAAGATTGGTCTAATACATTAGAGGATAAAATAAAGAAAAAAACAGAGGAGTTAGCGCGAGCACAAAACCAGCTTATACTGGCTGAAAAAATGGCGTCGATGGGAAAGTTAGCTGCGGTCGTTGCTCATGAAATCAATAATCCTATGTCTGGAATTCTGACTTACGCTAAACTTTCAATAAGAAATCTTCAGAATAATCCCGAACAGGAATCAATTAATGACTCGATAGAAAATTTAAAAGTGATCAGTGATGAATCGAAACGATGTGGCGACATTGTTAAAAATTTGCTGCTATTCTCTAAAAAATCATTTGGTGATAGATCCATGAATGATTTAAAGTTAATACTCAATAAAAGTATTGAACTCGTCCGACATGGTATCCAGATGAAAGATATGCAACTAATTCGAGATTTCACTGATGACGATACTAATATGAAATGTGACAATGCCGCGATACAACAAATGGTAATTGCTTTACTAATTAACGCTATCGAAGCTTCTCCCAATAAGGAAGGTGAATTGAGGATCGGATTACATCGAATCGATTCAGAAAAGAATTTTCGTTTGGAAATATCTGATAATGGTGTGGGGATTCCTGATGAGGTAATACCACATATTTTTGAACCGTTTTATTCAACCAAAGACTCTGAAAAAAATACTGGTTTGGGATTAGCAGTTGTTTATGGAATTTTAGAAAGACATAGTGGAACCATCGATGTACAATCGCAAGAAAATAAAGGTACAACTTTTACAATAAATCTACCGATAAATTCAGGTTAAATGTTTAATTGAAATTGAATTCCAAGTATATAAATAAGTTGTACAAGTTACTGTTTAAATAATTGAAACGATTCTGGATAATTAATTTTACATGGTAGAAAAATTTTTAAATATCCAGAGTTAAGTACCAAGAAACGAATATCAAAACAATAAAGTTGGAAAGTAAAAATCGTGAACAACATTTATAATTTCATTTAGGTAAAAGTGTAATGAACAATAACGACGTTAATATTCTCATTGTTGATGACGAATTTTCAGTTCGTGATTCTCTTTTTAAATGGTTCAAAACTGATGGCTTTAATGTTGACACAGCCGAAAATGCCGAAGCTGCTCTTCAAAAATTTAAAGAAAAAAGCTGGGATATTGTTTTATTAGATATAAAAATGCCGGGCATGGACGGAATTGAATTTAATCGTCATATCCAGAGTGTGGATCAAAACATCATCGTTATAATTATAACAGCTTATGCATCGGTGGATACAGCCGTTCAAGCAATAAAAGATGGCGCCTTTGAATACGTATCAAAACCCATTGATCCGGACAATCTCACTCACATGATTCGAAATGCGATTGAAAAACGTCTTTTGGCAAAAGAAAATATCCAACTCCGACAAAAAATTGAAGATTTGACCAGTGCTGATGATATCGTTGGAACTTCTCCACAACTTCGTAAGGTATTTAAAATGGTGGCTTCGGTAGCAAAAACAGATTCTACCGTTATGATTCGTGGTGAAAGCGGAACCGGTAAAGAATTAATTGCTCGTGCCATCCATAGCAATAGCACACGTCGTTACGCTCCGATAATATCTTTAAACTGTGGCGCTTTTACAGAAACACTGCTTGAAAGTGAACTGTTTGGTCATGAAAAAGGAGCATTTACAGGAGCCGATCGTTTGCGCATTGGTAAATTGGAACGTGCTAATAACGGTACAATTTTTTTTGATGAAATTGGTAATATTAGCATGAAAATGCAAATGGATCTGCTCAGGGTTTTAGATACAAAACATTTTAGCCGACTGGGAAGTGAAAAATCCATTGAAGTTGATTTTCGTGTAATTAGTGCCACCAATAGAGACTTGGAAAGTGCAGTAAATGAAGGTCATTTTCGTGAGGATTTATATTTCCGACTAAATGTGGTTACTATCGATATTCCTCCTCTTCGTGATCGAAAAGAAGATATTCCTCTGCTTGCTCGATATTTCTTTAATAAATATACCCAATCAATGACCAAAGATATAAAAGATATTTCTCCTGAAGCTATGGAAATGCTGCTAAATTACGGTTGGCCTGGTAACGTACGAGAGTTGCGAAATGTTATTGAACGAGCTATCGTGGTGTGTGAAAATAAAAAAATCAGCCCAGCTGATTTATCCTTTCCATTCAGAGCAGGTAGTAAACAACAATACGGGGATAGTTTAGAAGAATTAGAAAAGAATCACATTGAGCGGATTTTGAATCGTACAGGATGGCATATTTCTCAAGCTTCAGAAACTCTTAAAATTGACCGAACGACTCTGTATAACAAAATAAAAAAGTATAACCTGAGTAAATAGATGTGATAGATAAACGTATTTATGTTGTACCGATTGAATTTTATGATTTGTCTCTATTAGATTCATTATGTTTTTACCTTTCCAACGCTTTTGGCATACCTGCTTACATTGAAAATAAGCCAATCAATATCAATCGTGTGTTTGATCCGCTGAGAAATCAGTACAACTCTTCCTATCTCCTGAAACAATTGATAAACAAACCACCGAAGGATGCAGCGCGGATTTTAGGCGTTTGTAATCTTGATCTATTTATTCCAATTTTAACATTTGTTTTTGGTGAAGCTCAATTGGAGGGAATTGGTGCTATTGTCTCGACATATCGTCTCAAAAATGAATTTTATGGAGGTCAATCCGACAGTCATGCGCTTATGGAACGATTATTAAAAGAGGCTACCCATGAGTTGGGACATACTTATGGCTTATACCATTGCCATAATTCAGGCTGTGTAATGACCAGTTCAACTTATGTGGAAGACATCGACGAGAAAAGTGTTTTGTTTTGTCGGGAGTGTGAAGAGGTTGTTAAATCAAGAGTTCAATGATAAAAAAAATGATGAAATTCCAATATTCACTGATTAAAACAAATTTTACTCTCAAATAATTTTATTGCTTGACATTTAAATTAAAATATTGTGCTTTAAATATATGAATAATATTAATACCTATCTCTTTGTATATTTAGTTAAATTATGATAGATAGTTCTGAAATTATAAGTCAGACTCATTGTTATAAAGAGGAGGAACTTATGTCTGCAACCACATTCGATACTCTAAAATTCATTAAGAGATTGAGAACTGTTGGAATGGCTGAGGAGCAAGCCGAAGCACTATCAGAAGCATTTCAAGAGTCGCAAAAAAGCCATTTAGAAAATCTGGCAACAAAAATAGACTTAAAACAGCTTGAATTAAAAGTCAATGCCCAGCTTTTGTTATTAAAATGGATGATGGGATTTATCTTAGCAGGCGTTCTGGCACTAATCGTGAAAGCGTTCTTTATTCAATAAACTTCGAAATTCAAGATTCGATATTCATTATTCAAATTATCGACAAAGTTTTGTTGATATTAACATATAAACGCCTGAATATTCAAAGAGAAGTTAGATAAAAAAAGCTGGTGTTTGTAATGTATCCAACACCAGCTTTTTCATTTATAAAATCAAGTTAAAATTATAAACCATTCATTACTCCGAAATCCCACTAACAGCTTCTTTACTTCCTTCTTTCGGGAAAATTGGTAAATATTTTACTGCCAGTGCAAATGCAGTGAATCCTATTGCTACCAGGAACACCGTAATCATCCATTCTGTCCAGGCAGGGAAATATGTGGCTTGATTTACTTTTTCCATGCTGGTAATGGTTACATTCAATCTCCCAAAGAAAAATCCAAATACTGCAAAACAGACCGCGGTAAACATACCAGTAGGATTGTTACGAATTTTGGGGATGAAAAGCAGAATTGACGGCAGTAATACCCCCAATAAAATCTCTGCCAGGAATAACCAACTTTCATAGCTCCCTTCGAACATGTTCATAAAAGCGCCCTGACGAATTAAATCTTCTATTTTAAATAAAAATAAAAATGCTAATACAAAAGCTAATATCCTGCTGAGACGGACGAGAATATCAAATTCCAACTGTCTCTTAAAAGCTCTGGAGCTTAAAAAAGATTCAAATATCACCATTGCTAAGCCAACTGCAATACATGAAATGTAAAAGAAAAGTGGTAATAAAGGTGTGTACCACAAAGGATGAACTTTATCAGGGAAAATTAAAAATAAAGATCCTAATGAGGACTGATGCATTGTTGATAATATTATACCCAGAATAACAAGTGGAATAATCGCCGCATGTTGAATCTTCACCAGCTTAGCCCATCTCATTTTTTCAAAAAAGTTACCAGAGACCTCTAAAGCTAAAACAGAGGTATAAATCATTACGCACCAGCCGACTTCGAAAAGTACCGAATGGTGATTCCAATAAATGAGTAAATGCCAAATCCGATGTGGTTGTCCAAGGTCAAAAAGCAATCCAACAATGACCAGGGCATAGCCGAAAAATGCAGTAAGAATGGCTGGTTTTACAATCGGTCGGTAACGTTCTAAATTAAAAATATATACAATTGCAGTGATTACAAATCCCCCAGCACCGAGACCTACACCTGAAATAACATCAAAGCCAATCCAGATTCCCCAGGGGAAGGTATCAGACATATTAGTGGCGTCGCCCAGTCCAAAAACAAAGCGACGAAAGGTAGAGTAAAGCCCCAGAATTAATATAACAACTAAAACACCTCGCCAGAAGCTGAGTTTTGGTAAACGTATATTTTTCATTAAATTCCCTCGCAAAATTTATTCTTCTGTTTCATTTTCTTCTAATTCAACTTTTTCTTTAGCAAGTTTGATCCGACGGTTAACAACCCAATAGGTGCCAAATAGTGCTAATCCACCAAGACTAATAATATTTGGGACGAGCGACATTACACCCCATGTAGTCGATGGTAAGGGTTTCTTTGTCAGATCCATTCTAAAACCTAATTCTTCAAATGGAACGTTAGATAGAAACATAACTGATGTTCCTCCTACTTCATGTTCACCGTAAATATACGGAACATAGTTATCTGGATTTTTGCGAATTCTATCTTTTGCTATTCTGAGTAAATCTTCGCGCTCCCCAAATAATGTTGCCTCAGTGGGGCAGGCTTTGGCACAGGCGGTTTGTTCGCCATCTTTAATCTGATCATAACAGAGAATACATTTTTGAACGAAGGGAAAAGCTTTGTCCCATTGATACTTAGGTACTGAAAATGGGCACGCGACCATACAATAGCGACATCCAATACATCTTTTGATATCGTAAATTACAGCTCCTGTTTCAGTTTTTTTAAATGCGGCTACTGGACACACAGATGCACAAGCAGGATCTTCGCAATGCATGCAAAGCCTTCTTACGTAAACTTCTTCTCCATCAGGTTTTTCGTGTGTTTCCAGAGTAGCCCATGTGTTAGCAGTAAGAACTGGGTCAACTTTCTCAGGTAAGTTGTTTTGCTCTTTGCAGGCTTCAACACAAGCTCCGCAGCCGATACAAAGAGTAATGTCAATAAGCAATCCTTTCATAGAGTTTACTTTCCTCCCTATTGATTTTTATTATTAGGTGATTTTGGATTTATACTTCATAAATATTCAGAAAAGCTCCTTCTCAAACCGACAAGAAAAAAATTCGTCCACAGAATTGGAACTCTCACAGAAAAAATATAAATTTTTTCACCCAATTCTGTGGGAGTTCTGTTTGTGGGTGAATTCGCCAGCTTTATGATTCTCTGTTTGTTAAAAATCTTGCTATTCATAAATTAGAAATAAACTTCAATACACGACTCTATATAATACACAAGGACAACAGCTAAACTGTTGTCCTATTTGAAAAAATTGTGAAAAACATTTTTTTAAAATACTAATTTCAATAATTAAATGCAAGTGATGTTTTATTTTGCTAAAAATTCTTCTTGCATTTTCATCCATGAGAAATCGTCCATATATTCCATTATACCTGCGACAGGCATACCACCATCAGCCATGGTTGCTCCCAATGCTTTATCTTCAACAAACTGTTCAGCAATAAACTCTTTAAACCTGGCAACTTCTTTTTTTAACCAATTTTTTGCTTCTTCAGCTACTGATAGTGATTTAATGTTTTGGGCTAAATTGTTTGGCTTAATTGAATATATCCATCCTTTTTCATAAGGATTATTTTTTAATAATTCAGGATTATTTAAAACTTCTTCATTTATTGCGCTTATCACACCGTCAACAGGTGCATTAAATTTGGCTTTTCTTTTGCCCTGTTCAATTGTAAAAACGACGTCGCCCTGGTTGATTGAATCTCCTACTTTATGCAGCTTAATTTTATCAATTCTGCCAAGTACGTTTTGTGCAAAGTCATCTAAACCAATTTTAATTTTTCCAGACACATCAATTCCAGCCCAGGTATGACCCGTGTGGAAGAAAAGTCCACCTGGTAAAGCCAGGTCGGCAACTTTTAAACCAAACGGAATTTTGAGGTCATCTCCAGCCAGTACGTTGGCTGGAGCCATAGCTCTTGCAGCCTGAATTTTTCGTACTATAATGTCAGTAACTAAAAACATCGCAAATAATAATACCATAAAAGTAGCAGCCATGTTACTGTTTCTCCTTGTTAGTTGTTAATAATTGTAATTAATAATTTTTTTATTATCCCACGCCCTAAACTATTTCTTAACCTGGACAAGCCAGATCCAAATAAAAAAGTATCTCACGCAAAGCCGCAAAGGAATCGCAAAGTTATTTTTAGCTTTTCTTTGCGTCTCTGCGCCTTTGCGTGATTTTTTTTTACATTGTGCAAGAAATAAACTTCTCATATATTTATTAGACAAAATAATTTTTATCTACCAGATTCTGGCATTCCCAATAAACTTAAAACAAGCCGTCGGTATTGATCATGAGGAAGATAATTTCTTAAATTTCGAGAAATTTCTCCACCATCGTTCAAAGTGATTCCAACTGTATCAGGTTCTTGTTGAAAACCTTTCGTTAGATTACTCTCTAACCATTTGAATTCCTTAAGATACCAGGAGAACAACGCATCACCCGAACGACAATATTTGAGGTCTTGTTCGAGATTATCGGGTTTGATGACAAGCATCCATCCCTTAATAAGTGGATCGAGAGTTAATTCATCAGGGAAATCGGTTAACTCGTTATTGATTTTTACAACCTTGCCGCTGAGAGGCGAAACTATTGAAAAAATATGCTCAAACTGAATAACTTGTCCGCAGTTAGCGCCTCGCTTAATTTTTTCTCCTGGCAATGGCAAGATTACCTCATCAATAGAACCTAACGTTGTCGCCACAATGTCATCAATACCAACTTTCACCCGATTTTGGCTGAGCACTTTGATCCAGCAGTGTCCTGGATGAACAGAGCAATCTTTATCCAGCCTAATTTTTAAAAGACGCTCCAGCGATGAATTTTGCTTTCGGGAGATAGTTTGTTGCTTTTTATTAGAATCAATTAATTTCTGAACTTCCTGTTTCGGATGATTTGTAATATTCATATCCCCGCGAAGCCCTTGATCAAGTGGACATGTCTCACATTGAAAATTTCGGTCGCAAATCTTATACGAAACGATACCGAGTTCCATCCACACGCATTTCTTGTCGTTTTTGGGGATCATTGGGAATTGTGTTTTTTCTTGAGTTTTCAATTTATAATACCTTAAATTAAATCATCCAACTATAATTCAATTTTGAAGCGAAAGGGAACGGTGTTATTTTTTATTCTTTTTTTCTACCGATTCTCCGCCATCAGCCATTGTGAATCCTAAAGTTGGATCTAAACTAATAGCTCCATTCACTGTGCTGGTTTTTGGCATTCTCATAACCTGAAAAAATTTATACACAGCAATAGCTGGGATAGCGATCCAGGGTAACAGTACTAATGCTCCAAAAATGACCCAGAGAATTTGTGCAAAAATAGGTAAGTCAACATAATACATGATGAATCTCCTTTTAAAATTAATTATTATTGATTATTGATAATTATCTTTTTATTCAATTTTTCTACATCAATACAGGCAATTGTTGTGCCAAAATCATAACTACAAAAATATCAATTGGTTATAAAATTGTCCGATTTTAGTTATTGTAGAATAATTCAACTTTGTTGTTGAAAAATACAACAATATTAGAAAAAAATTCTTCATTTATTGAAAAAACCATTGACTTATTAAAAAATATATATTATTCACTCAACCTGGACAAGTCAGTAGCATAAAGAAGTGAATTGGTGAACATTGTTAATGAAAAAATCAGAAATAACCCCGGCAAGTATGTTAATCACGTTTATGGTGAGTATGAATTTTGTGGAATTAGTTGGAAGTATATTTCTCCTGTACCCTTTGAGGAAGTTGGTTTCAGAACAGATTTTGAAATGTAATTGATCAGATGATTGAAATATATAGTGTCTGAACGAAAACTCCTGATTTTGAGAAAATTGAACGAAAAAACAGACGCTTAGGGGGCGAAAAGTGCTAAAAAATGGTACTCTTTAAAGTATCACTTTAAGTACTATTTTTCCC
>Ga0075123_10001676_pt1 | contig 10981 bp, 13 predicted proteins | sample AntAceMetag02UKX_FD_69808 | JGI IMG/M metagenome (GOLD analysis project Ga0075123, IMG submission 69808) | Saline lake microbial communities from Ace Lake, Antarctica - Antarctic Ace Lake Metagenome 02UKX | ecosystem: Environmental > Aquatic > Non-marine Saline and Alkaline > Saline | place... | reverse complement strand
AAATCAACATTACTCACGGTTACACTGCCCGAGAGGGCAGCGGTCTTGGAAGCTCCATATGTGTGGTACGTAAAGACGCCGATTTTATGGATCTCACCATCGGCGAACAACCGGTGTTTCGCCAAGGAGGTTCTGATATGGGGAATGTCTACAAGGCGGTCAAGGTCAGTGACCACGTCTACTGGGTCGGTGCGATCGACTGGGGCATACGGGATTTTCACGGGTATACCACCAGGCACGGGAGCACCTATAACGCCTATCTCATTCTTGCCGACAAGATCACACTGATTGATACGGTAAGAGCGCCCTTCAGGGATGAACTCCTGTCCCGGATAGCATCCGTCGTGGACCCCAAGGATATAGACTACATCGTATCCAATCATGCGGAGATGGATCATTCCGGCTCCCTGAGCCTGGTCATAGAGGAGATTAAACCGAAAAAGGTGTTCGCGTCCGTCATGGGAACGAAGACCCTGAAGGAGCATTTCGGTCTGGACGGTATCCTCCCCCTGAAAAGCGGAGACAGCCTAAGCCTGGGGAACATGCATCTCACCTTTATGGAGACACGGATGCTGCACTGGCCGGACAGTATGTTCAGCTACCTGAAGGAGGACCGACTCCTTTTTTCCCAGGATGCCTTCGGTATGCATCTGGCGTCCGATGAACGCTTTGCCGACATGATCGACACGGCCATTCTCGATTATGAGACCGCCACCTACTATGCGAATATCCTTCTGCCGTTCTCACCGCAGGTATTGAAGCTTCTTGAGGACGTAAAAAAATCCGGGCTCGATATCCGGATCGTCGCACCTGATCACGGTCCGGTCTGGCGCAGGAAGATCAATGCTATCGTGGAGTCTTATGCGCAGTGGGCACGGCAGATCCCCTCAAAGAAGGCCATCGTCCTCTATGACACCATGTGGCACAGCACGGAGCTGATGGCCAGGGCGATAGAAGAGGGGCTCGTGGCGGGGGGCGCGCGGGTGAAGGTCATGCCGATGGCCTCCTCGCACCGCAGCGACGCAGCCTATGAAATACTTGACGCGGGGGCCCTCGTGGCCGGTTCCCCGACCCTGAACAACAATATCTTTCCCGCCATGGCCGATGTCCTGACCTACCTGAAAGGGCTGAGGCCTCAGAATTTGATAGGCGCAGCCTTTGGTTCCTACGGCTGGAGCGGGGAGTCTCCCCAGCAGATTGGCGACATGCTGACGGGGATGAAGGTAGAACTGGTGGCCGAACCCCTGAAGGTGAAGTATGTGCCGGATGGCGATGATCTCAAACGCTGCGTTGCGCTTGGCAGGAAAGTGGCAAAAAAACTCAAGGAGGCTGTAAGACATGGATAATTCGTTGGACACCAAGGCTCTCTGGGATATCTCCTACGGTCTGTATCTGGTCACGTCGGTGTCGGGAGAAAAAATGAACGGGCAGATCGTGAATTCAATCATCCAGGTCTGCGCGGAAAAGCCGAGAATAGCGGTAAGCATCAACAAGGATAATCTCACCCATGAGTACATTACACAGAGCGGTGTCCTGGCCGTTTCTGTTCTCGATGAGGACACACCGATGACCTTTATCGGTCAGTTCGGATTCAAAACCGGCAGGGACGGGGATAAGTTTTCAGAGATAGCGTACGAAACAGGCAGGACGGGCTGCCCCATCGTAACCGAACATGCCCTCTCCTATTTTGAGGGAAAGGTGATAGGGAGCGCCGATGCCGGGACGCACACGGTCTTTATCGTCGAGATTACAGAGGCAAAGGTCTTAAAGGAAGGAACCCCCCTGACCTATGCGTACTATCAGCGGGTCAAAAAGGGGAAGGCGCCCAAGAATGCACCTACCTACAAGGGAGGCGCGGTTGAGGCACAAGGGCTGGAGGAAAAGCGAAAGGAGACGGGTATGCAGAAATATGTGTGTGGAGTGTGCGGCTATGTCTACGATCCCAAGAAGGGAGACAAGGAAGCGGGGATACCCCCCGGGACCGCCTTTGAGGATCTGCCCGATGATTGGGCCTGTCCGGTATGCGGCGCGGCGAAGGATGAGTTTGAACCGGAGTGATCGAGGAGGATGGTGTGGATGATGCGTTGAGAGAGGCTATTCGTCAGGCATATGTCGGCGAGGCCAAGGCGGTCTTACGGCTGAAGGCCTTCGCGAAACAGGCCGATGAGGAAGGGTATCCCCAACTGGCCAGGCTGTTCAGGGTGATATCCTTCTCCGAAGAGATCCACGGAAGGCGCGCCCTTCGCCTGCTGAGGGATGTCGGAACGACCGAGGCAAACCTTAAGGAGTCCTTTGAATCCGAGGAGAAGGTTGCGGGGGTGGCATACGGTGAATTTGTAAAGATAGCGGAAGAGGCCGGCGATAGGGCTTCGGCACTTTATTTCAGACAGTCGAAGGACGTGGAGGATATACACGCGAAGCTCTATAAGGAGGCGATGGACGATCTCCTCGAGGAGCGGGAGACGACGTACTATGTGTGTACGGTCTGCGGCTACGTCTCCGACGGAGGGGTGCCGGACCAGTGCCCGATCTGCGGGGTGGCGAAGGGAAAATTTGAAAGTTTTAACGAGGAAAAAGGAGGACGACATGGGGAGTCAGTTTGAGGCAGGTGATGTTTTTCAAATTGCTATGAGAATAGAAGAAAATGGGGCTAGTTTCTATCGGTATGCGGTTCAGGTTGCGAAGGAAGAAAAGGCGAAGGAGATGTTTGGCTGGCTTGCCGATGCTGAGGATACGCACAGGGTCCTCTTTCAGGAGATGCTTTCCAGGATAGAAACCCACGCGCCCCCGGAGACCTATCCCGGAGAATATGGCACGTATCTCCATCATTATGCCGACAACAATCTTATCTTCAAGAGGGAAGTGATGGATGCCAAGATGTCCAAGATCACCGATACCCTCTCCGCTATCGATTTTGCGATCGACCGCGAGGTGGATTCCATTTTGTACTACCATGAGATAAAAGGGTTTATCTCCAAGGATCAACATGAATCCATTGACAAGATCATCAACGAAGAGAGAAGACACTTTAAGGTCCTCTCGAAGATGAGGGAAGAATACTCCTAGAAGGAGGGAACGAGATGCCGGAGAGACACCAGATCTATAAGTGTGAGGTGTGCGGAAACATCGTTGAGGTGATGCACGGGGGCAAGGGAGAGCTGGTATGCTGCGGGAAACCGATGAAGCTGTTCAAGGAGGGGGCGGTTGACGCGGCCCTGGAGAAACATGTCCCTGTCATAGAGAAGATAGAGGGTGGTTTCAGAGTCAAAATAGGCGAGGTCCCGCATCCGATGGAGGAAAAACACTACATCGAGTGGATTGAGACCACCGCCGGTGAAAGGGTGTACAAACGATTCCTCAAGCCGGGCGATCTTCCGGAGGCGGAGTTCTGTATCGATGCCGATCAGATAACAGCCCGTGAATACTGTAATATCCATGGCCTGTGGAAAAAATAACACTGTCACCCGGGGTGGTGGGTCTCTACCCCCCCCCTGCTTCCGTCCAGCCTGGATAAGGCCTTCAGCCTGACGGTTCATAGCTCCGTGTCCAACCCCATGACACTGAAATCATGCTGGGTGTGGTCCTGATTTTTGTCCCGATCATCGCTACGTATCAGGGGTGGGTGTGCCGGTTTTTCTGGGGTAAGGTAGACGGTCGGGCGTCTGCGAAGCATTGAGCTGACATAGCACGTAACGTGACAGAAAGGAGTGTATAATGAAAGGTAAGAGTGGGCGGTTGAATGCACTGAAGGTTGCCTTGGAGAACGAGCAGAGGGAGCGGGAATTTTATATCGAAAACGCCAGGAGGACGAAAAACCCCCTGGGCAGGGCCATGTTTGAACAGATAGCGGATGATGAACTGGAACACTACGAGAGGCTGAAGGAGCTTCATAAGCGGTGGGAGAAGGAGGAAAAGTGGCCGGATACGGTCCGGCTTGCCGTCAGAAAGAGCACGGTCAGAGATCTGTTCACAAAGACTGTCGGCGAAGGCGGCGATATGCCCCCCGGCGATGACGATGATGTAAAGGCGATCCGGATCGCCATCGATTTCGAGGCGCGGGGGATACAGCACTACGCCGACCTGAGGGACGGCTCGTCCGATGCGAACGAGAGGGCCTTCTTTGATCTTCTCAGCTCCATGGAACGGGAGCACTATCTGTCTCTGAAGGATAGCGAAGAATTCCTGACGGATCCCGTCTCCTGGTACCGGAGAACAGAGTCTCCCGGGCTTGACGGGGCCTGATGCGGTGTGAGAATAGGGATTCTGTAACGACAGGGGATACCAACAGAAAAAAGAGGGAAACAATGAGAAGGTTTGTTCAATATGCGGTGGTGGCGGTTGTCGTTATCTCATCCCTGTACGCTTCGGCGGCACAGCCGCCGACAAGTGGAGATGTCATGCCGGCCCTGAAACTCGTTGTCCCGGCGGAACGTGAACACAGGGCATACCTTGGCCTGCCCTCCGGAGATTTCTTTGAGGTAGGGCAGGTCAAGACCGACGTGGTCATTCTTGAGATCATGAGCATGTACTGTCCCTTCTGCCAGAAGGAAGCGCCCAACCTTAACGATCTGTACCGGCTGATAGAAGGTACCCCGAAGCTGAAGGGGAGGATAAAGCTGATAGGGATCGGGGCGGGGAATTCTCCCTATGAGCTGAAGGTGTTCAGGGAGAAATACCAGGTTCCGTTCCCCCTCACCCCGGACAGGGATTTTCAGACCCATCTATCCCTGGGGGAGGTCAGGACGCCCTATTTCATAGGGGTCAGGATCGAAAAGGGCGCCGCCCGGGTTTTCTATTCCAAGCTGGGAGGGTTTGAAGATGCGGGCGCATTTCTGGAGGAGATCCTCCGATTGTCCGGTCTGAAATAGAGGGGGTGAACGCGTGAAGATATACAAGGCTTTTTTGGTGTCGTTGGTGGTGGTCCTGTCCGGTGCGGTAAGCGCATATGGTCTATCGGAGGCCTTTAAGGGGAATATCTACCAGACCGGGAAGCTCAAGCCCACGGACAGCATCCTGCGCGTCAAGGTGGGAGAGATCTCCCCCGATTTCACGCTTTCCGCGATTTCGGGCGAGAGGGTGACCCTCTCGCAATATCGCGGAAAGAAGCACGTCGTGATCTCCTTTGTCCCCGCCGCTTGGACCCCTGTTTGTTCCGATCAATGGCCGGGGTACGCCATCCTTCAGGACCTGTTTGACCAACATGATGCCGTGCTCCTCGGGATTACCGTGGACAATATCCCGACCCTCTTCGCGTGGACAAATCAGATGGGGAAGCTCTGGTTCCCGGTTCTCTCCGATTTCTGGCCCCATGGGAAAGTCGCCGATACCTTCGGCGTACTTCGTTCCGACGGGACGGCGGAGCGGGCGATTATTATCATCGATAAGAGTGGAACCATTCGGTATATCGACGTGAATGACATCAACAAACGACCATTCCTCGAGTCGATCGTGGAGGAGCTTGAGAAACTGAAGGGGTGAGGACCATAGCCCCATCGGTACACCTCTTTCATGAATAAGGGCTCCGCCCCCTTGACAACCGGGAAGGGGTAGCTATATTACGAAACATTAATATATAATTATCCTTATATAGAAGGGATATGTGAGAGGCGTGGACTACGGGAAGGTGTCTGATTTTTTCAAAACATTGGGGAATCCCACCCGGCTCCGGATCGTGAAAGAGCTGTCGGGGGGTGAACAATGTGTAGGTGCGATGGAGGACAAGGTGCAGACGAGTCAGGCACGGGTTTCGCAGCACCTTATGATCCTCAAAAAACAGGGTATTGTTGCCTGTCGCAAGGAAAAAAATATGAGGTGCTATTATTTGAAGACCCCTGAGTTTGTGAAAAAAGTTCTGGTCCTGATAGAGGATGAGGAACAGCGGCGCGGTGTCGAATAAGATATGAGGCAAAGCGGAATGCGTTCGGTTGTGGTTTTACTTTCTTTCCGGTGCCGCCGGTAAGAAATAATAAAATGAGGAGGAAAAAGATGGGAGCATTTGCAGATAATCCGGATAGTCCGGTTGTGGTGACCGATGGCACGATTGATGAGGCGATAGCGAAGTATCCCCTGCTGCTTGTCGACTGCTGGGCGGAGTGGTGTGGTCCGTGCAAGATGATGGGTCCGGTCCTTGATAAACTGGCGAAAGACCACCAGGGGGATATTGTCTTCGCCAAGCTTGATGTGGACAGTAATAACCAGACCGCAGCGAGGTTCGGTATCCGGTCCATACCCGATCTGCTGGTCTTCAAAAACGGAGAGAAGGTGGGCGATATTATCGGTTCCATGCCTGAACAGATGTTGATGGACAAGATAAACGCGTACCGGTAATCGGCCGGGGGCCTCATGGGTGTGGTGACGAGGTCACACAATTGGATGTTTCCCGATGGAAGGAGGATGGTACAGACATGTCAGACTTCTCAAGAAGGGAATTTCTGAAGCGTTCCGTTGCCTCCGGCGTGGCAGGGGGGCTCGTCCTGACCGGACTGAACAGGTCAGCCGAGGCATCCGGCGTTGATGTGCTTGGCACGGTGATAGATCTTACGCGGTGCGACGGGTGCAGGGATCTGCAAACGCCTGCGTGTGTCACCTCTTGCCGTGACAAGAATGAAAGCCGTTTTCCCGAACCGATAAAAGATATAGAAAATTACTGGCCGCAGAAGAAGAAGGAGGACTGGTCAAAAAAGAGGGAGATTACCGACCGGCTGACGCCGTATAACTGGACCTTTGTCCAGGAGGTGCGAGTGGAGCATGCGGGGAAGGACCATACGCTATATATTCAGAGGCGGTGCATGCACTGCGATAATCCGCCCTGTGCCGATCTCTGCCCCTTCAGCGTGCTGCACAAGATGCCGGAGGGCCCCGTTGTTATTGACCAGGACCTGTGCTTCGGAGGGGCAAAGTGCCGCACTGTCTGCCCCTGGAGTGTCCCCGCCCGTCAGGCGGGCGTGGGGATATATCTGAATATTGCGCCGACCTTTGCCGGGGGGGGCGTAATGTATAAATGCGACCTCTGTTACGACCGGGTCAAGGCGGGGGGAATACCCGCCTGTGTGGAGGCGTGTCCCCGCAATGCCATATCCTTTGGGGGCAAGGAGGAGATGCGTACCCTCGCCCATGGGCGGGCGGAAGAAATAGGAGGGTACCTCTACGGTGAGCGGGAAAACGGCGGGACGTCCACCTTCTATGTATCCCCGGTGCCCTTTGAGAAGATCCATGCCGCGCTCTTGAAACAGAAGGCGAAGCAGGCCAAACCGGGGTTGCCCGGTTTTCCCGGTATGCCGGTTGGCGTCGAGAACATGACGGAGACTGCCAACGGTATTGCCTGGAGCATGGCGATAGCCCCAGTGGCGGGTATCGCCGCCGCTGTGGGGGCCGCCTATAAGACCATGAAGGGGGGTGGCGACGATGTCGGATAATGGAAACAAGATTACACGCCACGGGCTTTCAGTCATTCTGGTGCATTGGGTAACTGCCCTTTCGACCTTTGTCCTCATCTTCAGCGGCTTTGGACAGATGCCTCTCTACAAACGCTACATGCTGGACCAGATCCCCGGACTGTCCTGGCTCTCCGATTTTTCGGTAACGCTTGTCATTCACTACTGGGCCGCGGCCCTGCTCATGGCTGTCGTTACATACCACCTGGTTTTTCACGTTCTCCGCCGGGAGTTTGACATGCTGCCGCGCAAGGGAGATCTGCGGGAGTCCGGACACATCATCATGGCGACATTCGGTTTCGGAGAGGAACCGGAGAACGACAAGTACCTCGCCGAACAGCGTCTGGCATATGCGTTTATCGGTCTTTCCCTGGTGCTGGTTATTGTGACCGGTATCCTGAAGGTGCTGAAAAATCTGCCGTACATAAACTATTCGGAAGGTTTCTCTTTATGGATAACGCTTTTGCACAACATCGGAACATTTCTTGTCATCATCGGTATCGTGGTGCACCTCGGTGCCTTTATATTTAAGGCAAACTGGCCGCTTCTGCCGGGTATCTTTACGGGCAAGACGGACCGGGAATATGTGAAGCGGCGGCATGGAATCTGGTACCGGCGTATAGCTGGCACGAAGTAACCCCTGCGGAGAGATTCGAGATCGTTGTCCGTTATGATAACCGAACAACTTGAGTGTTTGTATGAACGCTACAACAGGCGTGAATTCGTAAGTCCCGATCCGCTCGAATTTTTGTACCTCTACGAAGACCCTGCCGATCGTGAGATCGTCGGTCTTATCGCGTCGTCCCTCGCGTACGGGCGGGTTCTTCAGATCAAGAGGAGCGTGAGTGGTGTCCTGGAAAAGATGGGTATGTCTCCCTCCCGGTTTGTCAGGGATGCCACGCACGAATCGCTGCGCAGGACGTTTTCCCGCTTCAAACACCGCTTCACCACCGGGGATGAGATGGGCGCGATGCTCCTCGGTGTAAGAAATGTTGTCGTGAAACATGGATCCCTTCACGCCTGTTTTACCAGTGTCATGAAACGGGACGCAAAGACGGTCGCCCCGGCACTTGCCTGCTTTGCGGAAGAACTGGGCGCGGGTTTCCCGTTCCGCCGAAGCAGCCTCCTTCCGTCTCCCACAAAGGGGAGCGCGTGCAAGAGACTGAATCTCTTTCTTCGCTGGATGGTGCGTCAGGACAACATCGACCCCGGCGGCTGGGACGATATCCCGTCCTCGGCGCTTATCGTTCCCCTCGATACACATATGTATCGGGTGTGTTTTGGATTGGGGCTTACGAGGCGACGACAGGCGGACATGAAGACGGCTCTGGAGATTACGGATGCGTTCCGGAGGATGGTTCCCGATGATCCGGTTCGATACGATTTCATACTGACAAGGCCGGGGATCTGGGAAAGCGCTGGTGTTGACTTCCCTATTGACATTAGTTCACTACAAAACACTACGGAAAGGACCATAACCTATGAAAATTGACAGATGGAAGATACTCTGGGGCGTGGCGCTCCTGTGCCTCTCGGGGTTTGTTTACGTTTTTCATTATCTGACCTTCAGAGACCCCCATCACCTCTTCATCTTCCTCGTGGGGGATGTCGCCTTTGTCTTCATAGAGGTGTTGATCGTTACCATGATCATCCACGAATTGCTCGATTACCGCGACCGGAAGACGAAACTGTATAGATTGAACATGGTCATCGGCGCCTTCTTCAGTGAAATCGGTACGGAACTTATCAGGATCTTTTCCGGGTTTGACAAGAATGCCGGCCAGGTGAAGGAGGGACTTGCCTGTTTCGAGGACTGGCTGGGCAAGGGCGGGGGATGCGAGGGGTATCAATCCGACATCGATGTGCGAAGGGGCGATCTGAAGGCGCTGCAGGATTTTTTTCTGGACAAGCGGCCCTTCATGCTGGTCCTGATCCAGAATTCAAACCTCCTGGAGCATGACAGTTTTTCAAACCTCCTGTGGGCGATATTTCACCTGGCCGAGGAACTGTTATACCGGGAAGATGTGGAAGGTCTGACGGAGGCCGACCGGAGGCATATCGAGATCGATATCAAGAGGGCGTATGCTGCCCTGGTCGTCCAATGGATCAGCTATATGAGATATCTGAAGGACAGCTACCCCCACCTCTTTTCACTGGCTGTCAGGATGAACCCCTTCGATCCCGATGCCTCCCCCGAGATAGAGGGCTGAAGGGGCTGATCGGTGGATCGAAAGGATTTGGCTTGATAAATCAACCTCCGAATTGTATAGTGCGCGGACACTGCTTGAGGTGGAGGATAAGACGATGTACTGGGAAGAAGATATTGAAACGATGCCGAGGGAGAAACTGGAGGCACTCCAGTTTGAGAGACTGAAAAAGAGCGTAGCGAAGGCGTCCGCCTCCGTTTTTTACGGGGACAGGTTCAAGGAAATAGGGCTTAATGCGGATGAGATAAGATCTCTGGAGGATATCAGAAAGATCCCCTTTACGACGAAGGACGATCTCCGGGATCATTGGCCTTACGGATTCCTGGCCGTTCCCAAGGACGACCTGGTGAGGATGCATTCCTCTTCTGGTACAACCGGCAGAGCGACGGTTATCTTTCATACCCTTGACGATATAAACGAGTGGACGAATATTGTGGCCCGTTCCATGTATATGACGGGGATGCGCAGGAGTGATGTCTTTCAAAACATGATGACCTATGCCCTCTTTACCGGCGGACTCGGTTTCCACTACGGCGCTGAGAAGTTGGGGGCGCTGGTTATTCCCATAGGTGCGGGGAACAGTAAGCGGCAGATACAATTGATGCAGGACTTTCAGACAACGGTTATGCACGTTATCCCCAGTTACGCCCTTCACCTGTCGGCGGTCTTTGAAGAGGTGGGGGTTGACCCGAGGCGCGACACACAGCTTGCAATCGCCTTTCTGGGGGCGGAGCCCCATTCGGAAAAGACGAGGGAAAAGATAGAGGAATTCTACGGCCTCAAGGCGTATAACTCTTACGGTCTGTCGGAGATGGACGGCCCGGGCGTGGCCTTTGAATGCCCATACCAGAACGGGATGCACGTCTGGGAGGACAATTTTATCCTGGAGGTGATCGATCCGGACACGCTTGAGCCCGTTGCCGACGGTGAGGAGGGTGAGCTTGTGATGACGACCCTCCTGCGGGAGGGGATGCCTATACTGCGGTACCGGACGAAAGACCTCACGAGGATTATCCCCGGACCCTGCGAATGCGGCAGGGTGCACAGGCGGATCGAGAGGATCAAGGGAAGAACGGATGATATGCTGATCCTGAAGGGGGTCAATATATTCCCGATACAGATAGAGAAGAGACTGATGGATATCCCGGGCGTCGGAACGAACTTTCTGATTATCCTGGAGAGACAAGGGTTCAACGACCTCATGATAGTCAAGGTCGAGGTGGGCAAGGAGTTTTTCTCAGGCGACCTGCAACAACTCGAAGGCCTGCGGCGCAGGATCGTCGAAGATCTGAAGAGTGATATCCTGATAACCCCGAAGGTCGAACTGGTCGAGCCCGGCAC
>Ga0075123_10001671_pt1 | contig 10997 bp, 20 predicted proteins | sample AntAceMetag02UKX_FD_69808 | JGI IMG/M metagenome (GOLD analysis project Ga0075123, IMG submission 69808) | Saline lake microbial communities from Ace Lake, Antarctica - Antarctic Ace Lake Metagenome 02UKX | ecosystem: Environmental > Aquatic > Non-marine Saline and Alkaline > Saline | place... | reverse complement strand
TCGAATGTCACAGATCCCGGTCCCCACCCGCTGGGAGAGACAGAGAACGACCCGATCGGGTCGTTCTCTGTCTCTCCCAGCGGGTGGGGACCGGGATCTGTGACATTCGACTCCTGGGGACCTTCCTGGAACGACGACTGCGACGAGCGCGCCCAGGTGGACCCCCAGCGACGAGAGCGACGATCCCGATCTCGTATCCCTCAGCGTGCACATGATCGGGGAGATGGAGCAGCTCGGGGAAGCGGTTCTGGAGTTCGTGAGGCAGGCGCGTCACCCCAAACTCGGCGCCTGCGAGACCTGCATGCACTACGTGAGCGGTACCGGCACCTGGGGGCACTGCCCGAAGAAGGACGAGCGCAGACAGGACGGGGACTGGTGCGAGGACTGGGATGACGGGATCCGAAGCGCCTCAGACGAACAGGGAAAAGAGGAAGCCCCGCATCCACCGTACCCGATCCCTGGGCTACCGCAGTCGATGCTCAAGGGCCGTGCCACCGTCGTCGAGGAGATCCTGGCCATCCGCAAGCGCAACACCATCCCGCCGACCGACACCGAGGTCCGGACCATGATGGACCACTGCGAGCACGTCGCAGAGGAACGGATGGGCGTCTGTGAACAGGCATGCGCCGAGGATCACATGCGGATCTACCGCGCGCTACAGGAATTGCTGGACCTGCGCACTCTCAGCCGCGGAGGTGCCCCATGAATGAACGCCCTCCCATCGTCAGCATCGGGGCCGGAGACCTCAACAGGGTCCATTGCCAGCGGATCGGACGCGAAGACTTCATCTTCCGCCGGTACCCAACCCCCGCCGATCTCAAGCGCGCAGAGAACGATAACAAGCTCGTGGTCACGATCGTCGAAGACCGACTCCCCAGGGTCCGGACCACCGAGGAGACCCGCGCCTTTGTCGATGGCTTCCTTGGTGCCCTTGGCCTTGAGCGATCCGACTACCACGTCCTTGTGTGGGTCCACGGCATGAGCGAGGAGGAGGGCAGAGAACGCTGGGTTGCGGAGGTCCTTCGGCAGCGGTATATCCCGTTCAGCGTCCAGGCAGGGACCATACCAGGCGCAGGACCGATCCCCAACTGTGAGGAGGTGCCCAATGGCTGAGTGGATGATCATCGCTCTCTGGATCTACATGGTCGGGTTCCTCTTGGTTGGGATCGGAGTATCCGCCAAAGGCCATCGGCATGGCGACGGGGACCACGTTATTATGCTCACTACGCTGGAGGTTGCGGGCCTCTGGCCGCTCCTCATCATCGCTCTGGCGTTGTACTGGGCCGGGTGGCTGCTGGCCTCGTTCCTCGATCGCCGTGGCACGGGGACCCCATGAAGACCCCTCCCACCATCCGCGAGGCCCAGTGCCCGCGCTGCAAGCAATGGTCCCCGATCGCCTGGGACGACGCGATCCCCCCAGGCGGCTGGTGGTGGAAGGACTCTGCCGGCTGCCCCGAGTGCGGATACCCTGCCCTGGTCGAGAGCGAGTGCGAGACGCGGGAGGTCCCGATCCCGTGTCCACACCCGGAGCTGCCGTTCGATTCCTGACCAGCGCAGCGTGCCCGCTTCCGAGAGGCAGCGATCCAATTCAAGATGGCTATCGTCGACGACATCGGTCCACCGCCCAGATGGATCGCCGGGTTGTGGGAGAAGTTCTTGCGGCTGTTCAGCCAGAAGGAAGGCATCGAGGTAAGTTGTGGAGCCGTCACGAGGAGCAGCGGACCTGGGCTCGTGGAATACCTCACTCACGACGGGCCTCTCGACCCGACCCACGTCGGGATCGACTGGGCAGAGGGCTTCGAGCCCCCCGAGGTCGCCGCGGCCATAGCAGACCCGTCCCTGTTCGTCCTCCCCGGCGAGGACCCGGAGGACTGCCGCGGCTGCCCCGACGTCGGCTCCTGCGACAATGAGGCTGTCCCCCTGTGCCAGGTCGACGACGAGGAGGATCGATGAAGGAAGAGCTCTGCATCGAATGCGGCGAGCCTACTGGCCGCGCAGGCAGACACGACGACTCGCTCTACTGTGGGTGGTGTGGCGCTGGACCGTTCTGCGAGGAGTGCCTGGATGCCCACGAGGTGTTCTGCGACGCCAAGGACTCACCCTAGACAACCCCTGCACCGACAGGGCCGCGTGGCCCGTAGCCCCCCACCAGCGCCGTTGACTGCGACGACGGCCCCGGATGCTCCCACCCCAAGCTACCAGGCCACACAGCGCCTCCTACCCCCTCACGCATCTGCGTCCCTGGCCCGGGACGTGCAAGCCCGCGCACGTAGCACCGGCTGTCTGCAAATTCAACGTGAAATATTCCAAGGATGATAACCGAGGAGGTCCGCGCTCAGCAGCGGATCATGCTCCCTCTTCGTCCTTCCATTCGGGGTGGGCATGGGCATTGACTTCGGCAAGGCCCTCCTGGGCCAGGGTCGTGTCCCCCGCGTCGTCCTCATGCAGAGCACTCCGCAGCGAGTCGATGACCATCGAGCCCTGCCACACTTGCATCCCGGCCTCTTCGATGTTCTGTGGCACACGCATTGTCTCGAAGAACGCCAGCGCCCTCTGCGCAGCCCGTCGCAATATCTCGATCTGTCGACAACTCCACCTCCTGTGCGCCTCTTCTTTCTTGCCTGGTTCCATATACGTGCCGCACATGAAATAATTGGCGTCGGGAATGGACTGCAATTGTCCAATGCTCTTTTCGTAGACGTTCACGCGCGGTGCCCCGCAGAACGGGCAAGGTTCACGGGCGGCCAGAAGTTCCTCGTCGGTCATCCGGTGCATCAAGCACCTCCCTCCTCGTCCTCGTGCAGGGTGCGCAGTCGCTGCACCTCCGCTGCCGCGTCCCCGCAAGCCTCCTCCGCTGTCTCCAACTCCGCACCCAGCCGATCCACCTCACCCAGCAACAAGTGGACCGCCTCAATGTGCTTCGCCACCTTGAACATACCAGCGTGCGCTCCGCCCCACAGCTTCCGGATCTCGGCGACCGTCAACGGCTTATCCATCATCCCCCTCCCCGCCATAGTTTGGTGACACCGCTTCCACTGTGCGGAGGCCGCGGCACGAATTCGAACGACATTGGTCCGCTGGGCTGGTATCCGCCCTCGACGCGTACACCGGGGACGCTGGCACTCATGCCGTCCACCGGCGTCCACCGCTTCCCGTCGAAGTAGTAGGGCCCCTTGCCTCTCGGGTTCCTGGTACTCCGACGCAATTGGCGCATCACACCAGTGGCCGCAACGGACACCATGCACCCCAAGCCCATCACCGGCAGATACTCCACCGGCACCACGAACCACATCCCGATCCCAAGCACCAGGGCCACCACGACGGCCAGGATGGCGAGCACCAACTTCGCTTTACTTCGCATCACCCACCTCCCGTCTCGTCATGGATAGCGATCGCCTTCCGCAGTGCGCCCATGTTGATCACCTGGACCACATTGCCAGGCTTCACCTCGATTGCAGGCATACCGAGACGCGTGATCACCTTCCCGTCCTCAAACTCAGTCACCAGCGCTATCTCCACTTCGTCTGGATAGCCAGGGTGCTCCGCCGCGAACTCCCGGAGGACCTTCTCCTCCGCATCGTTGATGGCCTTCTTTGTCGCCTGGAAGCACATGTCGACAGTCAGAGATGGGGGAAGCCTCACCTGGACCCAGATTATGAACTCATGGTTCGGTCCACCACCGGTGCAGACCTCCCACAGCGCCCACCGAGGGTTCAGGTCCTGCGCTCTCGCTTTGGTGATAACTTCGGCGCCAGGGTCCTCCCGGCTCCCTCGATACTGCATGGCCTCCTCCTCGCTGTTTCCTCGTCAACCTCCTCCACCTCTACCGTCCCCGATTCCCCCTGTCAACTACTTTCGACGATCCGTCGCACTGGCCCAGGCGACCAGCCCCCGAACCTCACTGCCTCTTTCCCTCCTCGACTTGCTTCCCCCGCCGACCGTAGCTACGCTTCACCACAGGAACCATAACTACTAGATTTCACAGGAGGAGACCACATGACTGCACTCTACGCCTACAAGATCAAGGTCAGGCATGGACAGCTCCAGGACGACGACAAGCGGATAGTCGTCCTCCGACGCCTCAAGAAGGCTGGCTGCCTCCACCACCTCGACGACACCGAGTTGCATGTCGTCTGGTTCCCGCACTGCCAGCTCAACCACGATGATGTCGCCATTTGGATAGACCTCCTCGGGATGCTGATCGTCGACCGCCGGGACTGCTGCGAGCTGTTTGGATGAGCGATCCCACCCTCAGCCACACCCACTCTCCATATTCGTCGATCATTCTACGATCATTCGTCGAACGTTCGTCGATCAATCGTCGAGCCACCCACGCAACCCCCCGATATCACAACACTCCCACCACGCCACCACGCCCCCTCCAACCACCGCCGCACCCCCAAAGCCCTCGCGCATCACGCGAGCGTCACGCACGCGCATCACACGCGCATCCTAGAATCTAACTCTTATGCTAAAGGGTTTCTAATATATGTCTCCCATCTTATATTCTACTTCTCTTATGACTGACTTATGACTGCTATCTCTAATACTACGCTCTGTCTTAAAACTGAATTAAACCCATGACGCGGACGCGAGCGAGCACACGCACGCACGCACGAGCCCACGCACACACGCGACGCGAGAATCAAACCACCAACTCACTGCCGAACCACCACCCTCACACCCAACTACAAACACCGCAGCCGGACATAGCAAAGGGGAACCACAGGGGACCGGAACAACAACCCCACACCACTGTCAGCCAGCTAAATCCCACGGCAAACGCGACCCCCGCACGCGGCGCGCGTCCACGTGCACGCGCGCCGTCTCCCCTCACTCTAACTATGACTCCCCTCAGTATCTCTGAATCTACCAAGGACCCCTTCCTAGAATACAACCACCCCAGATCGAACACTACCACCACAGAACCCTTGACATCCAGCAACCCTGCTCTGTATTATCCTGCCATGACCCTTGGATACAACTACCGGACCTCCCCTCTCCCAGCTTCTCTACCACCAGGCCCAGCATACAATAACTCCCAGCTCGATAACCACCGAGCCACAACATGCAACGCGCCGAACCCCACTGCTCAACCACAACTCCCCTCCATCCGGAAACAACGTACACACTCCAGTTATAACCATGAAGCCTACTGATTCAACTACCCCCGATAGAGTGCGTAGTAATAGAAGAATGCAACCACCAGGAGTGGAGAAGACTCAGCAGAGAAGAGGAGCAGTTACTAGAGAGTTGTATGAGAGGATGTTTCAAATCTACGTGCGCGACCCGTCGATCTCGCGGGTTCAAGAGACATGCGGCGTCGCCTATCAGACAGCGAAAAAAGCAGTGGAGGAGGGCTGGCCGGAGCGGGGCTTCGAAGCGATCCGAGACCGCTTCGCCAGGGTTGCCATGGAGGCCCAGCGGCGTGAGGAGAACGATCCTCGGACGGTCATCGGTGAGAACCTCGCGCTGATCCGCACCGTCAAGGGCCGGCTCCGGGATGCAGCGAAGGCCACCGGCGTGAAGAGCGGGGATCTGATCCGGATCACCGACTCGCTGGACAAGGTCCTGACCCGGGAGCACGTCCTGCTCCAGGCGGCCATTGACGCGGGGATGGAGGGCGGCGGTGGAGTCGAGGACCAGATCGCCACCCTGGACGACGCAGCCCTGGAGGGCCTGGCCATGCGTGGGGAGCTCCCCCCGGAGTTGGTCTCGTTCATGGCGCCGGGGTACGTTCCGGAGCGAGACCCCAACAGCCACCTCTTCGTCGCCCCGGACGACAGCGATGGACCGCCCGCTATTGAACCGCCCCCCATCGCCGAAGATATCCCTGATCTCCTGGCAGCCCCCTCGGATCCCCCGGCCCCTGCCCCACAGCCTGCCCGTGTGCCCACCGAGGCCCCGACCAAGACGGACGGGGCCCTGGACCTCGAAAGCCTTTCTGAGCGCATCATGAGCGACTCGACGAAGGGGAAAAAGGGGGCTGGACAGGCAACAACCACACAAGAAAACAAGCGGTTCTAATAGATGAATATCCCCCCAGGACAAAACGGAACCACCTAACTAGCTGATTTCTTTACCATTCCGAAACGAGTTGACATAGTAGCACTTATCGGACAAACGGAGTCGCCCCTCGTTTGATAGCCGCTCCATGTTTGTGGTATCCTCCAGATGTTGACATGGACAGGGGGTCAGCGATGAGGATGGACACACGCTGTATTGACGTTGGCGACAGAGAGAAGCCAACCAAAGCACTGCGGCGCACAACCAAAGAGAAGTCGGCGCTTAGGATTGCTGCGTTAGATCAGTACGGGGAGGTGTGCGAAGTTTGCGGTTACTCCTTCCCGTGCCTTGAGAGGCTTTTGGTAAACACCAGCCGACCCCCTATGGCTGTTCATCACATTTGGCATTACTCCAAGGGCGGACCTAACGACATCTCGAACGTGGCGGTGCTTTGCCCGAATTGCCATGCTCTAGCTCACGTCATATGGCCGGAAAAGAGCAGTGAGGAGGGGTCCTTGACTAGAGGGCTACGTCGTGACGAGTTCGTGAAAACAATGAAAGGGGCACGGTTTGGAGGTGAGGCGGTTCGACAACTACCGCTTTGCTGGGGAGACAAGCACGGACATAGGCTAAACAGCAGCGTTACGAACTTCCAGGACTTCTTGGTTGAGGCGTGGGACGCCATGCACGGCGATACCACCCAGGGGGAGGGGTAGTGCTGTGTGCTTCTCAACGCAAACGTCCCCAACTTTTGACCGGGGGGGGGGACCTCCGGCACCGAACCCCGACCCTGACCCGTCCCCGTCGCAGTCCCCGTCGTCTCCGTCGCAGAGCGGGGCCGCATGGGGGGCGCACCATCCACAGAACCTCCGTCGCAGTCCTCGTCGCACTCACCGTAGAAACTTGACCCGGGGGGAGGGGGTGAGCCTGGCCCCGGTGGTCTCTTGCCCCGGGTCCGCCGGGCCCGCCGCGCCGCCCCCAGTCCGCCGTACCCCTCTGCTGTGCCTGTGAAGATTTCAGCGCGGCCCCCCCCTGAATTGGCCTGCCAGCACCGCCGATTCTGAGGTCGGAATAATGATAGCAGTGGTCCAGTAGAGGGGGGGCACCGGGGGTCAAAAAACCGGGCGATATGGCCCCGGTTAGCCGTAACCCACCCCCCTCCAACCCCCGCGAAAAAATCCCACTTTTTGAACTCGCCCCCCCCACCCGACCCCGACCCAACCGCCCGACCCATCGCGCCCCATCGCGCCTCTCGTGCAGTGGTCGAGTGTTGGTGCTGGTCCGGTGGTGGAGGAAGATGGAGTTGCGTGTGGTCGGCTGAGATGGTAGTTGGTGAGCAGATTGAGCGAGGAGGTGTTGTGTGGCCGAGGTAGCGTTCATGCCGATTTCGACATGGGATCCATGGTTCGTGAAGGCGATTCGAGAGCACTACACAGAGAGCGCTGGTGCTCCTCCCGGGAAGAAGCAGGCGTGGAGGATCCACGAGGACGGCATCGTGGTCGGGTGGATTGGTCTCGGCGAGCCAGCCTACGCTTTGTCTCCTCGGCGTCGTCTTGGGATCGCTGACATCCGTCCGTTGCCTCAGACTGTGTGCTGCTTCATTTACCGAGTCGTGGTCCCCCGCTCGCAGCGTGTGTTGTCGAGTGGAGATCTACTCCGTCTGTGGCATGGGCCTGCTGCTGCCGATTGGTCTCGTCGTTACGGCTGGGAGCCTGTGCACTGGGAGACGATGGTGTCGCAGGGCGATGCGAAGAATCTCGGTGCGTGCTTCAAGCGGGCTGGGTACCGCAGTCTGGGGTGGACGACTGGGCGCGGGGCGCGTCGTCCGGCAGGGCACTCTCGTGGTCCCCGGGTGTGGGGCGACACTGAGAAGCGGCTGGTGCTCTACCGTGGTCCGCTTGCGAGGCTCCCGTAGTCCCCCCGTCGTCTTCTCTCTTGACAACGCTTCTCGCCTTGGTCTACATTGCTGGCCATGAAGGTCACGAACCACATTCTCCTCCCCGGTCACACGACACCGATGGTGCCAGGCAGTTGGCCTGGCGAGCGTTGGTCTGTTCTGTGACAACCTGATCTCGATTCACTCAGACAATTAGGCCTCGGTAGCTCATTCGGTAGAGCGGCTGTTTTGTAATCAGCGGGTGGGGGGTTCGAATCCCTTCCGGGGCTCTGGAGTTCTGACAGCATGGGCCGATAGTTCAGCGGCAGAACAGCGGTCTCCAAAACCGCAGACCCGGGTTCGATTCCCGGTCGGCTTGCTTCGGGGTGTAGCGCAGCCTGGTAGCGCGCCTGGTTTGGGACCAGGACGTCGTCGGTTCGAATCCGGCCACCCCGACTACCACCTCCGCAGTCTCCCATCTCATGACCCTCTTGCGCAGCGATCCACGCTGGTGGTAGAGTGTGCGTCGTGGAGAGGTGAGCGAGGCGGAGTGGTTGAGTCCAGGAGGGGAAGATGCTGCAGGATTTCTTGGTGAACGTTCCGACGACGGCTCCGGTGTCTGGTGATCCCCGGTCGGTGAAGCATCTGCGTGAGAAGCAGGTGGTGTTTCGGATCACCGGCACTGCCTGGGATGTTGACCTGCAGGTGTCGTACGACGGTGGAGATTCGTTCGTGGACTTGGCTTCGAACGTGACAGCGAGCACCGAGGTGTCGCTGGTGGACGGGAACGGGTGGCCGTTGCTGGCGACGCACGTTCGAGTGGTGACGAATGCCGGCGGCGTGCCGGGTGATCCGGTGGCGGAGCCGTGCGTGGCGATGTTGTGGGGGTACCGGGATCTGGGGTAGACGTGGGCTGTTGTGCCCCGGTGCTGGCTGCGGCCTGGCGCGGGGCCGAGCCCCCTGTCCCTGCCCCCTCCTGAGTCGTTGAGAGGTTGGCGATGATCAATGAGACAAGAACCCTAAGAACCCTGGATGAGACGATCGGATTTCTGAACGAGCTGCTGGCGTTGGACGTTGACGCGGTGAGTGCGCTGATGTGCAACGCCCGGGTGCCGTGTGGGGATGCGCTGGCTAATCATCCGACGGTGCAGGTTGGGCTGCAGCCTGGGACGACGAAGGATGACGGGCTGTGCGATGTCGGTCTGCTCGGCGTGCTGAACGGTTTGTTCGGGACCTTGGAAGGCGGTCGGTTCGACGGGTGGGGTCCGCTGTGTGCTGACGTGGATCCTGTTTGTCCGCACTGTGGCATGGGGAGGGATGAACTCGCTGCCGGTGGCTGGAAGCCCGGGGATGAGCATTGCCCCATGTGCTGCAAGGCCCTGGCGGAACCGGTTGTCCTGGGCTGGCGTGTGCTTCGGTTCCGGAGGACGGGCTGATGGGAGCTGAGTGTGCCATGGCCATCGTGGCCAGCGCTGCAGTTTTTGTGTTGGTGTGGTGCGGGCTGGCTGTGAGCGGCCGGTGCTCGGACGACGAGCGGAGCGAGGGCTGAGATGAGCGGAGCCGGCGTGAAGAAGAGGCCTGGTAGACATGGTCGTGCCGTGAAGACGGAGGTCGACGCCCGGACTACCGACGCCCCGGATCTGACTGGCGACGAGTGGCTTGACGGCGGGACTGCGCTGCAGGTGATGAAGGCGACGAGCGCCGGTGTTTCCCTCGAGGACTCACAGATGTGGGGGGCTGGGGCCCTGGGCGAGGACGGCTGGAGCACGAAGGGATTCGTTCGTCCTCCGATGCCGATGGACGGGCTGTGGATCACGTACATCAACTCGAATGTGCTGCGGCAGTGTGCGCGGGCTTACTTCGCTACGGTGGATGCGTTCGGCGCGGTGGTGGAGCCGATCTTGAATCCGGAGGCCGAGGACTTCGAAGCGAAGCTGGCTGCGCTGGTGTTCGAGGAGCGGGTGTACCTGTTCGAGCAGGGGAAGTCGAAGAAAGATCCCGTGTGGCCCGAGGGTGCCGACCTCGAGAAGCAGAAGAGCGAGTACATGGCCCGGCTGCGGCAGGAGATGGCTGGCTGTCGGGTGTGGGCGAAGACCGTGGTGGACGATGGCCGTAGCCTGGTGTACCTGCGGAGCCGGATTCGTGACGAGTGGGTGGGGTTGGGGAACGCTGCGATCGAAGTGATGCGTGACCTGAACGACAAGCCCTCCCGGTTCGCCTGGGTGTCGATGTTGCGCCTGGCGCCGACGAAGCAGGACGAGGAGCCGATCGAGGTGGCGGAGAAGCTTCGGGTGGGATTGAACATCCTGACCCGGAAGGTTTGGCGTCGGTTCCGGAAGTGGGCGCAGGTGCTGGAGAGCGGGAAGGAGGTCTGGTTCAAGGAGTACGGTGACCCTCGGATCATGAGTCGGCGGACGGGGGAGTACTTCAGGGACGAGCAGGCATGGGAGAAGCATCTTGCCGACAACCAGTCGGACGATGCGGATGCGGCAGCCGACCAGGAGGCGACGGAGATCTACCACTTCCTCGTCCCGGACAGCCGGAGCGTGTGGGGCATGCCGATGTGGTACGGGGCGATCCGGTCAGTGGCGGGGAGCATCGCCGCTGAAGAGGTCAACCTGGTGTTCTTCGACGGGTCTGCGATCCCTCCCTACGCAATCCTGGTGAACGGCGGGAAGCTGAAGAGCGGGGCTGACACCGTCATTGCCGAGCACTTCAAGAAGCTGCGTGGGCGAAAGAATCGTCACAAGGTGCTGATCCTCGAGGCCCTCCCTCCGAAGTCGAAGGGCGCGGTCAACGCGGGGAGTACCGGGAAGGTGGAGATCGTGTTCGAGCGGCTCTACCAGCAGAGCGAGGCGACGTTCCTCGAGTACGACGAGACGAACCGGGACAAGGCAGCGGAGACCCTGCGAGTGCCGAGGATCCTTCGTGGCGCCGCCGGGGACTACAATAGGGCGACAGCTTCAGCCGCCCTGACGATGTTCGAGAACATGGTGGCGGGTCCGACGAGGGCGGAGTGGGACGACGAGTTCGACGGGTTCCTCCGTGATAGGGAGTACCGGCTGGTGCGGATGCGGAGCCGGAGCCCCATCACCAGGGATCCAGAGACCCAGGC
>Ga0075123_10001668_pt1 | contig 11007 bp, 6 predicted proteins | sample AntAceMetag02UKX_FD_69808 | JGI IMG/M metagenome (GOLD analysis project Ga0075123, IMG submission 69808) | Saline lake microbial communities from Ace Lake, Antarctica - Antarctic Ace Lake Metagenome 02UKX | ecosystem: Environmental > Aquatic > Non-marine Saline and Alkaline > Saline | place... | reverse complement strand
CTTCACCGCATCGATCACAATTAACTTCTCTGTATCTTTCAGATAGGGAGTGATATACCAGCTGGCAGTGCCGGCATCAACAATTTCTACATCTCGAGGCAGTGACCTCTTTTGAAGTTGGCGAACAGCGTGAATCCCAACACCTTCATCCCGCAGGAGAAGGTTCCCTATTCCCAGAACTATTATCTTCATAGTACGTTCGGACTATCTTCTTCAGCGGCACGTTTGATTTCCCCGGCGAGGAGGTTTACTTTAAGCGCGCATTGGATTCTGTATGAATGCCCGGATAGAGGAAGAATCCATAGCGAGCATCACTGCGAGCGTGCCGCTGAAGTAAAGCTCCGAGTATACTATGAGTAAAAAGTGGTATGTGGTGCATACAAAGACGAACCAGGAAAAAAAGGTTAAGTCCGCACTTGAGCACCTCATTGAACAGAAAGGAAGCAACATTTTTCAGGTAATTATCCCTACCGAGGATGTTACCGAGATTGTTAAGGGGCAGAAGAAGATGAAACCTCAAAAGTTTTATCCTGGCTATATCTTTGTGGAAATGGAGTCCGGTGAAGAAACATGGCATGAAGTTCGGACAACTTCTAATGTCCTGAATATTTTAAAAGGAGAAGTATCAAAAAATGAGATTCAATCTCTTTTGACTTTTTGGGAAGAAAAAAAGAAAAAACCAAGCCCTAAGGATGAGTTTGAAAAAGGTGAGCATGTGGAGATTAAAGAAGGTCCATTTGCGAACTTCAGTGGTGTTGTGGAAGAGGTAAATCCCGAGAAGGGAAAATTGAAAGTAGGCGTTTTTGTCTTTGGTAGAGATACGAGGGTTGAGTTAGAATATTGGCAGGTTGAGAAAGTTTAAAATGGCAAAGAAAATTAAAACTTTAGTAAAACTGCAGATATCTGCGGGGCAGGCATCTCCTGCTCCTCCAATTGGTCCTGCTCTGGGACAACACGGAATTAACATTGTGCAGTTTTGCAAATCATTTAATGAGAGAACAAAGGGGAAAGAAGGAATGATTATCCCCGCAGTAGTTACTATTTATGAGGATCGGTCATTTTCCTACATTTTAAAGTCGCCTCCGGCATCAAGTCTTTTGAAAAAAGCTGCTGGTATTGCTAAAGCTTCAGGTATTCCCAATAAAGAAAAAGTGGGCAAGGTAAAGAAAAAGGAAGTGGAGGAAATTGCCAGGTTAAAGTTGGTTGACCTTAATACTAATGATTTAGCTAAAGCGATGAAAATAATCGAAGGTACGGCGAGAAGTATGGGGATTGAGATAGAATGAAGAAAAGATCAAAGAGGTATCGCGAGAATCTGAAATTAGCGGATCGGTCAAAAACTTACGAAATCCCAGAGGCAATTTCTGTTCTTAAAGTAATCAAAGAATCTAAGTTTGATGAAACCGTAGAGTTGGCTTTTCATCTTTTAGCGTCAAAGAAGGATGAAGTTGTTAGGGGGTTGATAAATCTTCCTTATGGTACAGGTAAAAAAGTAAGAATTCTTGCTCTTACGAGCGGCGAAAAAGCCAAAGAGGCAAAAGATGCAGGGGCGGATTTTGTTGGATTTGAGGAATTATTGGAGAAAATCAAGAAGGGATGGAGTGATTTTGACGTTGTTATTACTACACCCGATTCTATGAAAGAGATTTCAAAAGTTGGTCGGTATCTGGGTCCCAAAGGTTTGATGCCCACGCCCAAGGCAGGAACTGTTACCAACGAGATCGGGAAAAAAGTAGAAGAGGTCAAGAAAGGCCAAATTCAGTTTAGAATGGATAAAGGGAACAACGTTCATTTGCCAGTGGGTAAAATTTCATTTAAGGAAGAGGAATTGAGCGAAAATATAAAGGTAGCAATAACCGCGGTGAGGAACAGTATAGTTGGAGTGGGGAACCGACAGATTGAATCTTTATCGCTTAGTTCTACAATGGCTCCCTCGTTGAAAATAAAGTTATAAGAAAATGGTTCAACAAGAAAAGGGGAAAAGGATTTCTGATTTTACAGAAATATTTAAAAATGCTAATATACTTTATTTAATAAATTTTTTATCCCTTTCCGTTTCCCAAATTACGATTTTGCGTCAAAGGTTGAAAGAAGAAAAGGGGAATTGTAAGGTAACGAAAAAAAGTCTCGCTTTATTGGCTTTAGAGAAGTCCAACCGGGAGCAAGTTTTACCATATTTGAAAGATTTAACAGGAGTAATCGGATTTGTTTTTGGGGAGGGAGCGGACGGTCAAAAATTGGCGAAAATTCTAACAAATTTTGAGAAGGAATTCGAGCCCTTTAGGGTAAAGATAGGGTATTACGATGGTAGACTTCTTTCCCCGAAGCAGATTTCGTCATTAGCGGGATTACCTTCACGTAATGTTATTTTGGCTAACTTAATTGGTAGTTTGAATTTCCCTTTAACGGGATTTTTAAATTTTATCCAAACACCTATCCGCAATTTTGTCAGTGTACTGAAGAATATAGAGAAAAAGAAAAACAAATAGGAGATAAAAATGATGGCAGAAAAGAAAACGGTAAAATCCGAGAAGGAAGTGAATGAAGCACCAAAAAAGGAAGTAAAGAAAGAGACGAAGGAGGAAGCACCAAAAAAGGAAGTAAAGAAAATAGACAAAATAATTTCTAAAGATGAGTTTATTGCCGCAATTGAGAAGATGAACATTCTGGAGTTGGCGGAATTGACGAAAACTTTAGAGGATAAATTTGGTGTAAAGGCATCTGTTCCGGTTGCGCCGTCAGCCCAGGGAGTTTCTGGCAAAGAAGCTGTTTCTAAAGAGGAGGAAAAAACTTCCTTTGACGTAATCCTGGTTGAGGTAGGGGAAAAGAAAATACCGGTAATTAAGGAAATAAGAACTATTACTAACCTGGGTCTGAAAGAATCCAAGGATTTCGTGGAGTCCGCTCCCAAACCCGTTAAAGAAAAAATAGAAAAGAAAGAAGCGGAGGAAATCAAGAAAAAATTGGAAGCAGTCGGCGCTAAGGTTGAGATAAAGTAAGAATAAAGAGTCAAATCTTGACATTTGACTCTCACTGAAATGGTTAAAGAAAGAAAAAAGATTTTGCTGGAGAAAATTCCGAATCTTTTGGAAATGCAGCTTACCTCATATAAAAATTTTCTCCAGAAGGATATAGAGGCAACTCAAAGAGAAAATATAGGTTTGGAATATGCCTTCAGAAAATTCTTTCCTAAAGGGCATGGAATTTCCCGGGATGACAATCTTATTAAGTTGCAGTATTTAGGTTATTCTTTAGAACCTTCTCACTACGACGAATTTCAGTGTAAGCGCAATGGAATGACTTACGCTTATAACCTTAAAGTAAAATTTCGTCTTACGACAGTTACCATAAAGGAAAAGAAAAAAACCATATCAAACACTGATGAGATTGATAAAATAAAGGAACAAGAAAAAGAAATTTATCTCGGTGCTCTTCCCATAATGACGGAGCAGGGGACTTTTATTATTAATGGCATCGAAAGAGTAATCGTTCAACAATTACAAAAGTCACCGGGAGTTTATTTTGAGGAAAAATCAACCGAGGGAGCACAGAGATTATATTCGGCTAAAATTAAGGCGCACCGGGGGATGATGCTTGAATTCAGTTTTCATAATGACTTTTGCTATATATCCTTGGGTGGGAAAAAAATTTTTCTCACAACCTTCTTACGTGCTCTAGGATATGAAACAGATAAAGAAATTATAGATATTCTGTGTCAAAACCCAAAAAAACCGGAAAAAGCTCTCCTTAATACCCTGGAGAAAGAAAAAAAAGAATATTTAGCGGAAAACTCTGATGAAGCAATTTTAAGAATATATCGCTTGCTGCAGCCAGGTTATCCCAAACTTCTTAAGAGAGCGCGAACTTACTTTCAGCAACTCTTCTTCGGTGAATATTATTACGACCTTTCCCCGGCTGGAAGGAAACAATTAAATAGAAAATTAAATCTGAATTCAGAAGAGATGTCCTTAGCGGTATCCGATATTATTGAAACCGTAAAATATCTATTTGGTCTCCAGAATGGAAAAGGAAAAGTTGATGATGTTGACCATCTGGGGAATAAGCGAATCAGGACAGTAGGAGAGTTAGTGAAGGCGCAGGTAGAAGTTGGGTTGGCAAGATTGGCAAGATTCATTAAAGAGAAGATGAAACTTCGGGAACCAAAAACGGTGACCGTTCTGGATTTAGTGAATTCACGTGCTTTTTCATCTGCCATCAATGACTTTTTCAATCGGAATCAACTTTCTCAATTTCTTGACCAGACAAATCCTCTTTCTGAACTGACTCACAAGAGGCGACTTTCTGCTATTGGGGAGGGAGGAATAGTCGAGAGGAAAAGGGTCGGGTTTGAAGTGAGGGATGTCCACTATACGCATTATGGAAGAATCTGCCCTATTGAAACCCCTGAAGGGGGTAATATCGGACTGATTACTTCTCTAGCTGTTTATGCCAGGATTGATAAGATGGGTTTTTTGAAAACACCTTACTATAAAGTGGTTAAAGGAAAAGTAACCAGCGAAATAGAATATCTATCAGCCGATGAAGAAGATCAATACATTATTGCTCAAGCAAGCTCCCTTCTGGATAGGAAAAGAAAATTTTTGGAGAAGAGAATTTCGGCAAGATTCAAGGGCGAGTTTCAGGTAGTAGGACCATTATCAATCAATTATATGGATATTTCCCCTAAACAGGTTTTAAGTCCAACCGCCGCTCTTATCCCATTCCTGGAGCATGATGATGCTAACCGTGCACTTATGGGTTCTAATATGCAGCGGCAGGCGGTACCTTTAGTTATGCCTGAGGTTCCCCTGGTAAAGACCGGTATGGAGAGAATTGTTGTCAGGGATTCAGGAGCGGTGCTGCGGGCTGAGAGTAGCGGAGAAGTTATGGAAGTAGATAGTGAAAAAATTGTAATTAAGCAGACAGCTCCTGCACCTCTTCAGTTGAAGGATGAAACCGTTCAGCATTTTGGGAAGTTTGTGCGCTTGAACCAGGATACCTGTTTACACCAATCTCCGATTGTAGATAAGGGAGAAAGAGTAAAAAAGGGTCAAATTATTAGTGACGGTCCTGCAATTTCACAAGGAGAACTGGCATTGGGAAGAAACGTTTTTGTTGCCTTTATGCCCTGGTACGGTTATAATTTTGAGGATGCTATCTTAATTAGCGAAAAATTGGTGAAAGAGGACCTCTATACGTCTATTCACATTAAGGAATTTAAGGTAGAAGCAAGAGAAACACCATTGGGTATGGAAGAGATTACCGCTGATATTCCTAATGTTTCCGAAGAGGCGCTTAAAAATTTAGATGAGGAAGGAATTATTCGCGTTGGGGCAGAAGTAGAGCCGAATGATATTCTTGTGGGGAAAATTTCTCCCAAGAGCGATACGGAACTTTCTTCTGAGGAGCGGCTTCTGCGGGTGATTTTTGGAGAGAAAGCAAAAGATGTAGCCAATACCTCTCTTTCCGTTCCTCCGGGTATCTCGGGAATTGTGGTCAATGTCCGAAAATTTTCTCGTAGATTATTAGAGGAGAAAGGAATCAAAAACAAAAAAAATGAAGCAGAGAAAAAAGAGATTCTTAAAATTCATAGAACCTTTAAGAAAAGAAAAGAAGAAATCCTTGAATTAGGAGTAAATAAGATTAAGCGTTTAATCCCTGCCATCCAGAAGAATAAAATTTCCACTCTGCTATTGGTTCTTAAAAAATATAATCCGGAGAAAAGAGAAAATCTTGAGGCAAGAGTTTTGAATCTTGTTAAAAAAGAAAAACTGCGCATTCAAGTCAAAAAATTCTTGGGCTCTATTGTGGCTGAAATCGATGAAATTGATTTCCAGGAGAGGAAATTAATTAGTAAACTTAAGAAAGGTGATCATCTTCCTTCTGATGTTATCAAAAGGATTATCGTGGAAATAGTAATTAAAAAGCCAATTGCGGTTGGGGATAAAATGTCTGGCCGTCATGGTAATAAAGGTGTGATTGCAAGAATTCTTCCTGAAGAAGATATGCCTTATCTTGCCGATGGGACACAGGCGGAGATTGTCTTGAACCCTTTGGGTGTTCCCTCCCGGATGAATCTGGGTCAGGTTTTGGAGACACATTTGGGGTGGGCGGCAATGGCTCTCGGTATCTCGACTGAGAATCCTGTTTTTGAAAGTTTTTCGGAAAAGGATATCAAGAATCTTCTTAAAAAAGCTAATCTTCCCGAGGATGGAAGAATTATTCTCTACGATGGACTGACCGGCGAGTCATTCCGCCAGAAAGTTACCGTTGGTTATATCTATATGATGAAACTATTTCATCTGGCGGATGATAAGATTCATGCGCGCAGTGTCGGCCCTTATTCTTTGGTGACTCAGCAACCTTTGGGAGGAAGAGCACAGTTTGGCGGTCAGAGGTTCGGGGAAATGGAGGTATGGGCATTAGAAGGTTATGGTGCTGCTTACACCCTGCAAGAAATTCTGACGGTAAAAAGCGACGATACCGTTGGCAGGAAAAGGATTTATGAATCGATTGTTAAAGGAAAAAGTTTCTCTGAACATAGAATTCCTGAATCATTTAATGTTTTAATGAAAGAATTGAGAGCTATGGGATTGGATGTGAGGATTCAGAGGAGCAAGGAAAATAAGAGGGAAATTTCTTTGAGCATTGCTTCTCCTGCAACCATTCGTTCTCGTTCCTGGTCCTACGGAGAGGTGAAAAAAGCAGAAACAATCAATTATCGGACCTTTAAACCGGAAAAGGACGGCCTTTTCTGCGAAAAGATTTTTGGTCCGGCAAAGGATTGGGAATGTGCCTGTGGAAAATATAAAAAAATTAAGCATAAGGGTATTATCTGCGACCGTTGTGGAGTGGAGGTTACTACCTCTGACGTTCGCCGGGAGAGAATGGGCCATATCGAACTTGCTGCCCCTGTCAGTTATATCTGGTTATTTAAGAGTACCGCTAATTGGATGGGGCTTCTTTTGAATATGTCCCAGAGCGATTTAGAGAAAGTTCTTTACTTTAAGAATTATTTGGTGATTAAACAGGGGGAAAGTTCTTATAAACAAAAAGAATTACTTACTGGTGAGGAGTATCAAAAAACTAAAACTGATTACAAAGGATTTAAAGCGGGTATCGGCGCAGAAGCCATCGGGGAACTTTTAAAAGAGGTTGACTTAAAGAAAACCGAGAGTTCGCTTTTGCGCAACATAAAAAATACTAAATATAAGGGTAGAAGAAAAAAACTGATTAAAACCCTGAGGGTTGCGCAGGGTTTGAAGAGAAGCGAGGTAAAACCGGAATGGATGGTTACCAACGTTATTCCGGTATTACCTCCTGACCTCAGGCCTCTTCTGCCTTTAGACGGAGGGAGATTCACTACCAGTGACCTTAATGACCTTTACCAGAGAGTAATTAACCGTAATAATCGCTTAAAAAAATTACTAAAGTTAAAAGCTCCTGAAATCATTATTCATAATGAGAAACGTATGCTTCAGGAAGCGGTAGATAATCTTCTGGATAATGGTCGGCATGGTAGTCCTGTAGTTGGCAGAGGGAACAGGCCTCTCAAGTCGATTTCAGATTTCCTTAAAGGTAAACAGGGGAGATTCCGTCAGAATCTTTTGGGTAAGAGAGTTGATTATTCAGGAAGGGCGGTTATTGTCGTGGGACCTGAGTTAAAGATTAATGAATGCGGACTGCCCAAGTATATGGCACTTGAACTTTTTGCTCCCTTTATCTTAAGGGAATTAAGAAAAAGAGAATATATTCATACCATCAGTTCTGCGAAAAAAGCACTGGAGAAGAATGACCCTGAGGTTTGGGAAATATTGGAGGAAGTGGTAAAAAACCGCCTTATTCTCCTTAACAGGCAGCCAACGCTCCATCGCTTATCCATTCAGGCCTTTCAACCAAGATTGATTGAAGGCAATGTAATTAAACTACATCCGCTTGTCTGTACCGCATTTAATGCCGACTTTGATGGCGACCAGATGGCGGTTCATATTCCTCTTTCTCCGGAAGCAGAGATGGAGGCCAATCTTCTAATGAGTGCCGAGACGCACATACTCTCCCCGGCGAATGGAAAACCCATTGTTACTCCAAGTCAGGATATTGTAGTTGGATGTTATTACTTAACCAGTATTGGATCAAAAGAGTCGGAATCTAACATTTACGGCAATCCCAATGAGGTTCTATTTGCTTACCACGCTGATAAACTTTCCCTTCACGCTAAAATCAAGGTTCGAATAAACGGAGAGATTATAGAAACGACAACAGGTAGAGTCATTTTTAATGAGATTTTACCCGCAGGTTTAAGTTTTAAAAATTTTCTCATTAATAAAAGTATGTTGGGAAACTTGGTTGACGAAATCTTCTCTAAATTTGGTTATCAGGAAACAACGAAATTTCTGGATGAGGTTAAGGAACTGGGATTTAAATTTGCCACTTTCGGAGGCATTTCCATTTCAATAGATGACATTGTAATTCCCGGAAAAAAGAAGGAGTTGGTGCAGAAAGCTAAGTTTCAGGTAGAACGATTTGAAAAAGATTTTCAAAAAGGAATCATTACTGAGGGGGAAAAATATAATAAAGTTATAGATGCCTGGGCATATTCCACCAATAAGATTTCCGAAGAGGTTTTTCTTGCTCTGGATAAGAGCCAAAAGGATGGATACTTTAACCCTGTTTTCATTATGATTGATTCTGGTGCCCGGGGGACGCATGTTCAGGTGAATCAATTGGCTGGAATGAGAGGTTTAATGACCAAACCTACTAAAAGAATAACCGGTGGGATTGGTGAAATTATCGAGACCCCGGTTATTTCTAACTTCAAAGAGGGTTTGAAGATTCATGAGTATTTCATTTCTACCCATGGAGGAAGAAAAGGTCTGGTTGATATCGCTTTGAAGACCTCTGAAGCCGGTTATCTCTCTCGGCGGCTCGTCGATGTTGTTCAGAACGTTGTGGTCACTGAAGAGGATTGTGGTCAGAGAATTAATGGTGTTCTTATTGGCCCTATTCTTGAGGGAGAAAAGATTGTTGTTTCCTTGAAGGAGAGAATAGTAGGAAGGGTTGCTCTGGATAACGTTGTCGACATTATTACTGATGATGTAATTGCCCGGAGCAATGAGGTAATTACTCCCGAGATTGCCGATAAGATTGTGGCGGCAGGGATAGAGAAAATTAGAATCCGTTCTGTTCTCACCTGTAAGACCGAGCGCGGTGTCTGCCGGAAGTGTTATGGCTGGAATTTAGCAACCCGGAAACTTGTGGAGTTGGGGGAAGCAGTAGGTATTGTTGCGGCTCAATCTATCGGAGAACCGGGAACCCAGCTGACCTTGCGCACCTTTCATTATGGAGGGGTTGCCAGCAGGATTGCAGGGGAATCAAAGATTGTATCCGAACGTAAAGGTAAAATTCGGTTACAGAATTTAAGGGATGATCAAGAAGTTATTAAAGATAGAAACGGAAAAAGAATCGTTCTTAAGAAGGGTGGAAAGATTGCCATTTATGATGAGCGAGATCGCGCAATAGAAGAGCATACTCTTCCGGTTGGTGCGGTCTTAAAAGTAAAAGAAGGACAGAAAATCTTTGCAGGAACTATTCTTGCCGAATGGAATCCCTATATCATTCGTATTATTGCCAGGGAAAGCGGAAGAGTACAATTTAAAGATATTGTGAAGGGGCGTACCCTTAAGGAGGGGAAGGAAATTAAAGGAAGGGTTATTGTTGGGTATAGGAATATGAATCCGGCAATCTTAATCGAAAAGAAAGGAAAAAAAGTTGACTACCATTTTCTTCCCGGGGAAACTACTTTGAAGGTAGAGGATGGAGAGATGGTGAAGAAAGGGAAATGTTTAGCTGAAAGACCCCGGCTTTCTGGTAAAATGAAAGATATTACAGGGGGACTGCCGCGGGTTTCGGAGCTTTTTGAAGCAAGACATCCCAAGAATCCGGCTGTCCTGAGTGAAATTGATGGGGAAGTGGTTATCCTGGAAGGTGATTCCGGGAAAGGAATAAAGAAGGGGGAAAGGGTTATCCGGATCAAGAGTTCTACGGGAACGGTGAAGAAAATGTCTATTCCCGCGGGGAAACACCTTAATGTCTCTGATGGAGAACATGTGGTAGCAGGGGAGAAGTTGACGGATGGGACGATAGTGCTTGATGATATTTTAAAGATTAAGGGAGAAAGAGGAGTTCAGGAATATCTTCTCAATGAAGTTCAGGAGGTCTATCGCTTAGAAAGCGTAACAATCAACGATAAACATCTGGAAATAATTATACGGCAAATGCTTTCTAAAGTGAAGGTGAAAGAGCCCGGGGATACCCTGCTCCTGGAAGACCAGGAAATCGATCGGTTCAAATTTCAAAAAATAAATGAGGAAATTCTGGCTAAAGGAAAAAAACCGGCTAAAGGCAGTCCGATGATTTTAGGAATAGCCCGGGTTGCTCTTAGTTGCGACAGTTTTATTTCTGCGGCATCTTTCCAGGAAACGACAAGGGTTTTGACCGAAGCCGCCGTGACCGGAAAAATTGACCCGCTTTATGGATTAAAGGAGAATGTTATTATTGGTAGTTTTATTCCTGCAGGAACAGGGTTTGTAAAACAAAAATAAAGAAAAATGCCTACAATAAACCAATTGATAAAAGGAATACGGATAAAAGGAAAGAGAAAATCTAAATCTTCTGCTTTGCGGGGTTGTCCCCAGAAGAAGGGGGTCTGTCTTTATGTAAAGACCTTAACCCCGAAAAAACCAAATTCGGCTCTGCGCAAAATTGCAAAAGTACGTTTAACGAACGGAGAAGAAGTTCTTGCTTACATTCCGGGGATTGGTCATAATCTTCAAGAACATTCTTTGGTCTTAATTCGCGGAGGTAGGGTAAAGGACCTTCCGGGTGTTCGTTACCACATCATCAGGGGAACAGCTGATACGATGGGTGTGGAAAATCGTAAAAAATCAAGGTCAAAATACGGAGCAAAACGTGAAAAGTCGGGGAAGGTAAAGGCAGAGGAAAAACCTG
>Ga0075123_10001667_pt1 | contig 11013 bp, 5 predicted proteins | sample AntAceMetag02UKX_FD_69808 | JGI IMG/M metagenome (GOLD analysis project Ga0075123, IMG submission 69808) | Saline lake microbial communities from Ace Lake, Antarctica - Antarctic Ace Lake Metagenome 02UKX | ecosystem: Environmental > Aquatic > Non-marine Saline and Alkaline > Saline | place... | reverse complement strand
ATATGATATTATCATCATCAATTGACATGGAATAAAGAATTGCATTTGGGAAATTTGTGTTTGTTATATCATAAAAAGTAAATGTATTGCCATCAAATTTTTCAATCCCTGAATAATGAAGCATCCAAATATCTCCATTTTTATCTTTTTCAATTTTGGTAATTTGTTTGCCGGAAATGTTTGAATTTGAAGTTGTGTATTCTGTCAAATTTGTTCCATCAAACATTGCTAACTCTTCTCCACAGACTAACCAAATATTATTTCCATCTGCACAAAGACGGATACATTCTGCATATGGAATGCTTGAATTTGTAGTATCAAAAACAGTCCAGTTTGTTTCATCAAATTTCCATATTATACCCTTTTTATAGGTTGATACCCAAATATTATTGCTAATGTCAATTGCTATACTTTCTATCGATTGAGTCTGAAGTGGGGAATTTGATGTGTCATAGACAGTCCAATTATAGTTGTCAAATTTAATTATACAGGCTTTATTTCTACATCCAAACCACTTAATGCCATTATTATCAATAGCTATAGTAGTTATCCAACTGTCAGGAATCGGGCTGTTTGACTTGTCAAAAAAATCTCTATTACCTGTTGTTTTATTAATTCTAACAATTCCAGCATTTGTGCCAACCCAAACGCAATTATCTTCATCAGCAATTGTATTAATATATGAGACTTTTGATAAAAAAATCCATTCAGGATTTTGTGCTATTCCAGCTTTGCAGAAAAATACTAGAATGACGAATAATATAAGTTTTGTCTTCATATTATTGTAGTCAATGTAATAATGTTTAAGTGAAATCCAAAAATACGAAAAAATTTATATAGAAAAAAATAATTATAATCAAAAACTGAATTTTGTTTAAAACCTATGTTGGATTAAAACTAATACTCTCGTTTATGTTTTCAGGAGACAACAATTTATTGAAACTTAGTCTGGAGAATAAGAGGAGCAGATTCGAATTCAGGTTTGAATATTTTCAATTTACTCCTAATTTTGTTTGTCATTAACAGTCTTGGAGTTTTCTTCAATAAAAAAAATACCGCTAATGATATCAGCAAAGTTAAACATTAGCGGTATAAAATAAAAAACTTACGAAAATGAAATTTTATAGATGAACATCTACTCCAATTCCAAAAATCAAAGCATCCTTATCATAAGTATCTATAACAGAAACATAGTTAGTGCCTCCCATAGCATGAGTATAATTTTTGTCCATTTCATCATACATTGTGTAGGAAACACCAAGATTCACATCAAACTTATCGTTTATTTTATAAGCAAATCCACCGCCAAAAGTACTTGAGCTTAAACTATAGCTTAGGTCAGTCTGATACAAGTCATTATTTACACCTGTTGATGCCATAAGATAACCTGCACTAATTAATAGTTTCTCAGAAAGTTTATATTCAAGTCCAAAACCTAATTCATAATAATTATTATCCATAACTTTATCGTTTGAAACATATTCGCCCAAAGTATCTTTCTTACCATAATTTGCATCTTTATCAAAATAATAATGATAACCTATTGAAGCTTTTAATTTTTCGTTAACATTATATCCAATACCAATCGAAAGCATAGCAGGCATATCAGCTCTCACTTTTTCACCATCAGGAAACATTGTGATTGGAGTTCCATCATCTTCAAAACCTGTTATAAAATCCTTAGTAGTTTTGTTTTCCATTTCAAGTTCAGTTCTGAATTCATATTTAATTCCAACATTCATTTTTTTATCCATAAGTATTAAGCTAACTCCAAGAATTGGTGTAATAGCAGTACCTACTTGTTCAACATCAACTTCCTGGTCGGAAAGTATAGTTGCTTTTGCTGTGTCGCCAGCACTTAAAAAGAAAGTCGAAGCATCCATCCATTGGTCATTTCCTTGTACATTCTTTATTTGAATATCCTTAATATGTCCTTCATAAGTGTTTGTACCGGAAACATATCTTGCTCCTGCAAAAATAGAAATCATATCATTAATCTGATATGAAACACCCAATTGCCCTGCAAAATAAACTGAAGAACCATTAAAATACGCATCTACTTTATAATCATTGACAGGATATCCTTCGCTATTAAGCACAGGTACCAAATCTGAAATACCTATTTCAAATGATGGTAAACCATTTTCAAATTCAGCACTACCACCACCACCAACAGGATTAAAACCTCCGGAGATTACAACTTTTCCTTTTTTGTATGCTACATAAATTCCTGGAAAAAATAAAGCTTCAACTTTTCCATTATAATCAGAAGAATCTAAAGGCTTATAATTGCAAGAAACTGTTTTGTTTTGAAAAATAAACTGATTGTTCAGGGAAATATGAAAGCCTTCTCCTAAAGTTGTCAATCCCGCAGGATTAAAATAAACTCCATCAATGCATAATGTTGCATCTCTGACTAACGAACGAGTATAGCTGGCACTTTGATTCGTGTTGGTTTGAATCCCGCCGGCAAATGCTGACATTGTTAGCATCAATGCTAATAATAAACTAATTTGATTCTTTTTCATAAATACTGTTTTTGGTTAATATTAAACTAATTAATAAATAAATTTTAAATTCTAAAATATATTAATTGGAGGGTAATTTTACAATCTATAAAACTAATCAAAAATTACCGTCATTTCAACACGTCTGTTTTTCTGTCTGCCTTCTTCTGTATTATTATCGCCTATTGGTTTTGTTTCACCATACCATTTAACAGTAATTCTTTCAGTAGCTATGCCTTTATTTGTTAGGAATTTTTTAACAGCACTCGCCCTGTTTTTTGATAATGACATATTTGAAGCAGGTCGTCCCACATTATCGGTATGACCTTCAACCAACAAATTCCAACTTGTTTTTTTCTTCATCAACTCAGCAAGTTCGTTAAGAGATTCAAAGGAACTTTCTTTAATAATTGATTTGCCAGTTTCAAATTCAAGATTTGAAAAAGCAGTATTAAGGATTTCTTGTTCTTCTTCTTCAATTACAGGGCATCCGTTGTTTTCGGCAACTCCCGGAGTCATAGGGCACCAATCATCTTTATCAAAAATGCCATCACCGTCAGTGTCAACATAAGGACAGCCGTCATTTTCGACAGGTCCCGCAATTTTCGGACAATGGTCATATTTATCTTGAATTTTATCACCATCAGTATCAATAAGAGGGCAACCTTTCAAACTGTCAAGTCCTGCAATATCTGGGCATTGGTCTTCAATATCTCTGATGCCGTCACCATCAGTATCAGGGCAACCATTATATTTCGGCAAACCGGCAATTTCGGGGCAATCATCCAATTTATCCATTATGCTGTCGCCATCTGAATCGGGACAACCTCCAAATATTTCAGGACCTGCTTCTTCGGGACAATCATCTTTTTTGTCAATAATACCATCTTCATCGGTATCGGGACAACCGGAATAAATTTTCAATCCGTAGGTTTCGGGGCATTCATCGAATTTATCCTGAACTCCATCTTTATCAGTGTCGGGACAACCATCGAATTCTTTAATACCTGCTTCATAAGGACATTTGTCGTCCATATTACGAATACCATCTTCATCAGAATCAGGACAACCTTTAAATTGCAACTTTCCAGGAGTTAAAGGACATTCATCTAATTTGTCAGAAACCTGGTCTTTATCCTTATCTTGTGGAGTTATATATAAAATCGGTATTTTAAAGAAGCAATGAATATCAATAGAGTGAACATTTCTCTTAATTCCTAATACACTTAATAAGTCATAAGAACCAATCCAAACAGGTCCCATTCTTAAGCCCAATCCAAAATTAAATTGACCAACTTGGTTTACTTGTATTGGAATAGATGCACCATACCATTTTTTTTCATATCTTGGAGTAAGGCTAAAATTAGTATAGTAATGATTTTTATTAAAATCAGATTTCCCTTGTCGAAGAGAGAAAAATGGAGTAAAATTCAAATAAAACTTATCGTTAAGATTATAATCAACCTGCAAACTAATTGTTGTAGGCAAATTCATGTTAAAATATTCTTCTGTTGTAGAAGCACCGAATCTATTATCTAAAGTGTCTCTTAAATCATTCATAGTATTAATTTCTACGTTTTCGACATTCCATCCTGTAACATTTCCTGTGTGATAGTTGGGAGAACTGTATCCTTTATATTTAATACGCCCTAAATCAAGAATTGAAATCCCAACTCTTACTTTATACTTATTTTGGTCGTTTCGCCAAAGGTCTCTTTCCCCATCCATATCATATTTATATTTTTTATGGTTGGGACGCCATTCATAAACTGCACCAATATCTAATCCAATAGTTGTTTTACTATCATGATTATTTGTTCCATAATTAAATCCATCATCAAGATTTTCTGAATTACCGAAATTTAAATCTGATGAAAGATAAATAAGAGTATCCTTTGCACTAAACTTATAAGTAATATCATCAATAAAAAAATAAAAGCCTCCTAAACCCTGAATCAACTTAACTGTTAAACCTGCTTTAAGAAAATGCTCATGGTCTGTATCATAAACTACACCTGCATAAGTTAATCCAAATTCTCTCCAAGCATTTTGCTGTATGCTAATATTGCTAAAGTTAAATTCCTGGTCAAAAAAAGGATTAATATCAAATTCTTCAAAAATCATCCTTGCCATTGGCTCGTCAACACCATCAATATTAAGTACAGTCCTGTATCTTGTTGAAAAGCCAAGAGCATGTTTTTCATTTATAGAATACATAACATTTAATCCCTGTATTTCTCCTGTAAACAAGGCTCTTTTATCTTTATCATTCAATTTTTCTGAAATGTATTTATTGTGAAAATCGCTGCCCTGTTGTTTATCAGTATCAAAAAATACAGACCTGTCAAATTTTAAATAATTATTAGACAAATTAATACTTGCACCTAAAAGTGTAACATCAATTTTATATCTGCTGTCAACAATTGAAGCAGGCTGAAAATTCATACCAGATGCTCCTGCATAATTATCATTTATAAATGAAATAAAATTTTGAGCACTTGAAAACATTCCGCATGCTAACAGAAAAAAAAGAAGCAAGATTTTGTTAAAATTTTTCCTTTTCATAATTCTATAATTAAATTTTATTTGTAGATATTTTCAAATATTTTTTGAAATAATTCATAAACTTATAAAAAAAATATTTTACTTAAGAAATATTTTCTTTGTTTTTTATTCTTTTTTATAAGTCAACCTTTCCTTATAAGCTGATAATTGGAACAAACAGCAGTAAAAAATTAAATATGGATTTTTTTCAAAAATAAATAATGATTTCATAATTAGATTCATTTTGGGGGAGATATTTTTAAAATAATAAAAAAACTAATTCTAAGTTTTCACGAATTTAATATATCAAATAATTATTTTTTAAATAGATTTTTTATATTTTAGCCATCCAATTTCAGAATTCATAAAAAAATTTATTAATAAATTAAAAAATAATTATGGAAGCAATTAAAAAAACGCTGAGAGACTCAGCAGCATTGAGATGGGTAGTATTAATATTAATTAGTGGAATAACCTTTGGCACATACTGGTTCCAGGATTTCTTTTCAGGAATCAAACCTTTGATGATAACAGAAATGGGTATTACAAGCAGCCAGTTTGGGACATTGATTCAGTGGACAACCTGGGCAAATGTTTTTGGAATGATAATTATTGGAGGAATAATTTTAGATAAATGGGGAATAAGACGTACAGGAATTGTGTTTGGTTTACTCGCAATTTGTGGAGCAGCATTGACTGCTTTAGGTGCAGCCGGAACATTTTCAAATGACTTAAATGACCAACTCTGGATAATGATGATTGGAAGATTATTGTTTGGTTCAGGACTGGAAATTATGTGTGTTATTGCTATGAGAACTATTGTAAAATGGTTTAAAGGATATGAGCTTGCTCTTGCAATGGCAATAAACATGGGATTCGGTCGATTAGGCTCAACCTTAGGTCAGGCATTATCAATTGATATCGGAGCAGGTGCTGTTTCTCCCGCAGTAAATTTTGCTGCAACATTAATTGGAATAGGATTTCTTATGTTCTTATTTTATATGATGTTTGATGCTAAACTTGACAAACAAAGAAAAGGACAAGTTATTGAAGGAGACGATGAAGCTTTCAAACTTTCTGATTTGGTGAAATTAATCACAAACAGGTCATTTCTTTTTATTGCTTTACTCTGTGTAACTTTCTATTCCGCAGTATTTCCATTTATGCAATATGCACCTGACCTTTTAATACATAAATTTGGTTTTACATATAATTTGTCTGCAGATGCAACAATAACATTGTTTGGAAGTAAAGTGCTGGGTAATTTATCAATATATCTCGGTTTATTTATTTTTGCTCTTGCCATAACACTTGTACCCTCAAATATAAAAAGCAAAAAGGGGAAATTCGGGGCAGTTATTATAATTATATTATTATTTATCGGCTACATTTACGCACTTTCCGATACTCTTTCATTGTGGCTACATAACGGTCCTAAGACTGCAAGCCTTATTCCTTTAGGGTCTATTTTATTTACACCAATTTTTGGGAAGATTGTTGACTCAAAAGGAAAAGCAGCTTCATTAATGATACTGGGAGCATTGCTTTTGATTTTTGCTCATCTAACTTTGTCAATTTTTGACAATATAATTCTTGGGTATTTGGGATTATTATCACTCGGAATTGCTTTTTCACTTGTTCCTGCTGCAATGTGGCCTTCTGTAGCAAAAATTGTTGCAGAAAACAGATTGGGAACTGCTTATGCCGTTATGTTCACTATACAAAACTGGGGATTAAATGCATTTTTCAAAGGCATTGGTTGGGTATTAGATAAATCAAATCCTGTAGTTGTTGCAAAAATTGAAACAGTGAGAGCAGGTTTAGAAGCGCAGGGATTAACAAGGCTGCAAATCAGTGAAAAAATGCAGGAGATGCAAGTTGCTCATGAAATACCTGTTTTTAATTATACTACTCCAATTTTAATGTTAGTTGGATTAGGTGTTCTTGCTTTATTTTTAGCATTCTTGCTTAAAAAAGCCGATAAAAAACAAGGTTATGGTTTAGAATCACCATCATAAGAATAATTAGTAAAAGATAAAAAAATCAGGCAAATCTTGAATAAAAATTATGTATAAAGATTTGCTTGATTTTCTATTAATTTTAAATTTATAATAAAAAATAGGAGATAAAATAATGAATAATGAAATACGCGGATTAAAACCAACTGATTTATGGAAAAATTTCGCAGGTATTTGCAATGTACCACATCCTTCAAAAAAAGAAGAAAAAATTACTGAATTTGTAAAAAACTTCGGAGAAAATTTAGGTTTGGAAACCTTAGTTGATGAGCTTGGAAGTGTTATAATTAAAAAACCTGCAACTAAAGGATTAGAAGACCGAATGATTGTTGTTTTGCAAGGACATATTGATATGGTTCCTCAGAAAAACAATGATATAAAACATGATTTTGAAAAAGACCCAATTGACACTTATATTGATGGTGAATGGGTAACTGCAAGAGGAACTACTCTCGGTGCTGATAATGGTATCGGATGTGCTGCTGCAATGGCTGTTTTAGAATCTACAAACATTGAACACGGACCAATTGAAGCTCTTTTTACCATTGATGAAGAAACTGGAATGACCGGTGCTTTTGGTTTGAAGCCAGGACTGCTTAACGGAGATATTTTAATAAATATGGACTCCGAAGACGAAGGTGAACTTTATGTTGGCTGTGCAGGTGGTGTTAACACAAATGTTGAATATCATTACACAGAAGAAGAAGTACCTGCCGATGTTGATGCTTATGAAATAATTATTACCGGTTTAAAAGGTGGACATTCAGGATTGGATATTCAGTTGGGAAGAGGTAACTCAAACAAAATTATTAACAGAATTTTTCATCATTCCACTAAGAATTTCGGAATGCGATTAGCCAAAATTGATGGTGGCAGTTTACGTAATGCTATTCCTCGCGATGCTATGGCTATTATTACTATTCCTAAAACTCATAAAGCAGGATTTTTAAATTATATAAATGAAATTACTGCAATAATTAAAAGTGAACTTTCTTCAACAGAACCCGGTTTAGAAATTAAAGTTACAGAAACTGAGAAACCTTCAAGTTTAATTGACACAAAAACTCAAGGAAACCTAATCAAGGGAATTTATGGCTGTCCAAACGGCGTTATAAGAATGAGTGCAGACATGGCAGGTGTTGTTGAAACATCAACAAATCTTGCAATTGTAAAATCAGAAAATGGAATTATCGAGCTTTCAACATTACAAAGAAGCTCTGTTGACTCTGCTAAAGATGATCTGGCAAATATGGTTGGCTCTGTATTTGAACTTGCCGAAGCCGAAGTGAAATATGAAGGTAAATACCCGGGCTGGAAACCGAATGTTAATTCTCCGATTTTAGCAACAATGAAAGATGTTTATACTAATAAATTCGGAAAAGTTCCCGAAATTAAAGTAATTCACGCTGGCTTGGAATGTGGAATTATTGGTGATGTTTATCCTAATATGGATTTAATTTCTTTTGGACCAACAATCAGAAATCCTCACTCACCTGACGAGATGGTAAACATCGAAACTGTTGAAAAATTTTGGGATTTTCTTGTAGAAACTTTGAAAAATATTCCTAAAAAATAAAGCTTCGAAATTCGAAATTATTAAAAAAACCAATGGTTAGTTCCATTGGTTTTTTTTTAACTTATTTCTTCCTTATTTTTATGATATAAATCCAGGGCAACAATAATTGCAGTAAATCCCCAAAAAGGAACTGATGCTTTGTCGGAATCAAGAAAATTATTTAGCAAGCCGTGCATAAAATAAGTAAATAATCCCAACATAAATAATAAGCTCAAATACCGAACTCTTTTATCTGTGGCATTTTTATACACCCTGAGAGCAGTGAAAACAATACAAATAACAATAGAAAGAAATGTAAGCATTCCCAAAACTCCAGACTCTGCCAAAGGTCCGATGTATTCGCTATGTGCATTTCCTTTATCTCCGGCATTTGTGCTGATTATCGTTTTATCTTTTGAAGTTTGATATGGAGCATAAATAAACTGGTAGGTTCCGGGTCCCCAACCCCAGAAAGGCCTTTCTTTAAACATTCTGATTGCAGCCATCCAACGATTCATTCTCTCAAGATTTGAAGCATCGGAAGTAATATTTGACATTGACTGAACATGTTCCATTAAATCGGCAGAAGAGTCTTGTTTGTTTCTCGACATTTTATTTATGATATCGTTTTGAAATGTAAAAAATAAGCCAATAACAATAATTAGAAAACTTAATATCCATGAAAATTTAATCTTCAACAAGACAATAATATAAATTCCAAAAGCAAATACAACACTAAGCCAGGCAGCACGACTCACAGAAAAATATAAAGCTATTAGCAATACCACGGAAACAACCAATGAAATTGCTTTTTGTGTTTTTGAGTACTCATCATTAAAAATAAATCCAATAAAAACCGGAACAAAAATCGCTATAACTGCACCATAAGCAGTATGGTCATTAAAAAACGGCGACATTATCCAGTGAGCAATTTCTGAATCAAAACCATAGGAAGCATGCTTAGAAATCGTATAGAAGATAACACCAAGTAAAGAAATAACATAAATCCATGGAAATATTTTTATGTTTTTATAATTTTTGAAAATCTGTACTGCTATAAAATAAAACGGAACTATAAACCATAATCTCGCAATTAAAAATTTTAGTGAGACAAAAGGAATTTCACTCGTTATACTTGTTATAAATATCCAGATAAGATTTATTAGGATAGCTATAGTTACAGGGTGTTTAAGAAGTTTTATATCAATGCTGTTTTTATAAAATAATTTTATTATAAAAATAAGTAGTACACCAGACATTAATGGTTCGGTTGGTAATGAAATTCCAAAACCTAAATCAAAATCTCTTATATTTACAGCTACGGGAGTTAGAAAAGTAATAAGGAAAATTAATTTATCAAGTGAAAATAAGTACAATAAAAGCACAAGAATAAGAGCCGGCAAAACAGAAAACCAATAAAATTCATTAGCGATTAATATTGAATTTAAAACAATATAAACAATACTAATTAAGTAAATCCATTTTATGTTTATTTCTTTCTTCAAATTTTTTCAGAATTATTTATCCACCCAGTATTTATTCAGTAATTTTATAAAGGTTTAGGCTTTGATATTGAAAACGACAATACTAAAAGTATTATTCATTTTTAATTTTCAGCTTAGATATGCTTTCAAATAAAATACAAGCTAAAATACAAAGGATGAAAGCAGAGAAAGTTGCAACAAAAACAATTACCCATCTCACCGGATATGATTTCTTTTCAGCAGGAAAAGCATTGTCAACAATAAAAGTTTGGGGCAATGATTCTTCGGCATCAACTTTAGCTTCTTCATATTTTGTTTTAATTATTGTTAATTGCTTTTTTTCATATTCTAATTGGTCTCTGATAGAAACATAAGGAGTTCCGTATTTTGATAATATAGCAAGTTTGCTTTCCAAAGATTTTACTGCAACAGAGTTTGGATTTTTAGCAATTTCCATAGCTAATTGCATATTTATCATTTCTGCCTGAGATTCGTAATCATTAACACCAAGATTTCTCAACACTGCTAATGAATCTTCCATGAATTTAATTTCATCTCGATGTTGGAAATATTCTGCTTTAACAATTTTCAGACCTTTTATCGCTCTTTTTTGTTGCATTTGAATTTTTGTAAAATCAAGAAGTTTAGCAATATCGTTAGCAATATTGGCAGCTATCACAGGATCTTTATCCATTACAGAAATTTCTACAGCCATATATTCGGTTCGCCTGAAATTAATATTGCTTTCATACTCTTTAAAAAGATAAGTCATTTTATACTTGCCCGTACTATCAATATCATAATGGCTCATTAGATTGTATTTCTCAACAATCTTTGCCCTGATATCATTTGAACTTAAAATCTGGAGTAATTGCTCTGCTTGTTCTTCTTCACCAAATTCCATA
>Ga0075123_10001663_pt1 | contig 11032 bp, 12 predicted proteins | sample AntAceMetag02UKX_FD_69808 | JGI IMG/M metagenome (GOLD analysis project Ga0075123, IMG submission 69808) | Saline lake microbial communities from Ace Lake, Antarctica - Antarctic Ace Lake Metagenome 02UKX | ecosystem: Environmental > Aquatic > Non-marine Saline and Alkaline > Saline | place... | reverse complement strand
TAATTACTTTAGGAGAGTTACTTAATGTCTTCACTACGTTCAGACGAGTCTGATTCATCCCCCACCACAAGGGTAGGGGTTTTCTCAGACAACAAAATAAAGAGATATATTTAAGGACTATGCCAACAAACCACCAGTCTCTACATCTAATTGTATACCCAAAGCATTAGCAATTACAGGATGTAATCTCATAATTTGCTCATTAGTTGGTTTCTCATCTCTTCCCATAAGATCCCAACTCTTAATAAGTGCAGAAATCTTCCTATATCTCGCCTGTAAGGGATTAAAACTAATACCTGTTTCATTTGTGCTAAAAACAGTATCATAAAGATCTACTGTGTCTCCGAAAGATGGCTTTTTAAAAACCGTTTTATATGTTTGGAACTCACATTCATCTATATTTGAAAGCCCCTTCATAGAATCCCTCAAAGACTCTTCATTTATGTCACAAAATATTGTACCATCTTTATCAGTAGCTACAGTAATATATACTATAAATTCTTCATCATCATTTACAAATAAGTTTTGCATAATTAACTCCTAATGATTTTTTTTCTTATTCATTTTTTCTATTTCCGTATTTCTTACTTTGTTATAGACAGATAATACATGCATAATACCTTTCATCTTTTTAGTATCTTGACGATCTATTACATCTGGAGGCCAACCAAATTGATCTGCTAAAACAAAATAATTTATTTCAGAAGGAACTGGTTTAACTGATATCATCCGGCCGCGAGCAAGTTCTGCCGCAGCCATTGTTAGTTTCCCAGTGCTTCCTCAGTATAATCTATAAGATTTTCAAATTTACCATATAAATTAATAACAACTGGTCCCGGTAACTGATCAATTGCCTCTGGAGACACAGGAATAGGTTTTTCGTTTATAGTAATATCCCATTCCTTAAGACATCTCTTAATAATAGCATCTCTATAAACAAGAAAATTAAACCTCCCCTCTCCTGTCGGTCCTCCTGATTGTTGAGCCATAGCCATAACATCATTCTGCTCTTTCCAAGTCATAAGAGACCATTTTGTTTTTAACACTTCTATATCTTTACTCTTCTCTTCGTCCTTCAACATACTTTTAGCTTTATCATCATCCATAATTACTAATTTTCTACTATTATTTACATCTACATACTTGTAATATAACTCAATTTCCACCATACTCGGACTATCTAATAACGACATATTTTATTCTCCTATAAATATATAACTACAATTCTTTATTGCTATCGAAAAAATAAGTGTTTTTTATGAATAAAAAAGAAAGGAAAAGGGCAAAAAACCGTTGATAGGTCCCTTGCCCTTCTAAAAACAAATAACAATCATTAACATATCACGTTAATTAGTAACTAAATGTGGTAGTACCAATATTACTCAATAATGGGTCACAAACTCCAGTACCAGCACCCGGAAGAGCATGCCAGTTAACTGTTGACTCAAAAATGTCATTAGTCAGGCTCAACGTCTCAATTTCAAATACAATATTAGGTATTGTAGTATTAAATCCAGCCAATGCACAACCTTCACCTGTAGCAGAAGCCTCAAATCCGAACTTCATTTGAACTGATTCAGAACAGTTAACTTGATTACTTAAAGCCAAATTAGAAAGATCAGGATGCCTACCCATAAGAACGATGTTGCCATCAACGTCCCTTTTTCTAGGAGCAACAGCCTGTGCAAAAAGCTGCTTATTCAAAGTATAAAACCTCTCAGCATCATTATTAATATTCGCCTCAAATGATCTAATAAACTGACCACCAATAGTAGTTGGAAGTCGTCCACCCGTAATCTCAACTCTAGCATCATTCCATGTTACAATTCTGGTTGTACCAATAGAACCATATGCACTATCTCCGATAGGTGTACAAACTTCTACTTCATCTTTTCTTGCAGGAGGAGTCATATCAGGGTTAGGATCTCTTGTAAGACCTATTATATCGATACTACAAGTAACAACATCAGATTGTGTAACAGAAAATTGCCATGTGTTAACAATACAACCTCCGTATGTAAACTCAGCTTGATTATTTGCCGCTTGTGCAGCATATTTAACATCTAAGTCAAAATCATTAAGGTTACCATCCGTCATTCGAGTAGCAGCATACCTAAATAAAAGTTCAAAAATACTAATTGTTTCACCAGTCGGAACATCATAAACAGCAGGAAATGCAACCGTTCCATCAACTAATTTTGGTCCCAACTGATAAATAGTCTTATCATATCGACTATCAACTACATCTGGCTTACTAATTTCCTGACTAAGTGTAATATCAGCAGTTGTAGCTCGTATCGTATGGTCACCATGACTAATGTTACCACCAGATACGTCTCCAATCAAGTTACTACGCCTGAGCCTAACAAAACCAACAAAACCCATGTAAGCCGCAGGATTATTGTAATATGCATGTGGTAGTGCCATCTTATCTCTCCATATATTTAAGTTATTATTCTATTCATTATATCCATTATACTCATTATACCTTATAACAATCTGCTATTATGAACAAACACTATCTGCCCAATCATCTGTATCATAACCTGCATCTTCGCTAAGCTGTTCCCATCCAAGAGGAATACAACTATCAGTCCAAGTACCTAACATAGTTGTAACAACAAACTCTGCAAGCTTTGCATCAGCAGTTGTCTCTAAACCCGAATAGTTATTAATAACATGGTTATTAATCGCCCTAACAGGATCCAAATATGTAGTAGTACTTGCCCCACCAGATGCTACATAAGCAGCATTAAAGACATCCAGAATAGCAAGCTCTATTTCCAAAGCTGCATCTGCTGCATCTGCTGCATCTCCACCGCCATTAGGAGTATACGTTCCTGTCGTAACATCAACGATAGCATCAACAGAAACTCTTGCTTCCGTATCTGTACTATTGATATATGTCCAAATATTTGCATACGACTGTGCTATAGTGTTATATAATGCTAATTCAATCTGAGCCATTTTAAATCTCCTATTCTAACTAATTTAGTATACATTAAGTATAATGTCTTTATTGCTATAATGTACTTATTTCTAAGTAACTTCTTTATTTCCTTTTTTATTTTTTACCTAAATATTTTTTTATTTACTTTAAAACTGATAATTATTATATACTTCTAAAATATACTTTTATCTCCTTTTTTATATTTTAAAAAATTATCGTAATTTCAATTCCTCTCTTCTAAGGAACTGCATTTCCTCTTCTTCTGCAAACCAACTAATCTTAGCAGCCTTAAGCAAAGTACCTTTATGGATAGTTCCATATTGTATGTTAGAGGGCCATGAATTAAATATAAATCTTTTAGGAATTACAACAGAAGCATTACCCTTATCCCAGTCAAAACATACTGGATGTTGTAATCTTATAGTCTGCTCTAATGAATCGTCTGTATCTGCATACAAAATAGTTACCCAAGCTTCTTCTGATTCATATTCATCTTCTATTAAAATCCTTCTATAGTCAGTTAGTTCATCTCTATTATTGACCTTAATATCAAGGTCTCCCGAACTAATATCATCAACAAGAGATATAATTGTATAATCAGAAACCAGGGGCTGAATATTCCTCTTTAAACCTTTTTGTATCTCATCTGCTATATTCATTAGAAACCTATATCCATTTTCATGTGTAGAAGCTTGAACAAATACACCTATTTCTATTTCATATCTTTCCTTAGTACTTTCTAGAGTGAACCATTCTGAACTCCTACTAACCCCATTAACGGTTATAGCAGGAAACCTTGGAATCACATCGGGTTCCCCTATATAAATCCCCTGAACAAACTGATCATAAATAGTCTTGATTAAGACAGTATTATCAGCAACGCTCCAGTTATTAGCCACAGGAGATGTAAGAGTAACCAAATTAGCTAACTCATCAATATCAGCTATATATAAATCGGGTTCATATACTGTATCATTTTTCAACATAACAGGATCACCAACTGTTAGCCTCTGTGCATTTTTTAAACAAATAGTGATATCTCCAGCCGTAATGTCACTGACTATCCTAGTTGTAGTATCTACCCATTTATGAACTATCCTTCTAACACCATCTAAGATAGATTCCATTGCCATAATTTATTTCCCAAATAAAGCATTTAGTTTTCTATTAATTATTTGTTGTAAAACTTCTTTATCAGTTATCTCGAACTCAGGTGGAGAAGTATCCATAGGTTCATTTTCACAACACTGATCTGCTAAATGATCTATCCATGCACTTCTATTATCTTTAGACAATCTCAAACCATCTGGTTCCACTATATCAACTATATTTTTCTCTTTAAAAGCATTGATTTTATCTATTATATTGCTAAAAACTTTCTCTGCTTTTTCAGTATTATCATCTTTCACGATTATTTAACCTGCCTTACATCTTTAGATATTGTACCCCCCTTAGGTAATGCATATTGCTCAACCAAATTGGGATTATAAAATCTCCTACCAATTCTTTTCTGACCATGTAAGATAGTACCCCCATTCAAAATATCATTTAATCTACCTTGAGCCATCTCTCTCAAAGTATTTCCAAAATTTGACATATTGGGAGATACCTCTGAAGAAAAATATTTATCATATATACCACCAGCGGCTATTCTTGACGATATAAACCTTATAGGATTAGGATAAGCAACTCTAAGAATCCTTGTCCCTTCGGGAAATAAATATTGTATTTCTGACACAGTGGAAAACGTAGCCGAACCTACAATTGCATCTATTTCATGTCTTTCCTCATGAAGAGAATCATTTGAATCGATATAAATCAGCAATACTATATCACCTGCATTTAAAGGCTTTGGTTTTTCTAAAACAATATAGGGGTTATATTCATCTATAGCAGAATATAACTCTGTTTCTAAATTACACTTTTCATATAAAGGCGTTTCATATAACTCACTTATAGCACCATCTATTTCACTATCTGCCAGTTGAATATAGTAATCAACAACATCAGTAAGTATTAAGTTCTTGTCTAAAGTATTACCGACATTAAGTAAACTTGAAAAAGTACCAAAATCATCAGGGCTATCTGCGGTAGCAGAAGTTAAAGCCTGTGCAATCGTTTTGGTAATATCATTTTCAGTGCTATACCCCATAATCAACCCCAATAAAAAAGAAGATATATTTGTCAGATATAACTTCTAAAAAATTACTCTTATACCTTTAATTATTTCAAAAAAATGAAGTCTAAGTCATCAACCATATCTCCTCTTATCGATTCTGCTAATTTTATTCTTGTAAACCAGTTAGATTTTTTAGATCTTCCACCTATCGCTTTTTCAATGCCATTAACTATACCTCTAGCTGCATAATCAATTTTATCATATCTATCCAATATATCACCCCTTGTAGCACTTTTCAAAGCAAGATAATTAGCACAAAATTCAGGTGCATTATAACCGAAGTAATTTAAAACGATATAAGATGTCGATTCTGCTTCTATCTCCCTTTGTTGCCCACTAATTTCGCCCCTACTGGGTCCGAAATGCAAAAGAGAATGAGCAATTTCGTGTACCAAAGTTGAGAATTGTCTCCACGCTACAGACATATTATTAATTGCTATTTCTGAACCCTTTGACCAACCACCTAATCCCTCTTTCATGCCCTCTTCTAAATTAATGGATATACCATTTTCCCATTTATCTCCATGTTGCCATTTTGCAACTGATGCATATCCTAGAATACCGTCAACCAATGGAGAAACTGCTTCATCAGGAGCATTTTCAGCCTGCCACTTAATCTCAGGTTTTTCAAAAGAATCTGGTCCCGTTGATTCTGTTTGACTAATATCATATACCTGAGCCATATTCCATCCATTCTTTACCTTACCATAATAGATCGTTTTATAATATTGATGATTAGGTTTTGCTATATCTCTTTCGATACGGCTGATAATATCTTTTATACCTGATGCTCCAATTGCCATCATAAAACCAAGATAATTACTTTGAAATCTATTAAACTTAAACATCTTTACAAGATCCTGCAAACCTGGTCTCTTGATATCGAAAGAATATCTATTTCCTTGAGATCTAAGTTTATCTACTATACCCTGAGCATCTTTAAGATAAATTCTATATCTTGCAGGAGCAAAAATATCCATCGGCTTTTCATCTTCTTTTATTTTTCTCTTATATTTACCATTTGGATTTTCCCATTGTTTTTTACCAGCAACCTGACTAGATACATTCGGATTCTGCAAAAGCATCAGAATATAATTAACAAAACTATACTTATGAAAGTTTTTACCCATTGTAAGAAATTTTTGTATAATTTCCTGTTTAGATGCTTCATCTGTTAAATTTCCAAGTTCTTCAATTTTTTCCCTAATAAATTTATTTGTTATTTGTTTTTTATGATTGTTATCTATATCTGGATTAGCTAAAACATCGTCAACTATTTCCTCTACTTTTTTATCTTTACCTGTTTGCTCTATTATGCTGTCAATATTAAAAGCATTATCCATCACCTCAAAAGCTTCTTCTGAGAAAACAACTCCAGTAGCATTACCTATCTCTAATAATTCTCCCTTTATTAAAGAATAATTGTCGGAATCTACTTTTTTACTGAAACTACTATGTCTTGCACCGTGAACATAACCTGCAGCTTTTAATAATTCTCCCAATTCTGTATCCGGTTTAACTCCTATAACGTTAAAATAATACCCTAATATTCTACCACGTTTCTTCCATGGATTAAACTTCGTTTCAATAACCTGTTCCGTCGCTGAGGGAATTGTAGTAGGTGGTACAGGTTGGACTAAAGGAGAAACCTGTTCAGGGGGAACTGGAACAACAGGAGACTGTTCTTCGTTTAAGCTTGGCGAAGATGGAAACAGAATAGGTTCTGCATATATTTTTTTCATAGATAATTTTTTAAAATATCTTTCCAGGTTCACTTACTGCTCCAAAACAAAAAAGAAGATATATCGATAGCAGTATATAACTTCTTTAGAAATTTAATAAAACCTTTTTTTGTTCTTAGGGTATTTTTAGAGATTACAATCTCTTCTGAGATATAATCGCCTGTGTTAAACAACCCTTGACAACTGAATTACGTGGATCATCTGACCTTCTAACCTCTTTTATTTCAAATGGTAATTCTAAACCACCAATAATCTTTTTCACTTTATCAACAAATCCGTTTGGCATAGAAGTACCACCTGCAAGTACTATATCAATAGGAGCCTCAAACTGACTTTTAACTTTTGAAAATCTCTTTGCAAAATTCTTAAATACATACTCTAACATATTAGAATAGTAAGCATCAAGAGCAAATAATATATCATTATCATAATCTATGTTATTAAAATCTAATTTTGTTTCTTTTATATTAGTAACTTGAGAAATAGAAGTATCTGTTTGATCCGATACTTTTTTATCTATCCAGTCTCCTCCACGTGCACAAGACATGCCCAAAACAGGAAGTCCCCTATAAGCCAAAACACAATTGGTTTTTCCCGCACCAAGAGAAATACCTATACCGCTATAAGGTATTTCTTTACCATCTTTATCAGTAAATACAGGTCTTTCTGACAAAATCACAGCATGTCCTTCTTCAATAACCTTGACATACCATCCTAATCTCTTGAACATACCTTCCAAACGGGCCTTGTGAAATGTATTATCAACAGCATCGTCAACAGGATCTGAAGATACACAAGTACAAACAATAGATTTATCATCTGGAGAAGAACCGATAGAAGATTCAATCATTTTTGCCATAACAAGCATTTTTTTCTCTTCTCCCTTATTAAGAATACCAGATTGCATAGGTCTTCGAAGATTTACCTTACCAGGAAACATACGAGATACCCGCATACTATCCTCCCCTATAATAAAATAATTCTTACCGTCCACAACATATTGCCAATTATTTTGAGATAATGCTTGTTCTATCTCTTCAGTTTTTTCTAATGCCACAAAAGAATTTCTAATTTCTTTAAATTTAATAGTACCATCTGATAAATTTTCAGCAGTCTGAAAAAACATCGTTCCACAATCTTGACCAACTGCTCTACTTGCCATGTTAAATCACCTTCCTTATATTCTATTTAGATATAAAATCTAATTCTCTAACTTTATTTTTCTTTCTTAATCTAATAAATCACTTAACTCATCTACATTACTTAATATCGAACTTTCTAACTCTTCTTCTTTATAATGCATCGATTTTATTTCAGTATCTTTAACTATTTTAGTTACTGCTCTGGCATTTATATCTATTGCAACATCTTCATTTATCTCTACTTCCACATCATCCCTAACAAAACCTGCTCCCTCTTTAATAATTATGGTTTCCTTTTCACGGGGTACTGTAGCCTCTATCACGGATTGCACTATCTGAGTGAAATCTTCTTTTGTAAGACCACCACTATCTCTTTTCAAATCATCTTTCAAATCTTTTAAAGAGCCTTTCAATTCATTAAGAATATCACTTTTTAAACTATCTAAATTACCCTTACTACTTTCTATATATGCGACCTTCTCAACTTTCTTATCTTCATCTTTTATTCTTATCTCTATATGTCCTCTACGCTTAGCAGCTTGAAGATGAACAGATTTTTCTGACAATCTACGTTCCATCATACGATCAAGATCCACTGCTTGACGAGGACCTAGAGTTATTTTTATATCACCCAACGTAATAGTCTGATTGGTCTTATTAACAATAAAAAACATATTTTACATACGCCTGATTTTAGGAAGTGGTTTGCTATCGGCTTGCAATTTTATGCGGCTTTCCTTTTTACATTTAGGGCACATATAGTAGATCATACCATCTTTAAAATTAATCTCTACATTAGAATCTTTATCGTGATACCTACAATGAGCACAAACTACAGTAATATCCATATAGATTCCTTCTAATATCCAAATAAGTAATCGAATTCTTTTTCAAATTCCTTAAATATTTGGTCAACAATGATGGATACATTAGTTGAAGAATATTTCATAACTCTATCAATTTGATTTAATTTGTATATCCTATTAAGTGCTTTTTGATATGCTACATAAGCCAATCTTAAGGCACTAAGATTATCTGCATCAAGACCTTTTTCATCACCCATTTGTCGCAATTCTATTTTCTTTTCTTTAATAAAAGTATATAGTTCCTTTATACTCCAATCTGTTATTTTTTGCTTATTAACAGCTCCTTCACCTATTCTATTTGCCTTAGTATCAAAAGCTTTTAATGCCTGAGCACCTATAGCTTTGCCAAGAATACTATAATAATAATCATTAGGCAATGGTTTAATTTCATCCCAAACTTTCATATCCTCTATAAATTGTTTTAAAGATAACTTTTTGTAGTTAGAATCATCCTCATCATGTTTTATTTTTTTAATTATTGCATCAAAATTATTAATTATATTTTCTTGTTTAATAGGATCTCCCCACGTATTTGCTGCAAACGAATTATATTGCTGAGCTTTTTCCCTCTTCTTATCGTGTTGTACTTGTATCTTGTCATTTTTTTTCTTAACTTCTTTCAAAGCTATATTATATTGTTTATATAAATTAAAGAAATTATCATACCAACTACCCTTTTCTATACTAGGCTTTCCTCCATGAGTTTTACCTGAACTCTCTGTCCCCTCTTGATATAACTTATTCAATACCCCGATACCCTCAGGCATCTGCTCTCCCCTGATAAGATAATACAAATCAGTATTTCTTCTATTTTCTTTATCTTGGTTATTTGGTAACCTACCAGTAGAACCAAATGATTTCACTTTATCATTGGTGTCAAATAAATCTAAAAATCCATTCAGAGATTCTTCAGAAAATGGGGGAATTCCGGTTTCAGGATCCCCATCCATCACATTGGATATATAACCCAAAAGAGGAGGATAATATATCCCTATATCTGTTTTTAAATTATGGAAAGGATATGTATCTCTGCCATATACATTTTTACCCAGTGAAATATCATCTTCTTCCTTCCTAGATTTTCTTTTCGAACCACCTTCTTTAAGAGATTTTAGATATGATGCACTTTGTTGAGTTGTCATATAAATAAAATCATCTATCTTGTTCTTAGACATTCCTGGTTGATCTTCAGAACTTACATTAGAAAATTTATCTAATAATTTTTTAGTTACTTCATTTCTATTCAACGTATTACTAATATTAGCTATTTTATCTCTTTCTGTCATATTCCCCATCTTCTTATATAGGGATATTATTTGTTCTTTAATTTCGGATAAACCGCTATAAGCTTTAAATGCCAGTTCCGCGTTAGCCATAAATTTCCAATCAGGGTTAAATGGATTAGATATTTCTCCCCTATCTATCCCTGCTTTGTAATTTCTTACATATTCAGAATAATCTTTAGTATTCTGTCTTCCTTGTGCTTCTTCTAAATCCAATTGATCCATTTGTTTAGTCGCAAAAATATCTTTTAGAATATTTACGGGAACATATAATTGCCCATACCTATTTCTATATACGAGAGTAGTAGGATCTTTTTGCAAAGTTTTACCTTTTACTTTAAACAAGTCTTCAAGCTGTTCTAAAACAGCAGACGAATAAGCACTAACTTGTTCAGCCCGATTGTAAGTTTCCAATGCTTTCTTTTTTGGCTTTTTACCTTTTTCTCCCATTCCTGTCTGTATGTCTATATAATTTTGAGATGTATCAGATAACATCTTATCAACGGTTTGCTTCTTGAGATTTTCTATATCTTGTAAAGTATCATTAAGGTATTCTTTAATTAATACAGATATCTCTTTAGACGCTTCGATTAGCTCAGCGGGGTTTAGCTTTTCTTTAACCATATCTCTAGGTTTTGCATCCTCATCTGAAATAAATTGTGAGAAATCCTTCCCATCATCGGAAATAGGAGCATTTATACTTAAATCTTTTCCAGTTGAAACATCATTAAAATAATTTTTCAACCACCTAATTATAGCAGGATTTAAAGTCTCTATTAAACCCTCAAGAACATCATAGAGTTCTGTTGCCTTCTCGTTATTTAATATATTAGATATTCTTTTTCTATTTTTTACAGCACCTTTACCTGC
>Ga0075123_10001662_pt1 | contig 11032 bp, 10 predicted proteins | sample AntAceMetag02UKX_FD_69808 | JGI IMG/M metagenome (GOLD analysis project Ga0075123, IMG submission 69808) | Saline lake microbial communities from Ace Lake, Antarctica - Antarctic Ace Lake Metagenome 02UKX | ecosystem: Environmental > Aquatic > Non-marine Saline and Alkaline > Saline | place... | reverse complement strand
GGAAAAGTCCGGAAAGAAGGGGTCCATATCATGTACATGAGCCCTTTGAGGATAAGACCCAGACCGATAGTAACCATTATTACCGAGATAATCGGTTCACCTATAAGGGGCCGCAATATGATACGTTCGATAACAAAGCCGAGGACGCATGCCGTAATAAGGGTAAGAATGAAGGCAATATAAAAAGGGGAATTTAATTGCAGCAGGAAAGTCATGCATATAAAGGCGCCCAAGGTCATAAACTCACCCATGGCCAGATTGAGAACACTGGTGGCCTTATAAATGAGCACAAAACCGAGTGCTATAAGTCCGTAAACCCCGCCGGTGGCTATGCCTGTAACAATTATCTGCAGTAAAATTTCCATACAAATTAATTCCTTATTTATTTGTTTTATTTGACTGTAGAGGGTAGGTAGAAATCTGTTTACAGGAAAATAACTATCATGTCAACAAAAAGCCTTAATTTCAAACAACATTTTTTTTCTGTTGTGATTATGGTTTTATTTGATAATATCAAGGACACAGATTTTATAGTATTTCTCCTATTATTATTACAAATGTTCAGGATTAAAAATGAATTTTTTTGTCTATAACATAATTGTTGCCTTCTTATTTTTTATAGGAGGACCCTTTCTTTTTATTTATTTATTTTACAAGGGATTAATAGATAGAAATTTTAAAGAAAGATTAGGCCTGATAAGCAGCTTAAATATGCCTCCAAAAGGTAACGCAAAAAGGGTGTTGATCCATGCTGTATCCGTGGGAGAGGTAAAAGTGGCAAGTGCTATTATAAGAGAGATAAAAAAATTAGGCGGCAATTTTTCTATAATTTTATCAACTACCACGAAAACAGGCAGGCAAGATGCTTTAAGATATATACCGAATGACGTTATCATAATTTACAACCCTATTGATATGCTATGTTGCGTAAAGCGATTTTTACATAAAATTTCTCCGGACATATTTATTAACCTGGAAACTGAAATATGGCCAAATTTTTTGTTTGTATGCAAAAAGTTTAATGTCTCAGCATTCCTTATAAACGGTCGTATTTCTGAGAAATCAATGGAAATGTACAGGCGTTTTAATTTTTTGATAAAAGATGTCCTATCTGTATATACGCTTCTTTCTATGATAAGTGATTTAGATGCACAGAGAATAATATCAATAGGGGCGGATCCTGAAAAAGTGGTGGTTGGTGGTAACGCAAAATATGATATACTGGTAGATGATGCAAGGCCGGAATTATCCAAAAAAATATCCGGGATATATAAAATTGACGGGACCAGGAACGTTTTTATTGCGGGGAGCACCACAGGCATAGAGGATGAAATAATAATTGAAACATACGGAAATCTACTTATGGATGATCCGGACATGTTGTTGGTTATAGCCCCCAGGCATACAGAAAGGTCCAGGAGAATAGAGTCTATTCTAATGTCCCACAAATTTGATTATTGTTTTAGAAGCAAGTTTGATTATCATTTTAGTGGAAATAGACAGGTTATTATCGTAGATGTAATAGGTGAGCTTTTTGGTCTTTACAGCCTGGGAAATATAATTTTTTGTGGTGGCAGCCTTGTCCCTCATGGAGGGCATAATATCTTGGAGGCCGCTGTATGGGGTAAGACGGTTATTTACGGGCCATCAATGGAGAATTTTCTGGGCGCAAGAAGGCTTATAGAAAGGACAGGTGCAGGTCTTGAAGTGAAAGATGGTGATGAATTATTGAAAACAGCAAGATGGGTACTGGAAAACCCAGAAAAGTCAGACAGATCAGGTAAGAGAGCCAGGGAGGAGATAAAGAAAAATATTGGGTCTGCTAAAAAACAGGTAAAAAGAATTGCGCCGTTTTTATATAAGTAGGGAACTAATAGCAGGCTTGCCGGCATAAAGGTTTAAAACGATAACTGAAAATAGACAGCATTTTTAGTGATTGTTTATCTGAGTAGTTACTGAGAATTTTATTAAATCGACAGTATTTTAAGGTAGAAAAATGGAAAATGAATCAAGGGTAATTAGACAGGCAAGAGAGGTTTTACAGATCGAGGCTCAGGGGATTCTTGATTTAGTGGAAAGGTTAGGGCCGGAGTTTGAACGTGCCGTAGAGATGGTTTTAAACAGCAAGGGAAGGGTAATCATGACTGGAATCGGCAAGTCAGGAATAATTGCAAAGAAGATAACTGCTACCCTGAACAGTACAGGCACACCATCATTATTTCTTCACCCGTCCGAGGCAGTCCATGGTGACCTCGGTGTTGTTACGGCTAATGATATTGTTATAGCTATCTCAAATAGCGGTTACACAAAGGAACTATCCACTTTATTGCCTATTCTAAAGGATCTGGGGATGAATGTTATTGCATTTACAGGGGATCCGGAATCACCACTGGCAAGAGAGAGCAATCTTTTTATAAATGTAGGGGTAGAAAGGGAGGCGTGTCCATTAGGTCTTGCACCTACAACCAGCACAACCGCTGCCCTGGCTATGGGAGATGCACTAGCCGTTGTTCTTATAGACAGAAGGCATTTTAACAAAAGAGACTTCAAGAAGTTTCACCCAGGTGGCAGTTTAGGGGAGAGACTTTCGTTTGGTGTCAAGGATTTTATGATTACAGGAGACAAGATACCAATAGTTTACCAAAGCCAGACAGTGGAAGAGGCTATTCTTGAAATTAACCGTAAGGGATTAGGCGCATGCCTAATTGTTAATGAAAGTCTTGTTTTACTTGGCGTTATCACCGATGGTGATATTAGACGGTCTCTATTGAAATGGCAAGATATAATGAAATTAAACGTCAAACAAATAATGTCAGCCTCCCCTAAGATGATTGATATAGGTAAAAAGGCAAGCGATACAATAGAGTTAATGGAAAATAATGAAATCACAGTGCTGCCTGTTGTTGATAAAACAAAACAGGTTAAAGGCATTGTTCACCTCCATGGTCTTTTAGGGGGAGAGAGGTATAGCGCAAATGAAAAATAATAAAGCGCCTAAGGGCATGATAGTTGATCTTGTAACCCCCATGTCTGACAAGGGAGTTCTTGATATAAAGGGTCTTGATTCGTTGTTAACCAGGGTGTTGCCTTACGCTTCCGGTATACTTCTATCAGGACCAAACATGGGGGAGGGTAGGGCGCTTGGAGAAAGTGTAAAAATAGAATTGCTTAAAAATGCTCTATCTTTTGTCCAGGAAAGGATTCCATTATTTTTTTGGATTACAGGAGAAAGGTCAGAGGATGTGGAAGGTCTGCTTGTTCGTCTTGAGGATGTCCTAAATTCATCAAACTATAAAGGCCGGCTATTCTGGATTGACTCTCCCCTCTACTATCATAGCAATAGGGACCTCGTAAGTCACTATGAGGGTCTTGTGTCAAAGACAAGGCATCCTTTTATCCTATATAATGATCCAGATCTTATTAAGTCATTGAATGAATCCTTAAAGAGAAACAATATTCGGACAAACATAATAGAGGATTTAAGCAAAATTAATAACATCAGGGCATTAATTTTTAAAGGCTCTCTTGCAAGGGCACATAATTATCAGAAGGCCCTTGCCGGTAGGGCAGGCTTCAGGGCATATGACGGCGATGAGGGACGTTTTTTGGAGCACCCCAGCATGAACGGTTTACTTTCCATAGGGGCAAATATTGCGCCAAGATTATGGAGTATGGTTACAAGGGCATCATTAGGGCTTTTGCAGGAGGATGAGAGAAGGCAATATAATCTTAATAAAATGTGGGAAACAGGAGCCTTGCTAAAAGATCTTATGAAAATTTATAATCAAAATCCTGTATGGATAATTAAGAGTGCCCTGTTTGATTTAGATGTTATTGATGACCCGATCTGCACAGGCGCTATTGGGCCGGTTGGTAAAGAAAAAAGTCCTCTTACGGAATTGCTCTTGGAACATAATATAGGTTAGCCAGCATAAACAACCTTTTCCAAAAAATTTATACCTGTGCGGTTAGCTTTTAGCCATTAGCAATTAGCTTTTGGATAAAACTATTCAATATCCTCTTTACCCCATTGATCTATTGATTAAGTTCTCTAAAATCTTTCATTTCCACCTCTTTTTAATACTAATCCCGCTCAGGCGGGACTAATGGCTAACCGCGCAGGTCGAAAAATTTTAGGCCCTTTAATTATTTTTTGCCTTTGCCTGTTGTTCAGCAACTTTTGCACGTACATCATCCATATCAAGTTTTTTAACCTGAGATAAAATATCCTCCAGAGCCTCTTCAGGAAGTGCGCCAGGCTGCATAAAAACGAGTATTTTTTCTCTAAATATGGACAGAGTTGGTATGGATCGTATCCCAAAGGATGCCGCAAGGTCCTGACTTTCCTCTGTGTTGCACTTGGTAAATGCAATGTCTGGATATTTTTCAGAGGCCTTTTCGTATATCGGGCCAAACATCTTACACGGAGCGCACCATTCAGCCCAAAAATCTATTAATACAATATCGTTATCATTTAATGTTGGCTCAAGCTGTTCTAAGCTTAGATTAGTAGTTGCCATTTTTCCTCCAATATACCTTTTATGGGCAATTTATTTTTCAAATATTTAAGGTAATTTCCATTACACCACTATGGCAGTAAAAGAGTTATAATATCAAAACTATACACGGTTGATGATTACTGTTAATTCAATAGTTACTATTGCTATACCGGGATAATTCTGAAAAGTGTTAAAAATATAGTGACAAGTTATTTAATGTCAAGCGCTGGAGGAATATTTATTGCCTTATTTGGGGAGTGATAGGAAAATCTTCGCCTTCAGACAAAGACTTTAGCTTAAATTTGTACATAGTGTCTGAACGAAAACCTCGAAATGTAATTTTCAAGTTTTGGCCTTTAATCTTCAAAACCTTGAAATTGTGCTGTGCTTTAATCCAAAATCCGCAATCCCTGCCCGACGGACGGCAGGCGGGCAAAATCCAAAATTGTGCCTGAACTGGCTTTTCGTTCATGCACTACATAGGTTATCTACCTGAGAAGGTGATTGGCTAATCTGAAACACTGCTTTGACTATTGACCGATTCATCTTCTTTACTTTTTTTGTGAGCCCCCTTGGAAACAAAAATGCTTATTTCATAAAGAATAATAAGGGGCAGGGCCATCATTACCTGGGTGGCAACGTCTGGTGGAGTTAAAATTGCCGAAACTGCGAATGAACCGAGGATGGCAAACTTACGGTTTTTTTTCATTAGCTCTGGATTAACAATACCAATTTTTGTTAAGAAAAAGACTACTACCGGCAGCTCAAAAACCACACCAAAGGCTAAAAGCAAGCGAATAGAAAAGGAAAAGTACTGTTTTACCGATGGCAGAGCCTGTATATCCTCAGTTGCAAGGCCGATAAAAAATTTAAAGCCATATGGGAAGACAACAAAATACCCAAAAAGGGCGCCTCCAAGAAATAAGACGCTGGAAACCACGATAAAAGGAATAAGGTATTTTCTTTCTTTCTTGTAAAGCGCAGGTACCATAAACATCCAAACTTCATAAAATATGACAGGTAGAGCTAATATGGTGCCGGAAATAAGGGCTACCTTTATATAGGCTATAAACATCTCAGGTAGATTAGTGAAGATAAGAGAACTGTCAGGTGGAAGAACTTTCTTTAACGGCATTACAAGCAGGGAAAACAGGCTCTTGGAGAAAATATAAGAAAAAATAAAACCAATGCCTATAGCTATTGCACAGACGACCAATCTTTTTCTTAACTCTTCTAAATGAGCCATAAATGGCTGCTTATCATCTTCAATCATTACCATTCTCAGTTGCTTTTTCTTTTTCCTTGCCAGGGCGTGTAGTCACATTATTGTCTGTTTCTATATCTGGACCGGGAGAATCAATTATACCGGTTACAGAGTCTGCAAGTTCCTCTTCCATCCCTTTTATCTCGTCACCTATATCATTTAGATCAAGGTTTTCTTTTATTTCGTTAGTCGCCTTTTTAAACTCGGCCATTCCCTTGCCTAAGGCTCTGGCAAGGCTCGGCAGTTTTTTAGGCCCGATAACGATTAAGGCAATAACAAGAATAATAATTAACTCTGGCATTCCTATGCCAAACATGGATAACCTCCCTATTTATGATAGTCACTGCTGTCCATAGAATTCTTAAAAGGACTTTTTACAGGACCATCAAAATTAATTAAACACGTTTTTTAATTGGATACAGATTAACACAGATTTTATTTTTTTTATCTGCGTACTAAGTATACATTACTTCATCGTAACTACTCAGGTATATTGCCACAAAGGCACTAAGCCACAAAGATTATTGAATTATTGCATTGATGGTCCTGCTTGATATGTGGCGTATTGATATTATTGAGAAAGCCTGGCCACCTACGTATTGTTTTATTGATATCAGTCTTTTCTTAGTGTCTCCGTGCCTTAGTGGCTGAATAGATAAACCCCGTCCAAATAATCTAAATAGAGATAATCATTGCAATCTCGTCACAGTTGGGAAATTTTGGACATTTAATACAGTCAGCCCAGATCTTGTGAGGGAGCAGTGTTTTATCTATTTCCTCAAAACCTAAATCTGCGAAGAAATTTTTTCTCAATGTCAATGCAAACACCCTTGATAGACCAAGCTCAACTGCCTCTTTAAGGCATTTCTCAACAAGTTTGGAGCCAATGCCATGATTTTGACTACTTTCAATAACAGATAATGATCTTATTTCCCCTAAATCCTTCCATGAGACTATAAGGCTGCATATACCAATCAAATTTCCATTCGCCTCACTGCTATCCTCAACGTAAAAATCTCTTATATGTTCATAGAGATCAGCAAAAGATCGGGGCAGCAATATATCCTGATTTACATAATAGGATAAGATCTTATGGATTGAAATTACATCTTGAATTATTGCCTTTCTTGGCATAAAAAACCCCTAATTATTCCGGTTAGGATGTATTATAAAAGGTTTAAACCCTTCATTATCAGACAAACGTTTTGCATATTTTTTTGCCTCTGTTAATGAAGATAATGGTCCACAGCGGATTCTATAATATAATTCACCGTTTATTAAGGTTTGATAATAATAAGCCGGGTATCCCAGACTTATCAATTTTTTTACCACCCTCTTGCTGTCACCTTTGTTTTTAAGCGCTGCAACTTGAACATTGTAATTTAGGATACTCGCCCTTATCCGTTTAACCTTCTCTCTGGTTGTTGATTTACCCTGGTTTTTAGCCGGTTCATCAGGCCTGAGGGAAGGTTTTTCAGACTTTGCTTTTTTCTCATTAAAGGCAGAGTCTGAGAGAGTTTTTTCCTTTGCAATTTCTTTCTTCTGTGTAAGCTCCTTGTAAAATGTTAGCTCCTCTTCTTTTATAGGCAATACGTGCTCTTGTGGCATTACCTCTTTATCTCTTGTTTCTTTTTCTTCTATGGTAGTAATGTCTTTTTCCTTGATTGTAGCAAGACTGTTCATTGCATCATTGAATAAACCTCTGCTAACTACAATTCCCAGGGTAAAAATCCATAAAAGCACGAAAAGGAAGGCCAGAGACATTACAATGATATGTGTCATCGTCAAGCCAAAGGTGTATGTTTTAGCCTTTTTTTTTGGAGAGGATTTTTTATTAGCCATTTTTCACTGTTTACATTTCTTCCGGTGCGTTAACACCTAAGAGCTCAAGGCCATTTTTTATTACAATTTTAACGGCCAGAGACAAAGAAAGTCTTGCCTGGCTTAGATCCTTGTCTTCAATGACTATTCTATGTTTATTATAATACCTGTGAAAATTCCCAGCAAGTTCTGTCAGGTAATATGTAAGTCTATGGGGCGCTAAATCAATTGCCATTTCTTCTACAAGAGAGGGAAAGTCCGCTATTTTTCTTATGAGGGCGAGCTCTTCTTTCTTATCCAACAGTTGAAAATATTGTCCAGGGTCCTCTGGAAGGTTAATGTTCTGGTTAGCCGCCTTTCTAAAAACACTGCATATTCTGGCATGGGCATATTGTACATAATATACTGGATTTTCACTATCCTTTTTTTTAACAAGATCTATATCAAAATCAATAGGCGAATTATTATCTTTGCTTAAAAAAACGAACCTTACTGCATCTACACCTACATCATCTACAAGTTCGCTTAGAGTGATGTACCTGCCTGCCCTCTTGGACATCTTTACCTCTTCTCCTCCTTCCCAGAGTTTGACTAATTGTATCAATAGTATGTCAAGCCAGTTATCAGGAATACCTTCCGCCTTAATTGCCGCCTTCATTCTGTCTACATAGCCATGGTGATCTGCTCCCCAGATGTTTATTACCCTTTTAAAACCCCTCTCCCATTTATCAAAATGATAGGATATGTCTGTAGCGAAATATGTTAGTTGACCATCGTTTTTTCTAATAACCCTGTCCTTATCATCACCAAAGAGCGAGGTCTTTAACCAGAGAGCGCCTTCATCTTCAAAAACCAACCCCTTTTCTTTTAGCAGTTTAATTGTGTTATCAATATTTCCAGATGAGTAAAGGTCGCTTTCACTATACCAAAAATCAAAATCTATTCTGAAGTTAATAAGATCTTGCTTTATCCCCTTTAGAATTTTTGCCTTACTCATATCAGATAATAAATTAGTGGCTGTCTCAAAATCAAGGCCTTTTAAATCTGTTTCCTTAGAAATTTCAACAGCCAAATCTTTAACATAACCTCCTTGATAGCCATTTTCTGGGAATGGATAAGATAGGTCATGCAGTTGTTTCCATCTGCTATAAACTGATTCACCAAGAATTTTGACTTGCCGGCCTCCGTCATTTATGTAAAATTCTCTTCTTGCATCATAACCGCTAAAATTTAATATTCTGCAGAGAGAATCCCCCAGCGCTGCGCCTCTTCCGTGGCCAAGATGTATAGGTCCAGTAGGATTTGCGCTAACAAACTCTACCATTATTTTTTCGCCGTTACCAAGGTTGTTGGCTCCGAATTTATCCTTAAGGGTGATGACTGTGGCGAGAAAATCATACCACTTTTCTTTTGCTATAAAAAAATTTATAAAACCAGCCCCACCTATTTCTGTTTTTGAAATCAAATTGTCCTTGTCTTGCAAATGCATTATAAGTATTTCTGCTATATTCCGGGGGGAATTCCTTTGACTTCCGGCAAGGATCATTGCCAGGTTTGTGGCAAAGTTGCCATGTTCTGGATTAGCTGGAATTTCAATAACAAAATCTGGAATAGGTGTCTGTTTTAGGTAACCTTTTTTGATGGATAGGTCTAATGTGTCTTTAAGGATTTCTTCTATTCTCTTTTTCATAAATCTATTCCTTGCCTGTTTATAATAAAAAAATAGCCTTAACCAGCAGGCTACTTTTTTAATTTATTCTTTGTGATTTCTAAGGTGCCAAGCGCAATGGATAGCAAAAATTGAACGGCATTAGTTTTATAACCAAACTATTGAATCGACCGGCACTGAACCTCTGAATCCCGATTTCATCGGGAAAATTTGAACCTGAATGATTGCTATTTCTTTAATTTAGCCTATTATAAGATTAATATCAAGGATTTCGTAAAAGACATTGTTGCTTACCGAATCTTGCGAGAAATTACTATTATTTTCAAGTAGATACTTCTTGCATCCCTCAATCTGCATTCTATGATAATTTGTAGGGTTATAACCGCAATTAACCTGCAGATGAGGATGAATCAGGCTGGGTCCAGATTGTGGCATGTAGTTCCAATTTACATATAAATATTCCACCTGAGGGTCAAAATCAATAACCCTTTGAATAAATAAAAGTATGGCGGAAAAGGTATCCACCATTTTTTTGGGCGTCAAATCCTCTATTCCTATATAGTGTTCTTAAGATAAGATCGATACGCCGGCGTATTAATCGAACGGAACAAGATTTGGTATCAGTGTTGCCTGAACAAGCAGCTATTGATGTTCAGGGCCATTGAAAAATCGCAATTTGTGGCCTTCCGACAGGCAAATATAATGATGCATAAAGAACAACGGAAGGACATTCACATCAAATACAAGGAAGAGACTCTTTATATGAAGCAATAGGGATGCGCAAGAGCCTATAACAGCCAATATATGCCCTTCTCAATGTTTGATGTCCTTTTTGAAGATGAAGCATGTAAAATGAAAGAAAGAAATATATCAGCGCCAAACTTGCAACTAAATGCACTATCACTGTAACCTGAGCTATCAAGAGGTTTCTAAATATTTGGGGAAATAAATATAGTGCCCACAGTTCGAATCGTAAAAGAACACGATATACCGATTATTGTTAGTAATGTCGTTTTTTTTAGACACATTCTCAGTTATCCCCCATGGCATCTTCGAGGGAAAAGTCCCCTGTCTCTATTTTCTTCCAATCTATACAGTACTCTAATAATGTGTATTGATATCCACGCAGTTGCTTGCCTCTGTTCCTCCAAACAGCATCTATTTCAAAAAAATTGTTGTGTAGGTTTATAGCCTTGAGTTTATTTAAACTGTGCGGTTAGCTTTTAGCCATTAGCAATTAGCTTTTGGATAAAACTGTTCAATATCCTCTTTATTTTATTGATCTGTTGATTAAGTTCTCTAAAATCTCTCATTTCCACCCCCTTTTTAATGCTAATCCCGCCTCAGATAGGCGGGACTGATGGCTAACCGCACAGGTCGAGTTTATTTAAACTTATCAAACTGCATGGTATTAAAGGCAGAATGGACGGTTAGGTACTTCACTACTCCCTTTTTATCTCTGAAAACATCTATTTGAGTATTACCGACAAATTTCCAGGAGGCAATAAAACGGGTTTCTGTTAAAGGGAATGCCTCAGTTGTTTGACCAAATATCCGGCCATAGAGCTTATCCCTTTCTCTAAATATTGTAAGATGATAATCTTGAAATTTATATTCTCCAACTAAGGCATTAAGGGCATTTGAATCCAATTTTGCATATCTTCGAGGCACTGCCGGCGGCAGCATTGATGGCAGAATATAATCTATCAGCATTCCTAAAGGTTGCAACTCCAAAGGGCTATTGTAGTTTCCACCATTGAATACGGCAACCAGATCTAC
>Ga0075123_10001661_pt1 | contig 11037 bp, 8 predicted proteins | sample AntAceMetag02UKX_FD_69808 | JGI IMG/M metagenome (GOLD analysis project Ga0075123, IMG submission 69808) | Saline lake microbial communities from Ace Lake, Antarctica - Antarctic Ace Lake Metagenome 02UKX | ecosystem: Environmental > Aquatic > Non-marine Saline and Alkaline > Saline | place... | reverse complement strand
CAAGGCGGCGATTGCTGCATACAAGATTGGCACGTTTTCGCGCAGGTGTGGGTAAAATGCAGCGAGTCTGGTCGGCCAGATCGTTTTTTCAATATACTTTGCGTAAGAGAGAAAGGCGTTTGCGATGCGGATTTTCAGAGCAGCGTCTTTTACGGCCCCGCTACTTTGCTGGACGAGAAAAGTGACTATGCTTGAAATCAGGGCAATGACGAGAAATGGGATTTTTTCTGCGATCAGGTATAAAATTGGCCTGGTTTTGGCGTGAGTGTTTGTCTGACCGGATTGAAACCGAGAGAGCGGCCAGTAGTCCAGCAACAGCAAGACTAACGGCAGAGTTACCAGCATTGGCTTGGCCATAAGGCCTGCGGCGAAGGCCAGTAGTGTCAGAAGATAGCGTGTTAGTGCGGTTCGCTCGGCGTAGCGAATGTAGGAGAGGATTGTGAGCATCCAAAAGAGAGTGCTGAGCACATCCTTTCGTTCAGAGATCCATGCGACGGACTCTACGTGGAGGGGGTGGAGGGCGAAAGCGGCGGCGACGAAGGCGCTTTTCCAGCGGGCATTTGTCATTCGGTTCAGGAGTGTAAAGAGCAGCAATGTGTTTGCGACGTGGAGCAGCAGATTAGTGATGTGGTGCCAGCCGGCATCGGTTGCGAATAATTGGCAATCGAGCATATGCGAGAGCCATGTCAGGGGGTGCCAATTTCCGGAATGGGCGGCGGTGAAAGCCCATTTTATGCTGTCCGGTGTGAGGCCCGCGAGGACGTTGGGATTGTCAGTGACATAATCGGAGTCGTCCAAGTTTACGAAGTCATGGCCTTTTACCTGCCAGTAAGCGGCGAGGGTTGTCAGGGTCAAGGCCAGATAGATCCATCTGATTTGATATTTGCGTGTTGATTCAGTCATTTCGGTCGGAGTTGCGATGGAAGTTTCCGGCTTTGATTTCGGGGTCGACAGGGAATAATCTTGATTTGACGAGTTTCATTTTTCTCAATCTAAAGGTCACGGCGGTTGCGAGGCATCCGAAACCATACTTTACGCTTCGCCAGAAATTGATTGAGGAGGCTTCGGATGCGTATCTTGTCGGGCAGCTTACCTCGGCGATGGTGTGGCCGAACCAAAGTATTTGTGCGAGTATCTGGTTGTCGAAAACGAAGTCGTCGGAGTTTTGTTCGAGGGGGATTTGTTCGAGAATTTCGCGGGCGAATGCTCGGTAGCCGGTGTGGTATTCGGATAGTTTTGCGCCGGTTAGCATGTTTTCGGCGGCGGTGAGGAATCTGTTCGAGATGTATCTCCAGAATGGCATTTTTCCTTTGAGTGCGTATCCGCCGAGTATTCTGGATGCGAGGACGCAGGGGTAGAGGCCTGAACCTATGAGGGAGGCCATCGCGGGAATCAGCTTAGGTGTGTACTGGTAGTCGGGGTGGACCATGATGATTATGTCGGCGTCATGTTGGAGTGCGAGTTTGTAGCATGTTTTCTGATTTGCGCCGTAGCCGAGATTGCTTTTGTGCGTGTGGACGACGGTATTCGGGAGGGTTGCGGCTATGGCGAAGGTCCGGTCGTTGCTGGCGTCGTCGACGACGATGACCAGATCGACGATGTTCTGCGCCATGACCTCATCGTAGGTTTTTCGAAGGGTCTGCTCGGCGTTGTAGGCCGGCATGATTACGACAATCTTTTTGTTTTCGAACATACGTATATCTCCGATAACAGTATAGCGTTTTGTTGTCAAGTATGGAAGTTTTTGTATCTAAATGAGCAAAACAGGGAAGGCGGATATTGTTGACATCCGATTGAAGTTTATTTATACTCAGGTCGATATCAGGAAGGTGACGAGTTCGGGTAGTGATGGAAACGCAAAAATCGTTTTTTTCGAAGGAGAGTCTTATGAGACGGCACGTATCTGGTTGGATTTTGGTGTTTTTGGTGGTTCTTTTGTCCGGAGGGGCGTTTTCGCGAGCTGCGGGCGATAGTCTGCGGGCTGATCTTATGAAACAGCCGGGGATTGTGGAGGCGGAGTTTTTGTATGATAAGGCGTCTTTTAAGTCCTGCCATGCTTCTACTATAGCCGAGACGAAGAGTTACCTTGTAGCGGCGTTTTTCGGGGGGACCGGCGAGGGCAATAAGGACGTTGGCATCTGGGTTTGCAGGAAGAAGAAGGACGGAGGGACGTGGTCGGCTCCTTTGGAGGCAGCTAATGGGGTTCAGTTCGAGTGGGTTGGGAAAAAGGATGGGAAGAAGCAAGTGAAGCGATGGCCTTGCTGGAATCCTGTTCTGTTTCAGCCTGAGCAAAGAGGACTGATGTTATTTTACAAGGTTGGTCCGGATCCTGAGACTTGGTGGGGAATGATGTGCCGGTCGGGCAGTGAAGGCAAGAGGTGGTCGCAACGCCGGCGACTTCCTGAAGGAATTGCGGGACCTGTGCGGGCCAAGCCAGTAATGCTTTCGGACGGCACGCTTCTTTGCGGTTCGAGTACGGAGAATAAGGGCTGGCGAGTTCATATGGAGATGACGAAAAATTTCGGCAAGACGTGGACCAGGACTGAGGCTTTGAACGACGGTAAGGATTTTCCTGCGATTCAGCCGACGATATTGGTTTATCCGGACAAAAAGATTCAGATACTTTGTCGCAGTAAGGGGAATCTGCTGGAGTCGTGGTCGAGTGACAGGGGGAAGACGTGGAGCCCGTTGGTGAAATCGATCCTTCCGAATCCGAGTGCGGGTATCGACGCGGTTAGTTTGAAGGACGGGCGTCAGCTTTTAGTTTATAACCACTCTTCTCGTGGTCGGTCGAAACTTAATGTGGCCGTGAGCAAAAACGGTAAGGAGTGGAAGGCTGCTCTGAAATTAGAGGACGGCAAGACGATCGGAGGCAGGAGTGCTTACGGGGCTTATCCGGGTGCGATTCAGTCTGCAGACGGGATGGTTCACATCGTTTATACATGGAAGCGTGAGAAGATTAGTTACGTGGAAGTTGACCCGTCGAAGCTGGTTTTGCGTGATATGCCGGACGGGAAATGGCCTGACTGAGAGGTATATTTGTTTATTAGAGCCTTCCAGAGCCGCAAACTTTGGGAGGCTTTTTTTGTATAGATAAAGAGGCTGCGAGGCCGAGAAAAGGATTGGGGCGATGTTGACAGGCGCGTTTGGAGGATTTATGATAGGTGGTTTGAATTCTTGAGATTTTTACAGGGATATCTGGTATGTCTGAACAGAAGAAGAAGGGTTATCGTGATAGTTTGAATCTGCCTAAGACGAGCTTTCCGATGAAGGCGAATCTTGTGCAGCGTGAGCCTCAAATGCGCAAGGAATGGGCGAAGAAGGATATTTACGGGATGATCCGGGAGGCGAGGCGCGGGGAGGCTTTGTATGTGCTACATGATGGGCCGCCGTATGCCAACGGTGATATTCATATGGGGCACGTTATAAATAAGGTGCTCAAGGATATTGTTGTCAAGTACAAGACGATGACGGGATTCGATGCGCCTTACGTGCCGGGATGGGACTGCCATGGTCTGCCGATTGAGGCGAAGGTTGTTGCGGAGTTGGGTGAGAAGGCGCGTGGCAAGGCCAAGATTGAAATCCGGAAGGACTGCCAGAAGTACGCCAGCAAGTATGTCAAGCTGCAGAGCAAGCAGTTTCAGACGCTGGGTGTTTTCGGTGATTTCGGGAATCCTTATCTTACGTTTAAGCCTCAATATGAGGCTGGGATCCTGGAGGTTTTTGCGGAGTTGGTGGGCAAGGGGTTAGTTTATAAACAGTTGAAGCCAATTCACTGGTCGATCGGGTGTGAAACGGCTTTGGCAGAGGCCGAACTCGAATATCATGACATCGCGTCACCGAGTATTTTTGTGAACTTTCCGGTGGCCGAGGAGAGCGTCGGTCGGTTGGTTGAGCTTGGTCTTGTTGACGGGAGCGAAGCTGAGAGCGCGAGGGTGTGCTTTATGATCTGGACGACGACGCCGTGGACGTTGGCGGCGAATCTTGCGGTGGCGGTGCATCCGCGTCTGGATTATAAGGTGGTTCGCTATGAGAAGGACGGGGTCAAGTATGTTTCGATTCTTGTCAGTGAGAGGGTCGAGGCGGCTATTGTGGCGGGCGGCCTGGCAGAGGGACAATATAGTGTCGGTGAAAAGGCGGTGCGCGGCAGTGAGCTGGAAGGTCTGCGGTATGTGCATCCGTTCGTGGAGCAGAACCCTACGGACAAGGATGCTTATATGGTGATTTCGGCGGAATATGTCACGACCGAAGACGGGACAGGCTTGGTGCACATTGCTCCCGGGCATGGGCTGGACGATTATATTTCAGGGCAGAAGAGTGGATTGGCGGTTTATTCGCCTGTGTTGGATGACGGGCGGTATGACGACAGCGTTCCGGAATGGCTTCGGGGCAAATCGGTGCTGAACGTGGATAAGGATGTTAACGAGTATCTGCGTGAGAAGGGGCTGCTGTTTGCCGAAGGTGAGATTGTACACAGCTATCCTCACTGCTGGCGGAGCAAAGGGCCCGTGATATTCAGGGCTACCGAGCAGTGGTTTGTCAGCGTCGACCGGGAGCTTGCGGAAGTCGGCAAGAGCCTGCGGAATTTGTCGTTGGAGCAGGTGACGAAGGTGAAGTGGATTCCGGATTGGGGTGAGAAGCGGATCGCGGGTATGCTTGAGTCACGGCCTGACTGGTGTATCAGCAGACAGCGGAGTTGGGGGCTGCCGATACCGGCTTTTGTGAATTCCCAGGGACAGACGCTGCTGACGAAGGAGTCGGTATTGGCTGTAGCCCGGCATATCGGGGCGAAGGGTTCGAATAGCTGGTTTACGGATTCGGTGCGAGAGATTCTTGGTGAGGATTTTGTGCTGCCGGAAGGCTTTGATTTTGCGGACCTCGAAAAGGAAGAGAATATCTTTGACGTTTGGTTCGAGTCGGGGTGCAGTTGGTACAGCGTTGCAAGCAAGGCGGGCTGGCCGGTGCCGGTGGATCTTTATTTAGAGGGTTCGGATCAGCATCGGGGATGGTTCCAGTTGTCACTGCTGCCTGCGCTCGGAGCGACGGGAGGAGCGCCTTTCAAGGCAGTGTTGACGCACGGGTTTACGGTTGACGAGAAAGGTATGAAGCAATCGAAGTCATTAGGCAATTATGTTAACGCCCAGGAGGAGGTTAACAAGTATGGGGCGGATATTCTTCGGCTGTGGGTTTCGAGTGTTAATTACCAAGAGGACATGCGGTGCAATGACGAGTTGATCGGGAGGACGCAGGATGCTTACAGGAAAATCAGGAATACGCTGCGGTACCTGATGGGCAACATTGATGATTTTGATCCGCGTGAGAAGGCTGTCGCCTACGATAAGATGTTTGCGATAGATAAGTGGGCGGTGCAGCAATTGGCGAAGTTGATCGTCAGGGTGACGGAGGCTTACGAGAATTTTGCGTTTCACAGGGTGTTTTCACTTGTTTACAATTTCTGCACGGTCGAGATGAGCAACGTTTATATGGATGTGCTGAAGGACCGAATGTATTGCGAAGAGAGAGACAGTCGGTCTCGGCGAAGCGGGCAGAGCGCGATGTATATGATAGTCGATTGCATGGTTCGACTGATGGCGCCTGTTCTTTCGCATACGGCGGAAGAGGCAGGGGCGGCGATGAAGTTTCGGTCCCAAGAGGTAGAAAGTGTGCACCTTGCCCGGATGCCTGAGGTGGATGAGACGATTGATTTTGAAGGCGAGGAGGCGAAGTGGAAAAAGATAATGACTCTGCGCGACGATGTTCTGCGGGTTTTGGAGGGTTTGAGGCAGGAGCAGAAGATCGGCAGCAACCAGGAGGCGAGTGTCACCGTGTACAGCGATGATGACGAGTTGAATCGGGCTTTGGAAGAATTGGGTCTCGATGAGTTTGCTGCGATTTGCATAGTCAGTGAAGTAAAGCTGCAGGCGGGTAGCGGCAAGACTACGGTTGTTGCGGAGAAGAGCAGTTGTGCAAAATGCCAGCGTTGCTGGAACTATTGGTCAAGCGTCGGAAGTGACAGCGAGCATGAGGATCTTTGTCAAAGGTGTATCGAGGTAGTCAACACACAACAGCAGGCATAAGAAGTTTGTGATTGATTTGTTTGTTTTTGTCACGTTTCGATCTGGTGACAGACCTTCTCGAAGACGTGTTCTACGGTGACGGCTTTCATGTCGTGTTTCGGGTCCGCACTGTTGATATCGGTGCCCCTGGCATAGGGCTCAATTGCGGCAACAGCGTTTTTTCTGCCATAAGGCGCGACCCTTCCGGGATTGGTGCGGCCGAACATCATCACGATGGGAGTTCCCAGAGCTGCGGCAATATGTCCGGGACCGGTGTCGTTACTTACAACGACTTTGGCGGCTTTGAGCAAGGCGATCAGTTGGCCGATGTTGGTGAGACCGGCAAGGTTGACTATGGGGACATTGGCGAGTGTTTCAAGCCTGTGGACAGTGTCTTTTTCGCTATCGACACCCGAGGCTATTATCGACAAATTAAACCGCGATGAAATTTTTTCCGCCAGTTCGGCAAATCGTTCAACAGGCCACTGTTTGTCCTCATGGGCGGAGCCGGGCACAAGCACGGCATAATTGGTGGGGTCGACAGAGTGACTGGTTAATATGCTATTGACAGAATCGACATCCCGTGGATCGCACGGCAAGACAAAACCGGCCTGTGTCTCGGATACGCCGGCGGCTTTGGTCATCTTCAAAAAATGGTCGACTAAGTGAATGCCCTCGCTATCCGGTTTAATCCTGTCAGTGTAAAAGATATGTGCGAGTTCCCTGGCTTTGGCCATTCCAAAGCGTTTTTTCGATCCGGAGAGGCACGCGAAGGCTGCTGTCCTGAAAAGGCCCTGAAAGTCGAATACGGCGTCAAACCGTCGTTTGCGCAGGAGTTTGATGAACGATATAAGGGCTGCAAAAGCGCGAGGATTAAACCATGCCTGTCCGAGGAATTTTCGGTCGAAAAGTATTGTGTCTGTCAGGTGGGGGTGACTCTTTAGCAGAGGTGCAAACTCAGGGCGTATCAGCCAGGTGATATTTGCGTCGGAAAAGGTTTTGCGCAAAGCTGCGAGTGCGGGTAAAACCTGGATAATGTCGCCGAGTGCGCTGGGCTTTATTATGAGAATGTTCTTGAAATTGTTTGCCATAAGCGAACAATTGTAATCGATTATTAAAGTTGAAGCAATTAGTTATTGATAGCGACGGTAATAATTGCCGAGTCGTTTTGCTGATGGTGTGTGTGCAAAGGGTATGTTATGGCGAAAAAGGGTAAGTATATTTACGACTGGCCGAGGGCGATGGTATGTGTCGATTCGGCGGTGTTTGGCTTGTTCGGCGGCAAGGTGAAACTTCTGATGATAAAGCGCAAGGGATCCACTTTTACAGGCATGTGGGCGCTGCCGGGAGGATTTGTCGAGATGGATGAGGAACTCGAGGACGGTGCGGCAAGGGAATTGGCGGAGGAGACAGGGCTTAGCGGGGTGAAGCTCGAGCAGATGGGGACGTTCGGCAGGTGCGGCAGAGATCCTCGGGGCAGGGTAATTTCGGTGGTGTATATAGGCTTCGTGGAAGAATCATCTCACGAGGGAGGCGAAGTCAGGGTAGAAGCGGGTGACGATGCGGCGGAGGCCCGATGGTTTGATATAGATAAGTTGCCCGCCGAAATGGCGTTTGATCACGAGGAGATAGTAACGATGGCCATTGATAATCTCAGGAAGAAAGGGTGCGGGATATAGGCTGGAGGAATAGTCAAGGAGATACTCAGGGCAGGCTGAGTGATTTTCTAATTTGCTTGTTGAACATGCGGAGTTGAACGTCTAATGCGCTGAGGGCCCAATCAATATAGTGAAGTTTGTGGATTGGACGGCGGCGAACCTCGTTCATGAGTCCGCTTTGTACTGTGTTTATGAATCTGGTTATGGTTTGCGGCCTGATTTCAGAAGGTTCGGCGGCCCATCTTTTCAACTCCTCGTATTGTTGTTGTAGTTTTCTACTACTTTTCAGTTGTTCGGCGCTCAGATAGTCGGCGGGATTGCAGGCGAGTTGCAGGCCTTTGAGGCAGAGAATTAACGGCTCGTAATTTGCTCGCCTTTCAAGTCGGATGAATTTGTACTGCTGGATGTGGGTTGTCGCCTGGACGGGGGCCTTGTCTGCGATTTCATCGTCGCCGAGATACCATCTTCTTTTGCTGGTTCTTGCAAAGACAAGTTCTTCTCCATATTCTCTCTGCTTTATTTCGTCATATCCCATTCTCGATACCCACAATCTTCCTGTTCTTTTCAGTTCTGGTCCACCGCCGAGGACGAGCAGGCACTTAACGAAACCGAGAGGCAATATTTCCTGGCGGTCTATCTGGTTTCTTCGCAATTGGAAAGACAGATGCAGGCTATGCGGCCGGACATTGTAAAAGGTGGTAATTTCGTGTATCAACCGGTTGAGGAGCCAGGGATCGGCGGTTGCGGGTCTGGATAGTTCGCCGGCGACATTAAGTCTTCCCGGGGCAAGTTCGAGAAAGCCTGTGCGTCTCGATCGATCTATCGAGCCGGTGTGGTCGTCGATATATCCTCCGAGTTTCCATGTCAGAACGTCGAGATGGAAATCGTTGAAGAATCGGAAGCCGTCGTAGACCGGGTCAATGACTCGTGGGTCGTTTTTCAGAGGTGCGACAGCCCTGTATCCGAGATTGCTCAATTCGATCTCTGCTCCGAGCGGCACGAGGCCGGGCTGTAAGTTCGAGCGAATCTTGGCGAGTCTTGCGCGTACGACTCTCTTGTCGAACATGCTTTTTGCGGCGCGTACGCCGTACTTGATATAGTCGAAAAGATCGCATTTTTCATGCGACATGGTTTGCAGGCATTTTTGTATGATCAAATCAACTGTCTTGCGGTTTGCGTTTATCATCTGGAGAGCGACCAATATACTGAGAGAGCGGTTGAAATACCTTTCGGAGGTCAGCATGCGATCCAGTTCGAATCGGTATTGTGAGTGGATTCTTTCTTCGAGTTGATTGAAAACGACCTGCTTGACCACCAAAGCAATGTAATTTCTTATAAATGGTTGTGCTTCGGTGTCTTTGTAGAGATATTTTATTTCCGGTCGCGGACGGTCAAGCTCATGTTCGAGATAGTAATCACTGAAGGCATCGGCGCGATAATGGCTCATGACGAGATCGCGTTCAGTTGTAGCAATCATTTCTCTTTGGGCGCGTCTCTCGAGTTCAGCGTCGGCTGTTTGCTCTCCGGGGCGAGTATGTCTCTTGATAAATCTTTCGATTCTTCTTCTGAGCCAGAGTTCGTGGATCAGATTGACGTGGAACCTGTCGCCGAAGTGTTTTTGCATTGACTCGTTCGACGCGAGATACGCCTGTGCTTTTACGCTTCCCTTGGCGGTGTTGAGAGTGACAGTTTCCCTGTGGTATCTCCTTCCCTCGTACTTGTCAATCTGGCCCATAGCATCCGGGGGCACATTGTGAATTACTACGCCTTCGATTCTCGCAGCCGGCGCGATGACGGCGTAGAAGTAAACGTTGTCGGGGCTTACCTTTCGATATCCCGGCAAGAGAGCCGGCTCGGCAAAAAGGGTATCTTCGGTGATTCTTCCGGGTTTTCTGGTGAATGAGAGTCCGCTGACAGATTGGAAAATTCTTCGGTCTTTAAGGGAGCCGTAAATGAACAAGTTGAGTTTTTCTTCATTCATTCGTCAGGTTGCCAACTCAATAAGCTGCTCGTTCTGTTGTGCGTTAAGCTGCGACTTCGCAGTTTCGGCGTCATTTTTCTTTGCCTTGCTTTTTAATACGGCTGTGCAATTCGAAGAGTTCTTTGAATGCCCTGAGAATTACCTTAAGGTTTGCGCCGGTTTGTTGCCCTGCAGTTCTCGGATAGTGGTGAACGCCTGTTTGCGTTATGGTGTATCCTTTGTTTACAGCGCGGGCGAGGATTTCAGCATCTATCAGGGCGCCGGCGCTTTCCATTTTTATGTTATCGAAGATTTCTCTCTTGTATAGCTTAAAGGCGCAATCGATATCCCGAACTTTCAAGCCGAAGAGCAGGCAGATCAGTTTTGTCCAGCACCACGCATTTGTTTTGCGTATGAGGTTGTCCTGTCGGTCGAGTCGAAAACAGCTTACGATATCACATTCTTTTATCAGTGGGAGCAACCGGGGCATTTCAGCGATATCGAACTGGCCGTCGCCGTCTGTGTAAAAGACGAGGTCTTTGGTTGCGGCCCTGAAGCCTGATTGAAGGGCGGCTCCATAGCCGAGGTTCGTCGGATGGTGCACAACTTTTACTTTGCTGTTTCGGTCGGCGATTTCATCCGCGATTTGCGGGGTATCGTCGGCGCTTCCGTCGTCGACGAGAATTACTTCATAGTCTGCGTCGAGCTTTTCGAGAACTGCTAGTGCGTTCTCAGCGGTGCGGACTACGTTGTCCTGCTCGTTGTAGCAGGGAAAAAAAACACTGATCGAGACGGGCATTTCAGGGCCGGAATTCCTTTCTGATTGTTGTGAATCCCGGATGGGCATATCACCACCTCTTTTCTTTTAGTATCCAGTTTCGCTCGGCGCTGAATTCTCTATTGTTAGTGATATAAGAATTCGCAAGCTTATTGTCTCCTCGGCTCCTTGCGCGTTGTGCCAGATAGTTACCGGCGACGAGGGCGGCGACGGTTTTATGATGATAGCCGTGCTTGTTAAGATATGTTCCTTTATTCATTACAAAGTCATCATAATATTCTTTGCAGTATTTGTCGACGCGGTCGCGTAGTTGAAAAAATCTTCTTCCGGCGGCGACTATCTTGTACATCGGGATCTGCGAACGATTGAGTTCGAAAGCTTCGATCGCCAGGTCGAGGGCGTCTCCGACGTCTTTATTCTGCAGGAGCATGATATGGGCGGTGATGAGAGCTTTTGAGAACCGGTCTGGGTATATGGTATCACCCGTTGTTATGCCGGCAAAGAGCTTTTCCGCCTGTGGATTTCTTATGTCCACCCAGATTTTCTGCTTGTTATTGAGGAAGATTAGTCTCCAGTTCGGATTGG